>Ga0110931_1000703_pt1 | contig 12519 bp, 18 predicted proteins | sample 4_EtaG_FD_79333 | JGI IMG/M metagenome (GOLD analysis project Ga0110931, IMG submission 79333) | Marine viral communities from the Subarctic Pacific Ocean - 4_ETSP_OMZ_AT15127 metaG (version 2) (version 2) | ecosystem: Environmental > Aquatic > Marine > Oceanic | place: Pacific Ocean | collected... | reverse complement strand
TATCTTTTTTTTTCGTTATGCAAGAACCATGCCTTTTATAGATTTGTTGTCAGACTCCCTCAAATCCAATCTGAGGCCATCTTATTTCCCGAATGCCAACGTACTAGAAAATAATTATCGTATCATCCTATTTTGGCACTAATCTTGCACCCTGCAAGTTTAATGCCGTGGTATGGCACGTGTTTTGCTATTGCAATTATCATGCCATTAAAAATGCCCGATGCGTGGCATCGTTATTGCACCTGCAACTATCATGCCACTATCATTACTATCATTGTGATCGGTTTGGTACGATTCTTGCAGGCACCCCCTATTTTCGTTTTTTGTTCGACCCGACCCCGAAAAGTGGGAATTGGGACGTTATTCTTACATCTCATCCTCAGCCGGAAACAATTTTTCAAACCCCGGTCAGTAGGGTTATCAAAAAAAATAAAAATTTAAAACTCTACTTTTTTTGCCAGATTTTGTCTAAGGACATTTGCGGTACCGATGATGTCCTATAAATTTTGGGGTTGACAATCTTAGAAAAATATGATACAATCGAATAATTATTGAAACCATTGGTGTTATTCACCGCCCTTTGGGGGGCTAAGAGGATTCATAAGCAATATTGGTAAATTAAAAACAAATATGATCGAAAGGGGGATACTTTGTCTGATTTAACTACTTATGAAACAGGTGCAACACGTAGTGCTGATGCCGAGGGGGTGCGTTATGACCTTGTACCACCAGAAGGTGTTGAAGCGGTAGCAAGAGCCATGCACGTAGGGGCTGTAACGCATGGAGACAACAACTGGAAGAAGGGTTTAAGAAACTCTATTCTAGTAAATCATGCCATGAGGCATATCGTTGAGTATATGAAGGAGGGAAATACTACGGAGGATCATATAGGCCATGCTTTAGCCAATTTAATGATGCTTAAGTGGAATGAAGTCAACCTTCCTGAGTTCAACGACCTTAATAACATAGCAGAAGAATTTGCAGAGGAGATGCCACCCGTTAAAAGGCGTGTGGGTAGACCTCGCAAACAAGAATCTGTAAAGGAAGGAAAAATAACTTATGAGTGACTTGATTAAAGTAGGCGGTTTGTGGAAGAATAAGGATAAGAATGGTAATGATTACTTTAGCGGTAACTTTACCTACGGAACCAAACTGCTTGTTATGACTAACTCATACAAGGACAAAGAGAATGATCCTGATTACATGGTTTACATCGCACAGAAAGAGAAGAAAGAATCAGAGGAGTGACTGTCCTTATAAAATGGAACCAGAACCATGTGGAATCTCATTGGAGAAACAATCGGGCTTGTCCGAGAAACGATTAAAAGACGTTTTAAAACAAGGCATGAAAGGGATTGGAAGGAAAATGCAGAGGAAATTGACAATGCCGTGGCTAAAGGTGATGTTAATCGCATTAGTGCTATGTTTAAACGCTTGCGAAAGCAAGGTAGTGCTTCTGAAAGAAAGTGATATGCGTTTAATGGACAATGGTAATTATTCTGTATCCCCTGCATGGATGGAAGAACGCTTGCATTTTGAAAATGATATGGTAAAACGATTGCAAGAGTGTCACTCTACAAACTAGGAGTTAAATTATGGTTAGAACTATAGTTGGCCTAATAGACAATATGTTTCCGGGCCAAAAAACCTATATCTTGCTTGGCATCGGTATGTTAATGATGGTGTGTCAGGGTCTAGGGTATCACCATTTTCCAGCAGAAGCATGGGGTATGGTAGGCATTGGTAGTGCCGCTACTTGGAAGATGGGGCAAGACCGTAGTAAAAAGTGAAGAACGTAATCAGGGTTCTTCTGGTACTGTGTTTGCTTTATAGTCCTCCTCCTACTCACGGGCAAACCCTACAAGCGGTACCAGAGGAGCCTAGATTAGATCAATTAAAGGAATGGTATTTGCATTTTGCCTTAGGCATTGTTGCGGCCTTTCATATGAAAGATAGAATAGTGTACTTCCAGTATCCTATTATATCTTCTGGGCCAGCAAAGGAGTGTATGCCTTTACGTGTTGGCAAGGAATTACATCTAGTAGAGAACGGTAGGCGGTATATTGTACCGTCTTTACCTATTTTATATAGATACGAAAACCAGAATTGGAAAATGTGGGATGAACTCAGACGAGAATTTGAAGAATAAGCCAGCTTTATTCCAGAAAGGGGGTACAGGCGGCCCCGGTAGGCCGAAAAACTCGATAAATAAGAACCGCCTTGTGTCAGAAGTGCTAAATAAGTTGAATTTCGATCCCCTTACCGAAGCGGTTTCCATGTTTAGAGATGATGAGACTCCTGTGAAGGTAAAATCGGACTTGCTTATGAAGTTGATGCGTTTGGTATATCCAGAGGTTAAACAGGTACAGGTTGAAAGTCATACTATGGGTAATAAAATAAACCCCATACAGGAAGCTATGCTTCAAATACAGGAAAAATCGGATGGTTTTGCTTACCAAAATAGGAATGTGAGTGGCAGAGAGACAACCGAAGAACCTAGTACAACTAATTAAAAGTCGTACTTGGCGATTAAATAATTTATATCATATAAGACCAAAAGAGGGGAGTAGTCTAATTCCTTTTCGCCTTAATTGGGCACAAAAGGACATCTACTCTAATATTTGGAACCGTATGATTGTCTTAAAAGCTAGGCAATTAGGCGTGACTACCTTTTTTTCCGTCTTATTTCTGGATGATTGCCTGTTTAATCCAAATAGGGAAGCAGGGATTATTGCGGATACTAGAGAAAACGCTGAGGAAATATTCCGTACTAAAGTAAAGGATGTTTGGGATAACGTAGCAAAAGATATTCCAGCCTTGAGAGATTTAATTAAAGATACCGTTAAATTAGAGAGTGAGCAGGGTAAGAGATTGATCTTTAGTAATGGTTCTGCATTTAGAGTTTCTACATCCATGCGTTCTGGTACGCTCAGTCAGTTACTAATTACAGAATACGGTAAAATCTGTGCGAAAGAACCTGAGAAAGCTAGGGAAGTTCGTACTGGTAGCATTGAAACATTGCCTAGAGATGCTTTGTTAGCGATGGAATCAACCGCTATGGGTAACGAAGGTGATTTCTTCACTAAATGCAGGGATGCTGAATTGGATAACCTTGCAAAAAAAGAACTCACTACTATGGATTACAGGTTTTTCTTCTTTCCTTGGTATAAGGAGAAAGCATATAAACTTGAAACCAGCACCCCTGTCCCACCTGATGTAGAAACCTATTTTGAAAAACAAGAATCCGATTTAAATGTTAAATTTAACAAGGCACAGAAGTCGTGGTATGCTAAAAAGCTGTCTGAGTTAGGGGATGATGTAAAAAGAGAATACCCTACAACGGCAAAAGAAGCATTTGAGCAGAGTATTGAGGGTGCCTACCTTGCAAGACATCTACAATCAGCGTATATTGATGGTAGGGTAGAAAGCTTACCTTATATCAGGAGACTGCCAGTACATACTGGATGGGATTTAGGTATCAATGACACAACTTGTATTTGGTTTTTTCAGATACACCAAGATTGTATTCGTTTTATAGATTATTACGAAAATGCGGATGAGGGTTTGACCCACTACATTAATTTACTCAAACAGAGAGATTATAGATACGGCAAACACCTTGCTCCGCATGATATTGAGGTTAGAGATTTTACGATTGGTAAGACTAGGAAAGAGTTTGCCAGAGAACAAGGGCTAATCTTTGAGACTGTGCCTAGACCACATGATGTAATGGATAAGATTGAGAGTGTAAGAAATATCTTTCCTCAATTTTATTTTGATGAAACCAAATGCAGTAGAGGCTTGACTTGTTTAAAGAATTACCGTAAAGAATGGGACGATAAGAATGGTTGTTACAAGAACCGTCCTCTGCATAATTGGGCCTCTCATGGATTTGATGCCTTAGCTACAGCCGCTTTAGGGTTTGAAGCTGGCTATTTAAATGTTAATGTATTACAAGCAAGTGCTGTTGCTGAGTATGATGTTTTTGATTAGGAGATAAACTATGGGTATGGGAAAAGGCTCAATGCCTGCGATGCCTGCACCAATGGTGGTAGAGCCGCCAAAGCAAGAAGATTACTTACCAGAAAAGTCAGAGTTACCAGAAATCCCACAGGTAACAGAGGCTAAACTGGATGAAGAAAAACGCAAAAAAATGCAACGGCTTGCACAGACAGATACTAGAGAATCTAATATTACAAATATTGGTGGTGCTTTAGGGGATGGTACGACAGAAGATCAAGAGATACAACGTGTAGGTCTGTTTGTCACGCCTAAGACTATTGGTAAAAGTTCCACTAAAGGATTATTAAGTTCATAAGGAGATAAGTTATGGGTGGTCGACCAAGTCCTCCTCAAGTAGATTATGCCGCTATTGCTAGGCAACAAGAGCAAGAAAGACAGAGATTGCAGGGTATAGAGGATGAAAAATATCGTGTCAAGGGTGTTTCTGACTATATAGATTATATGTCAGACAACCCAAAATCTATGAGTTTTCAAGCCGCTACTGGTAGATACTTTAAAGGTGTAAGCCCCGGTGCTACTCCGGGTAAAGCGTTAGAGAACTACCAGACGGACAAATCAATTACTGCGGATATGCTTAAACAAGACCCTAGTAAATATTTCGATAGAAAGACGAGCCAAGCAAGTATACAGCCGGGACGTATTAGATTTGGCAAATTACCTGATAAGTCTGCACAGGCTGGTTTACTGGGATCAGGTGAACAAGACAAAAAAACCTTACTAGGAGCCTAGTATGCCTGTAGCAACCGATTTATTAAAACGCTACGAGGTTTTAAAAAATGACCGAATATTATGGGAGCCATTCTTTCGTGATGTACGTGATTATATTAGACCCCGTAAACAGCAAGTAGACAGTTCCCAAAATATTAATGCGGAACGTCATACTAATAAAATGTTTGATTCCTCTGCGCCAGAGGCAAGCCGTATTATGGCTATGTCTATGCAGAATGCCTTAGTTCCGCAATCAGTAGTATGGTTTGGCCTCTCTATACCTTCTGGACACAAATTATATGCTTTGAATGAAGAACCTAGTGTAAAGCGTTGGTTTCACGATGTAACGCAAAAGATGTTTTACAGTATGCACGAAAGTAACTTCTACACTACGATTGGTGAAGCATTTTTAGATTTTACGTCTTTCGGCACAATCAATATATTACTAGAAGAAAATCAGTCATACTATGATGGTTTTGGGGGGCTAGTCTTTACCTCTATACCAACTGGGCAGTTTGTTTTTTCAGAGGACAGATGGGGGAAGCCTGATACTGTATTTTGGGAGTATGTGTTTACCGCTAGACAGGCAAAACAACTATTCGGTAATAAAAAACTACCTGATTCTGTAAAGAAAGCTTGTAAGGAAGCACCAGACACAAAGTTTACTTTTGTGCGTGTTGTTATGCCTAGCGAAGATTACGAAATGAACTCAGTAGATTCTATGAAAAAGAAGTATGCTACTGTAGATATTCATTACGATACTAAGAAAATTGTTAGAAGAAATGGTTTTGATGAACTACCTTATGTAATTGGCAGATTTGAGAAGGCATCTGGCGAATTGTGGGGCAGAAGTCCTGCCGACATCGCCATGCCAGATATAAAGACACTCAATAAGATTCGAGAACTCGAACTTAAAGGGCTGGCTACTGCCGTACATCCACCTTTGATCGCACCAGATCAGGGTATTATTGGTACGTTTAGAATGACTCCTTCTGCAATTAACTACTCTAGGGAACCAGAACGATTTAAATTCCTCAGATTTGAAGGTAGGTTTGACTTATCCTCTCTAAAAGCTGATGAATTAAAGAAATCAATTCGTGGAATTTTCCTTGCAGATCAACTTGTACTGCCAGAAAAACTAAATATGACGGCAGAAGAAGTTGCTACTGTAAGAGAACAAATCCAAAAATTACTTGGGCCTACGGTAGCTAGATTTGAAAGTGAGGTTTTAACTCCTCTTATTTTGCGTAGCTTTGGTTTACTCAATAGGGCTGGTGCTTTACCGCCAGCACCTCAAGAATTAGCAGAGTTAGATGAAATCGAGGTGTCTTATGTTGGTCAACTGGCTAAGAACCAAAAAATACAAGATGTCACAGCAATACAGAGATGGCTTGGGGTGGCGGCTAATATGGCTGGTTTTGCACCAGAGGTACTTGATAATATTAATGTGGATGAAGCTTTACAAATCATCGGTGAAAGGATGGCTGTACCGTCTGCGGTAATGAGATCGCAAGAAGAAGTTGAACAGATGAGGGCGCAACGTCAGGAACAAATGGCGATGCAAGAACAACTGGCTCAGGCTTCACAGGTTGCAGAGGGCGCAGGCAAAGCCGCACCAATGGTTACAGCACTAGGAGGTGCTAATGCGTTCCCAGTACAATGAACTGGATGATATAAGAGAGGCAATAGTTAAAACATTTTCGGGTACTTACGGAGAAAAAGTATTACAATTTTTAGAGGATATGTATATGAACCAGATTTCGGCTGAACCGAATGACCCATATACAACCTACTTTAACGAAGGGGGTAGGGGTTTAGTGTTAGGATTGAAAGCGCAAATTCATGCTTACAAAAACAGAGAGAACCAGCCTACACAACAGGAAGAAATACAACTCTAACGAGTGGGATTTTGACTGTAATGAGTGTGGGGCGTGTTGTAGGGCACTTGGGTGCCCAGATATTACAGAGGATAATAAGTGTTCGATCTATAATTCTCGACCATTTTTGTGTGATACGAGAAGGATGTTTAACGAGGTACATAGCAAGACTATGACCAAACAAGAATATTTCGCTAAAGCTAAAATAGCTTGCGACCAATTAAAGGAGCAATATTGATGTCAGAACAAACAGAGGCCGTTACAAGCGATAACCTCATTAATACTGAGACAGAGGTAGCTGACACTTGGCAATCACAGCATTTGCCAGAAGATTTAAGGGATAATGAAACTTTCTCTAAGTTTAAAGATGTAGGGGCACTAGGCAATTCTTACCTAGAGTTACAGAAAATGGTGGGTTCTAGGGTTAAAGTACCTACAGAAGATGCCTCAGAAGAAGATATTAATTCGTTCTATAATCAATTAGGGAGGCCAGAGGCACCAGATAAATATGAAATTAATCTCCCTGAGACAGAATACCGTCAGGAAAAAATAGATGAATTTTTACAGAGGGCACACGCATCAGGTCTAACAAATAAACAAGCCCAAGATGCTTTAGACTTTTATCATTCTTTAGAAACTGATACACAGGTTAATGCAGAGGCCGCTATGCAACAAGCTAGGTTAGATGCGGAAACTGTACTGAAAAAGGAATGGGGGCCAGCCGAATATGCTAAGAATTTAGCGGTGTCCCGTAGAGCGTTCAACCGTTTTGCAGACGATGATTTAAAACAGTTTGTAAATGAAAGCGGTGTAACCAATAATGTTGCGATGATTAAGTTTCTGCATCGTATTGGCTCCGCATTTAGTGAGCCTGCTTTAGAGGGTGCTGGTAAAACTACAGGCTCTATTGATCCTGATTCAGCCAAGCTGGAAATTGCGGCTATGATGAAGGATAAAAAACACAAGTATAATGAAGCTTTATTTGATAATATGCACCCGAAGCATATGGAGGCTATTTCATATAGAGATCATTTGTATGATATGATTTATACCGAGGAATAAATGGATAATATTTTTTGTTCTGCGTGTGAAAACTTTGAGTACCAAGATAGACGTATCGAAGGCAAAGCCACACCAGAGCAGTATGGCTACTGTAGAGAATTTAAACGGCAAACTTCTGCCGATTCTTTCTATGCAGTATGTCTTGGTGCTTCCCCTATAGATGTTCAAATAGAGAAGCCCAGTATTGTGAAGAAACGGCCTTGAAAAAGATAACCATATCTTCACGCAAATAGAGCCTACATAGTGTAGACAACTCTCCTTTTTTAATCTCTTTACTTACAAGAGGTCTATTATGAGTATCGAAGTCAATAAGGCATTTGCCCAGAAGTTTAGGGACAGTTTTATTCACTTGGTACAGCAAAAAGGTTCACGTTTGCGTGAGTATGTTCGTGTTAATACGGATATACAAGGCAAGTACGATCACTTTGACCGTTTAGGTAGCACATCGGCTCAAAAAATAACGAGTCGGCATAGTGATACACCTTTGATCTCTACCCCACACTCCCGTAGACGAGTTTCTATGGAAGATTACAACTGGGCTGATTTAGTCGATAAGGCTGATAAGGTTCGGATGTTAGCTGATCCTACTAGCGAATATATGAAAGCTGGTGTATGGGCTATGGGTAGAACAATGGATGATGTACTTATCTCTGCGATGTTGGGCAACGCTGTTAGTGTGGATGAAAATGATTCCTCAAGCAACACCGCTTTGCCTGCGGCACAGAAGATTGCTGTATCAGGTACTACGGATATGAACATTACGAAACTGAGAGAAGCAAAACAAATCTTAGATTCTTCTGATGTTGATCCTGATTTACCACGTTGTATTGTTATGAAGTCTAACCAATTTTATGATCTCCTCGGAGATACTGAAATTCAAAGTGCAGACTACAATACAGTAAAAGCCTTAGTAGCTGGTGATATTGATACCTTTATGGGATTCAAATTCATTCGCTCTGAGCGTTTAACAAGCGACTCTAATGGTGATACCCAATGTATTGCTTGGATTCACGATGGAGTTGGTTTGAGTCTAGGTATGGACGTTAAAACCGAAATTACGGAACGTTCAGATAAAAACTATAGTACGCAAGTCTATGCCCAAATGTGTCTCGGTGCGGTTCGCATTGAAGATGAAAAGGTCGTAGAAATTGCTTGTACTGATTCTTAAGGGAGGTATATAAATGGCTACTTATAAAAGTACAGAGTATACTTCTGCTACGGACGGTACAGGTACTAAAAATGCGCCTACCACTTGGAATGGCGTAACCTATCGGTATGCTAGATTTACTGGGCAAGCTCTCAGTTCATCTGATGTCGTACAGGTTATGACTATACCTTCTGGTGTACGCATACTTCCGCAGTCAATGGTCATTATCAGTGATCTTGAATCATCGGCTACGGTTAATGTGGGATATGCCGCACACACTACTCAAAGCGATGGTTCTGCTGTAGCTTTGGATGCTGACGCATTTATTAGTGCTGTAGCCGCAGATTCCGCTAGGACTGTTACTAACTTCCATGAAAGCGGAACCCATGATACGGGTTATGTGACTACTGGTGAAATGGTGTTGACCTTTGCTTTAGGCGCAGGCACATCTGTAACCGCAGACACATTCGATTTTCATGTAATGTACGCTGATCCTAACTAAGATTGTAGGGTGGTATCTTCCGGGGGTGCCACCCTACTTCTTTTATGATATGAGACTAAAAAAAGGCGAAATGTATTATGTAGAGTGGGACGATACATTAATTCGCAACGATTGGTCTGAGGATGATACAAATGAGTTTTTAGAGGATTCCCCTAGAGTACGCTTTATGGGATGGTTCGTTAAAAGCGATAAAAAAGCTAAGATATTTATTCTACAAAGTGATGTGCCTCCGGGTACAGTAGTAGGGGAAAGAATTAAAGTGCCGATTGGCATGATAAGAGTTGTTAAACGATTGAAGTTTGCGGAGTAACCTATGGGTTCAAAAGTAGATTTAGCTAACGAAGCCTTATTATTGCTTGGTGCTAATACCATAACAAGTTTTACAGATAATGATTCTAATGCCGTACTGGTTAATCGTTTTTACGACAGCGAAAGAGATGCCCTTTTGCGTAGCCATAGATGGAACTGTGCTGTAACAACCGCAAACTTAGCTTCATTAACTGACACGCCTATTATAGATTGGCAATATAAATTTACCCTACCTACCGATCCTTACTGTTTACGTGTATTAGATGTGAGAACTGTTACAGGGGATATTAAATTAGATTTTGCTATACAGGGCAGGGAATTGCTTACAGAAGAATCCTCTATAGATATAACGTATATTCAAAAGCTAGAAGATACTATGCTGTATGATGCTATGCTCTACCAAGCACTTGTTTTTAGAATGGCTTGGAAACTAGCATTTCCTGTAACACGATCAAATACGGTGATGCAACAAATGGCCCAGTTATATGATGCTATTGTAAGAGATGCTAGGGCAGTCGATTCGCAAGAAGGCACACCAGAGACTATTGAAACAGATGCTTTGACTGATTTAAGGTTACGCTAAATGGCGAAAGTATGGCCTATACAGACCAATTTTACCGCAGGCCAGCTATCGGCTAGGTTGCATGGACGAGTTGATGTTAATAAATACAACAACGGTCTAAAGACCCAAAAGAATGCTTATAGCCTACCGCATGGTGGCGTTATCCGTAGGGGTGGTTTTAACTATGTTGCGGAAGCTAAAGGTGTAGCTAGTGGCTCTGAGTTAGTAGCTAATGGCACGTTTGCCTCTAATATTACTGGCTGGACAAATAAAAGTGTAGGTTCTGGTAGTTCTATTGCACATGCTACAAATCTAATGAACATCGTTTCAGTCGATGCTAATAATTACGGATGGGCTGAAGATGAAATTACAACTGTAGCTGGCAAGCGATATGTGATGAGTTTCGTCATTGGTGTTGGCGCAATCAATGTGCAAATTGGTACTGCAACGGGTGGCGTTGATATTCTTGCCTCTACATCCTATGCTGTCGGCACTCATACTATAGAATTTATTGCATTAAGTACGGCTACGTTTATCGGCTTTAAGCATACTACGGGGGCAACACATACTTTAGATACTGTTAGCGTTAAGGTAGCGACACAAGACGCAAAGATTAGATTGGTACGCTTTGAGTTTAGTATTACTCAGGCTTATATTTTAGAATTTGGAAATCTGTATATCAGGGTTTACAAGGATAATGGTCGTATACATACTGGTGGTGCCCCAGTAGAAATTGTAACCCCATTTACTACAGCACAATTATTTGATCTGTACTTCGCTCAATCAGCCGATACTCTCTATATCGCACACCCTACTCACGCCCCACGTAAGTTGACACGTACAAGTGATATTGCTTGGACTTTAGCAACTCTTTCCTTTACTTCTGCCCCTTCTGACTTTGTTGCAGGCGCAGGGGATTACCCTCGCTGTGTAACCTTCTTTGAGGAACGGTTGTATTGGGCTGGTACAGATAATAAACCACAAACAATCTGGGCTAGTAAATCTGGTGATTTTTTGAATATGAATCAGGGTACTGGCTTAGATGATGAATCACTAGCTTTTACATTAGCGACTGATGATGTGAATGTTATCAGATGGATGAAAGCCTCTGATGTTCTACTGGTAGGGACGGTAGGTGGGGAGTTCAAATTACATGGTAGTGGCAATCCAGTTACCCCTTCTAATGTGCGTGTAGTACAGGAAACTAAGTACGGTTCTAGTACCGTAACTCCTATTACTTCTGGTCGTGCAGTTCTATTTAATCAACGGGCAACCAAGAAAATCAGGCAGATGATTTTTGATCTGAATGTCGAAGGCTTTGTAGCCCCTGATTTGACGATTTTAGCCGAAGATATTACAGGGGGTGGCTTGACCCATATGGCCTACCAACAAGAGCCAGATTCTATCGTCTGGGCCGTTAGAGAGGATGGTGTGTTATTGGGCTTGACCTACCAAAGAGATCAACAAGTGGTTGCTTGGCATCAACATCCTGTCGGTGGTGTTGATACGGAAGTGGAAAGCCTAGCTGTTATTCCCTCAGCCGATGGTAAATCAGATGAATTATGGGCGAGTATTAAACGCACTATTGCAGGGGGCACAGTCAGAACAATCGAATATCTGAACGACAGTATCTATGTTGATTCTGGTTTACTATATTCTGGTAGCCCAACGGCTACATTATCTGGTTTAGATCATTTAGAGGGGCAAACAGTACAAGTTTTAGGTGATGGATCAGTCTTTCCATCTCAAACGGTATCTGGTGGTTCTATTACGTTATCAGATACAGTTAGCACCGCATCTGTAGGATTAGCATATTCTACTGAATTAGTTACATTACCGCCTGAGTTACCACAAGCGGATGGCTCTAGTTTTGGCAAAAAGAAATCTTGGAACCGTATTATTTTAAATCTATATCAAACTTTAGGTATGGCTGTAAATGGCAAGCAATTAGTTTTTAGAACTGGTGGTGATCCTATGGACTCGGCACCCCCGTTATTTACAGGTCAATTTGACATTACCAACCTTGGGTGGAAAGAATCGGATGCCTCCATCACTATTACACAGGAGCAACCATTAGGTATGACTTTGATCTCTCTAACAGGAGAACTGAGTGTTAACGACTAGACACGCTCCTTTAGAGCGTTCTGGAAAAATTACAATTAGACCTTATCAGTTATCGCATTTCAAACGGTTAGTAGTTAGACCACATGAAGAAACGATTAAAAGGGCTGTTAAGTTATCTGACACAGAGTGGGCAAGGGCTATTGGTAAAGAAGCTGTAGAAGCCTACACAGGGTACATAGATGGTGATATTTTTGCTATTGGTGGT
>Ga0110931_1000701_pt1 | contig 12521 bp, 20 predicted proteins | sample 4_EtaG_FD_79333 | JGI IMG/M metagenome (GOLD analysis project Ga0110931, IMG submission 79333) | Marine viral communities from the Subarctic Pacific Ocean - 4_ETSP_OMZ_AT15127 metaG (version 2) (version 2) | ecosystem: Environmental > Aquatic > Marine > Oceanic | place: Pacific Ocean | collected... | reverse complement strand
TGGGAGAGGGTTAGCCATTAGTTTAGCTGGATGTTCTGGGTTTGGTGGCGGCACAGAAACTTTCTCTTGTTGGGTAACAAGTGCTACTGAAGCTGCTGCTGTGACCAGTAGAGTAGGTTTAGTAAACTCAGGAAGTGGTTCTATTTCTACTACGTCAAACAATATTGACTCTACAGAGAGGACACAAGGCACTTACGCTACCGCAGCAAATAATGATCAATTTCAACTTACTTGGGGATTTGACGATACCAACGGCGGTCTGCCAACGAGTTTTATAGGAAAAGCTCTAAATGCAAAATACACATCGCCGACTGGTGCAACTTATACTTACACTATAAACTTAACGTAACATGGAAAACGAAAACGCACATTACGACGGATTAAATAAAGTAACTAATTACGATCCAGAATACGACGAGGAGGAGTAAAATGGCTAAAGCAAAACCTTTTACATACGCGAAACGCGGCAGACCGAGCAAAGCTGATATAGCAGCTAGAAAAAAAGCAGAGCGACAAGAGTTCTATAAAATGGCTTTTGCTGTTGCTGGCATTTTATTCATCTTAGGCGTCATATTTTTTTCAGCGTCTTCTTCAAAGTTAAACGCTGAGAGCACGGCTTTCTATAATCAATCTTATGAGCAGGTCAGGTAAGAACACGGTGTCAAATAAAAACGCACTGGCTCAAATACAAGCGCATGAGAAAGAGTGCGCTATTCGTTATCAAAACATAGAAAAAAGATTAGAAGAGGGATCAAAAAGGTTTGATCGTTTAGAAGCGATGCTTTGGGCGGTGTATCCGTTTATCGTGGGCACCGTAATACTATCGAGGTTTATATGAACCAAGAGCCGATAAAGAAAAAATTAGAATTAGATATTGATGTAACACCACACAATCAGAGCGCTAACCCGTATCAAAAGTGGATACATCTAGCTAAAGCAATAGATTCTTGGCGGATCTTTCCTAGGTTATTTTTGAGCGTCTACATATTTCTCCTATATTATTCAACTATGTGGTTCATGAGCCTAGAAGATCCGTCTCTAGAACAGAGCGGACTTATATCTATCATTGTGGGGGCAGGGGCAGCTTGGTTTGGTTTGTACGCAGGTACATCAAACTCAAGTAAAAACTTCAAAGGCGAGGATTAAGTGGAGTGGTTCAACCTAATCGCAGAGTTAGGTGTACCTATAGCTGGAGCCCTAGTCATGGCTTATTTTATCTTTCTTGTTATGAAACAACTCATGGACGGGTTGGTATCTGAGATAAAAGTAGTACAAGGCATAACACAAATGTTAATTACCAGAGCTTCTATTATGAACAACGATATGATTCGTATAGATACCAGTGTATCTAGCGCTCTTGATCTTAGCCCGGACTTAAATCGTATAGCCAGAGCAGAGAATTTTGTTGAAGACGGTAAGATAGACGCCAGAAGAGATTGATGGATATAGTCCAGATAGTTTCAGATTTTGGGTTTCCTGTCGTCATGGTTGTTGGTCTAGGTTACTTTGTATATTTTGTTTGGCAAACAGTTACGAATGTTATTGACCCAGCAGTACAAGAGATGAAAGCCACAATCATACGACTTACTGATCAGCTTCGTCTTCTAGATCAAGACATGATCAGACTTCAACAAAAAGTAAATACGGTGTTAGAATTAAAAGAAGAACACAAACTCAAGGACCCTGATGATGAAAACTTGGAAAGAGTACAAAAGAAGACAGATTAAAACAATAATGATATTTATTATTGTTACTAGCATTTTATTTTTCTTTCCAACTTTCTTGCTTGGTGATGAAATGGTGTTTAAGTTTAAGTCGCCAAGTTTTTCTGGTCTGAACACTTCACAGCATTATCTTACGATTGAAAACCAACAGTTCTCTAGAAAACAGGCCATAGAAGACGACAAACAAGCTTTGTTAGATGAAGCTGAAAGAGAAGCTAATAACAGCACCCTTGCTAGATTTATTAGAAACTTAGAGTCAAGGGTGTACGCTAAATTATCTTCTCAGTTGGTAGAAAGTTTGTTTGGTGAAAACCCACAAACGTCTGGTTCTATAGAACTAGAGGGCAACACCATAGAATACGAAGTTGATGAGGAGTACATTACACTAACGGTAACGGATGAAAACGACGAAACAACTACTATTATTTTCCCTCTTAATAGCTTTACTTTCTAGCTGCGTTCTACTTGATTCCAAATACTCGCTAGAAAATTTTAAGATAACCCGCCTAGCAGAGATGGCCTCTGTTATAAACACTGAACTGTGGGAGTTACCGCAACCAAAAACCAAACCCGTTGTTGCAGTCTACCCAAGTTCGTTTTTAGATCAGACCGGTCAGCGTCGTAGCAACAGCACTTTTGCTACGTTTAGCACTGCGGTTACCCAAGCGCCGTACACGCTTTTGATACAAGCGCTCAAGCATACTGCGCAAGGGGATTTCTTTGAGGTCGTCGAACGTATCGGTCTTGATAATCTAAGTAAAGAACGTCAGCTTATTCGTTCTACTAGAGAAAGTTTTGACGAAGCACAAAAACTAAAACCCTTAATGTTTGCTGGGATTCTTATCGAAGGCGCAGTAGTTAGCTACGAAAGTAACATAAGAACAGGCGGTGCCGGAGGCAGAGTATTAGGTATCGGCATGAGCAGAAGCTATCGACAAGATACCGTTACCGTAAGTCTTCGAACCGTGTCTGTTTTGACTGGACGCATACTAACAGAGGTTACGACAACCAAAAGCATATTAAGTGTCGGCATCAACGAAGACGTGTTTAGATTTGTTTTTAATCAAACTGAACTTGTCGAAATAGAAAACGGTAACGTCGAGAACGAATCGATTACCATAGCGTTGCAATCTGCTATCGAGATGGCAGTTTTAAAGACAGTCGAAAAGGGTATAATAAAAAATTATTGGAGTTACAAAGATGATTAAATATTTATTAATCTTCTTAGCAAGCTTTGTATACGCCGCGGATAACGAAGTCTCCATAGATCAAGTTGGTGGTACCATCAACATTGATGTAGAACAGCTAGGGTCAGGCAACTTAATAGGTGGTGCATCAGCCTCTGCTGGAAGCATGACACCATTAGACTTAGACGGTGTCACGATGACTTTAGATATTAATCAAATAGGTTCAAGCAACTTATTTAGAGGAGATATCTATGCAGACTCATATACCGGTTTTTTTGAGTTTAGCGGTGGGTCAAACATTTTCGATATTCAAACAGATCCAAGCGATACCTACGGAGCTGATTCAAGCAACGTCAACATACAGGTCACCGGGTCGAGTAATGATATGTCGTTAGATCAAGCAACAAGCGCTATGGCATCTACGCTTGATTTAGATTGGATTATTAACGGTTCAAACAACACCATAGATTCTGACATAGATGTAGATTTGGCTACTAACTACATGGATATAGACGGTTCGGATAATACGATAAACTATAACGGCGATGGTTTTCAAGGCGGTTATTTTTATTTAGATCATACAGGTGGTTCAAGAACGTTAAATGTTACACAAGCTTCTACTTTGGATAACGATTGGTTACGGGTCATTAGTAATGGCTCAAATGGATCTTTCTGCATTATCCAAAACGACCAAGGAACGTCCACAAGCTGCCCTTGATGTTGGCTCAGTAGAAGAAGTATCAGGGTTTGCTCAGATAGAAAGAGATGAGTCTTTTGCTGTAACGCAAGACTTTGTCGTGCAATCCTACGACAAAGCACAAACCGAAGCAGGTCGTATGGGCATACGCTTTGTAGACGACACGACCATTAAGATTACTGAACACTCCATGGTTGTTATAGACGAGTTTGTCTTTGACCCAGACCCATCTAAATCAAAGCTAGCAGTCAACTTTCTAAAAGGCACAGCACGTTTCACTACTGGGCTTACCGGCAAAGTGGCTAAAGAAAACATGGTGTTGCGAACCAATTCAGCCACTGTCGGTATCCGGGGTACAGACTTTAGTATTACTGTAAATCCAGATACATCTGAGTCACTTTTTATACTTTTACCCGATGAAGACGGTGCGCCGTCAGGGGAGATATCGATAACGACAGCCATGGGTACAGTGGTTCTTAATCAAGCTTTTCAAGCTACCACTACGACCACCTTAGAAACTGCGCCGAGCGAACCGGTGATACTAGATTTGTCGTTAGATTTTATTGACAACATGCTTATCGTAACGCCACCCAAACGTTCTAGATCCTTTGACGAAGAACAAGGGACCACGGACACCGTAGACCCAATACTAGACTTCAACGAACTAGACATAGACTATCTGGCAGAAGAAAACTTAGGCGAAGAGGGACTAGAGTTTACCGAGCTAGACTACGATGCACTAAACGTAAACTTTTTGGAAGACCTGTTAGATATCATTAGCGAGCTAGATAAGATAGACGATGAAGACCGATTAGCACAGGAAGCAACTACAACAAGCATAAAAGGCACGGCGGTAGGACAAGATACAAAAACACAAATAACTACAATAGTTACCGGAGAAAAGATAAAATTAAGCAGAGCCGTGGGATCTAGCGCAGCTATAAACATAGATAGCGGCAATAGTTACACCGTCGTACTAGAACAAGATGGCGTGGTAAACGAAGTAAAAGTCAACGGCGGCAGCGATTCGACCATCGTCATTAGACAGGGCAATGGTTAATCGGTATTATTTGTGCATAGTTGAGAGGAACGTTTTATGCCTTTACAAAAGACTACATTCAACCCCGGGATCAATAGAGAAGGGACAGCTTACGATAACGAAGGCGGGTGGTTTGATTGTAATTTAGTTAGGTTCCGTGCAGGTAGACCAGAGAAGTTTGGCGGTTGGTCCAAGCTGCTCTCTGCTACTTATCAAGGTACAGCTAGAGCACTACACAATTTTATATCTTTAGCAGGCACTAAATACTTAGGTATGGGCACGCATTTAAAATATTACATTGTAGAAAACAACGATGCTTTTAATGACGTAACACCTATAAGAAACACCACAGGCAACAACGAAATAGCTTTTTCTGCATCAAACGGTTCGTCTACTCTTACGATTACCGATACCAGTCATGGAGCAGTACAAAATGATTTTGTTACTTTCTCTGGCGCAGTTTCGTTAGGCGGTAACATCACCGCTGCTGTTATCAATCAAGAATATCAAATAGCCACCATAACAGACGGTAACACATACACAGTAGTGGCTAAAGACACTAGTGGTAGTACAGTGACCGCAAACGGCAGTGATACAGGTAACGGACAAGGCACTGTTGTAGGAGCGTATCAAATTAATACGGGACTAGATGCCTACGTATCATCAACAGGTTGGGGAGCAAACAGTTGGGGGTCTAGCGGTTGGGGCTCGACTACGCCTTTGTCTGCTGCAAACCAATTAAGAATTTACACTCACGATAACTACGGAGAAGATTTAATCTTTAACGTTAGAGCGGGCGGTGTTTATCGTTGGATAGAGAACAACGGCACAGGGACAAGGGCCACAGCTTTATCTGACGCTACCGGTGCTAATCAAGTGCCCACAGCTGCGTTACAAGTTTTAACATCTGAAACAGACAGACATCTAATAGTCTTAGGAGCGGATCCACTTAACACCAGTAACGTTAGAACAGGATCGGTTGATCCTATGTTGATAGCATTTAGCGATCAAGAGAATCCGTTGGACTTTGAAACAAGGACCACGAACTCTGCTGGGGAGCTAAGATTGTCTTCGGGATCTTTAATTATAGGCGCAGTAAAATCAAGACAGGAGATAGTTATCTTTACCGATACGTCTGTCTACAGTATGCAGTTTATAGGACCGCCGTTTACTTTTGGTCTTAACTTAATAAACGAATCAACAGGACTGATAGGTCCAAAAGCTGCCGTGACTGGACCTAACGGTGTGTATTACATGAGCTACGATGCTTTCTACTTATACAATGGTAGTGTTCAACAATTACCGTGCAGCGTAAGAAACTATGTGTTTAGCGATATAAACCAAGGACAAGCATACAAAATAAACGCGTTTACTAACAACAAACACTCTGAAGTAGGTTGGTTCTATCCGTCAGCTAGTTCTAGTGAAGTCGATAGATACGTTATCTACAACTATCTAGAAAAAGTTTGGTACTACGGGCAGATATCTAGAACTGCTTGGTTAGACTCAAACATAGAAAGTTATCCGCAAGCTGTTTCTGGAGGATACTTATACGAACAAGAAAAAGGTTTTGATAACGATGGTTCTGAGATGACAGGCGTATTTATAGAGTCTTCTGATTTTGATTTAGGCGATGGCGACAGCTTTGCGTTCTTACGTAGATTAATACCCGATGTGAAATTCTTAGATGATGACTCTAGCTCTAACGTAAACATAGTTACTAAAACAAGAAACTTTCCCGGTGATTCACTGACCACGGACAACACCGCAACGGTTACTCCGTCAACGCAGCAAGAACACATGCGAGCGAGGGGCAGACAAGCTGCTGTACGTATAGCATCTAACGACGGCGATAGCGGTAACGTAGGAGTAGGCTGGCGTTTGGGTGCATTGCGATACGACATACGACCTGACGGCAAAAAGTAATGGCTAAGCTCTTACCAACCAGACTACCGGTTGCAACCACAGAGATAAGCGTAGATTTATACAATCGTCTGATAAGAATACTAGAGATTAACTTAGGTGAGTTTGATCCAAGCAACACCGATCAGTTTACAACAACAAAAAGAAACAATGCTATTTTTAACCCCGGAAGTATTATATGGAATACCACTGTAAATTCTTTACAGGTATGGACAGGGTTCGGTTGGTACAATATAGATGCAGCACCAGAAGAAGAACGAGGCTTGAAAGGAACTGCATCAGTTGGTACAGTTTTTGTACAGACTAAAAAAGGTTCGCAGGTATATTTATAAAATGGCAATTACAAGAGCACAGTTAGCTAAAACAACCAAGAAACGTAACCACCGAGGATGTGGTAAGGTTATGAAAGGTCGTAGGAAGAAGACTACTTATGCCTAGAAAAAAGGCAAAAATGCCTGCTAGGAACAAGAAGAACTTCCGTCCTACGAAGTCTGGGGCAGGTATGACAAAGGCTGGCGTTAAAGCCTACCGTAAACTAAACCCCGGAAGTAAATTAAAAACAGCTGTAACAGGTAAGGTTAAAAAGGGTAGTAAAGCAGCGAAAAGACGTAAGTCGTATTGTGCTAGATCTGCTGGGCAAATGAAAAAGTTTCCTAAAGCAGCAAAGAATCCAAACTCAAGATTGAGACAAGCTAGACGAAGATGGAGGTGCTAGATGACAGCTAAAGCAAGTAAAAGAGTAGGCAACGTAGGCAGAAAGAAAGTAGTCGACAAAGTAATTAAAGGTTTGAAAAAAGCCAGTAAGTTACATGCAGGTCAGGCTAAATCTTTAAGTGCTTTAAAATTAAAAAAAGGCGGCAAGGTAAAAAAGAAAAAATCTAAAAAGAAAAGTGGCCCTACGCCAACTAACCCAGCTTTGTACTCTAGAGTAAAAGCAGAGGCTAAAAAGAAGTTTGACGTGTACCCTAGTGCATATGCAAACGCTTGGTTAGTTAGAACATATAAAAAACGTGGTGGCGGATACAGATAATGGCCACCGGTTTAAAAAAGTGGTTCCAAGAAGACTGGGTCGATATTGGAAGAAAGAACAAAAAAGGTGGCTTTGCTAAGTGTGGACGTAAGAAAGCGTCTACTAAAAAGAAAGGCTACCCGAAATGTGTGCCGCGTTCGAAAGCTATGTCTATGACAAAAGCGCAACGGGCAAGCGCCGTAAGGCGTAAACGAGCGAAAGCTCAAGGGGTTGGTGGTAAACCAACAAATGTTAAAACTTTTGCAACGAAGAAAAAACGTAAAACTTCTGCAAAGAAAAAAAGGAGATAGCTATGCCGGGAATGATGAAAAAAGCCAAAGGTATGAGAAAAGGCGGAAAAGTTAAAAAAGCTAAGTACGCTAGAAAAGGCGGAAAGAAAGGCGGAAAGAAAAGAAGATAACGAGTGGCACATCTGATTAGTAATATCCCACACTTTCCGTGTTGGGTAAGAAGGGAGTTTACCGCTAATCATCTAAGATACCACGGCGAGTACCTACACGCCTTGGCAATAGCGGTGAATACAATTCCAGATAGGTCGTTAAGTTTTCAAGTAGTCTTTACAGGATTTGAAGAAGATGATCCTGATAAAAACATACACGGTGGTGCTATGTGGGCACGTATGCCAATACAAGCGCTAATAGCAGATATACCCGTAGACGAGTGGCCAGAACCCATGGAAGATCATTTAGCACAACCATGGGACTGCGAGTCTAGAGATCATTCTATTGTTACCATGGACAGAGTCAGCTCTAGTCCTTGGCAATGTAAGATCGATGGCGAGTTCTACACAGGTAAGTATTTGTTTACCGTTGACTACACCAACAACGCGATAGCTGATTGCCCAGCGCAACACAAGCAATCGCATTTACTTTATATTACTGAAGACTGTAAATGGAAAGGCAACATGGTTGCTTTACCAAACAACAGAGTGCGAGCGACTAGCCCAGCACTTTGGGTTACAGGACAGGGGGCGCCGGACTTTGCTCCGTCGCAACACTTACATTCAGCTGAGGGGCACGAAAGTTATTTGGATCCGCTGATAACATTTAATAACTTATACGAAGAGTGAGTAGAATATTATTAGGAGTCGTAGGGGTATTAGCTATAGCCCTATACTTTCTATGGAGCCAGAACTCGAGACTGGCTTCACTCAACCAAGCTTTTGAGTTGAGGGACCAAGAACAAAGAGCTGCGATAGAATCTTTGCAATCTGATTTTAAAGTGCAGACCGAAGGGCTACTAGCCATACAGTCACGCAACCAAGAAATAGAGGCAGAGATGTCTAGATACTTAGATATCTTCAAACGACACAATCTAAGTAAGCTAGCCGCAGCTAAACCCGGACTTATAGAAACCAGAGTAAACAATGGCACTAAAGATGTATTCGACAGTATTGAAGCAGACAGCCGTAGCATTGATCGTCTTAATGACGGTCTACAGTTGCAGCCTGATTCCTAAACAAGTAGACGTCATATCTAAACCAATAGATAGGCAGATAGCACAGCCTATGTTGCCTAGAGGTATAGATTTAAAAGAACCGTACTGGTATGTAGTATCTGAGAAGAACATCGATGAGTTCTTAGACAAATTAAAAAAAGAAGAAGGCAGAATTGTTTTTGTTGCTATGTCTATACCAGACTATGAGCTCATGTCTTACAATATGCAAGAACTTAAACGTTATATTAACGAACTCAAAGAGGTTGTTGTGTACTACAAGAAAGTTACAACCAAGGAGGTAAAATGAAGATATCGCAAGAAGGTATAGACTTAATAAAACACTTTGAGGGCTGCGAGCTAGAAAGTTATTTATGTTCTGCTGGGGTGTTAACAATAGGTTATGGCACAACTAAAAACGTAGTCGAAGGCATGAAGATATCGCAGCACCAAGCAGAAGAACTGTTAGCCAAGGACTTAGAGGAGTTTGAAGGATACGTCGAAGATCTTATTGACGTACCGTTAGAACAAAACCAGTTTGATGCTCTGGTAGCATGGACCTATAACCTAGGACCAACGAACTTAAAAACTTCTACGTTAAGAAAAGTTTTAAACAAAGGCGCGTACGACGACGTAGCAGAGCAAATAAAACGATGGAACAAGGCCAACGGTAAAGTTTTAAACGGTTTAGTACGCAGAAGAAACGCTGAAGCAGAACTTTTTGACGGTAACGACTGGCACGTTTATTCATAAAAATAGTGGCAGTAGAATAAATTTGCACATACAATAGAGAAAACTTAAACGAGAGACTATGCAGTTACAAGAGTCACTAAACATAGCAAAAGGTTTAGGTCGTTTTGAAGACGACCATATAGCTCACGTGGCAACGGGAGAAACCGTTGTGCCTAAAGGCATATTAGATGCTAACCCAGAGCTACGCAAAATGCTCCACGATCAGTTTAAAGAGCTTCAAGTCAACCCAGAAGAATTTGTAGTTGGTTCACCGGCTATGAAAATAAACCCTGCAACGGGTCAGCCAGAGTTCTTTTTAAAGAGTTTAACCAAAGGATTAGAAAAATTTGCAGAGAAGTCTGGCCTTAAAAAGCTGGGTAAAAAACTAGCGCCGTTAGCTCCCATAGCTGCTGCTTTTATACCGGGCGGACCAATAATATCTGGAGCTGTAGGGGCAGCAGCAAAAGGATTTTTAGGCGGAGAAAAACCAAAAGATTATGTTGCTGATGCAGCGTTAGGCGCAGGCATAGGCGCGTTAGCGCAAGGAGCTACAGAGGGGTTTACTAAAGAAGGGTTAAGTCCTTTTGTTAGTGGTCCTACTCCATCTGGCGGACCTCAATTAAAAACTTCTGTAGGTTCTCGTATTATAGAGGGACTTAAAACAGGAGGCATTGAAGGACTGAAAGATCAATTAATTATGTCAGACAGCCCTCTTGGAAAATTTTTACAAACAGAGGCTGGGCAAGAATTAGCCGGTAGATTAAAACTACAAGGACTAGGCGATACACTAGAAGACGCAAGCAAAGGTATTATAGGGTCAAACACAGCAGCTGCATTGTTTGGTGGCGACACAGGCGGTGGCGGAATCATGGGCGGCGGCACAGGCGGTGGCATGGGAGGATTAGGTGGCATAGCCACTTTAGCTCTTGTGAAGAAATTGCTAGATCAGCCAAGTAAAAGCCCAGAAGACATAGTGCCAACTGGGGTATCTGCTTTCGGTTATACACCAGAGCAAATGCAAAACATACCAAGTTACAGAATAGCTAATTTACAGCCCGCTTTAGTTGAAGGTGCACAATACGCAAACGTAAGCCCTGTTACAGCAGAAGAAGGCGGACTTTTAAAAGGGATTGCTAATATAAAAGGCTACGAAAAAGGCGGCATGGACGATGATGGTCCCGGAGACATAACACCAGCATTTTTAGAACCCGGCGAGTTTGTTATGACTAGGCCAGCCACTAGAGCATTGGGTTCAGAGAATCTATATAGATTAATGAAAATGGCAGAGAGTGTAGCGTAATGGCTAGTTATCTTGATCCAGTAACCACCCTGTCAGGAGTAGAGGACCCGTTTGCCGCTAAGATGCGTAGGGGCTTTTTAGAGTCCGCGTTTGATTTAGCTGCTACACCTACACCAATAGCTCAACAACAAATTGCTGGGCTAGATCCGTTACAGCAACAAGCTAGACAGTTAGCTGGCGGATTGGGTCAGTTTCAACCGTTTATACAACAAGCAGCAGGATTTTACGGTCCACAGGGAGCAAGAGACTTTTACAATCCGTACGAAGACGCAGTCGTACAACAAACAATAAGTGATTTAACAGAAAGATCTGGCATACAAGGTATAGCAGACAGAGCTGACGCTGTTAAAGCAGGCGCTTTTGGTGGTTCGCGTGGCAGACTCATGGAGTCAGAAAGGTTTAGAGCTTTAAATAGAGGGTTAGGAGAAGCCATAGGCGGTATACGATCAAGAGGGTTTGAAGGAGCAAGAGCCGCAGCGCAAGGGGCAGCTTCTGGTTTAGCTGGGCTAGCACAAACAGGACAAGCAGGATTAATAAATCAAATAGGAACATTAGGATCATTAGGTGGTTTAGGTAGAGGTATACAACAAGCAGGTTTTGACGCTACCTTTGATGCGGCTAGAAGAACTGCACTAGAGCCAAGACAAAGATTACAGACACTACAAGGTATGTTAAGTCTACTACCAAGAACACAAGCCTCTACAGTGTTTAGAGCAGCAGCCGGAACAGATCCAACAGCACAAGCATTAGGTCTTTTACGAGGCGGTGGACTAGGCGGAATACTAGGTTTCGAAGAAGGCACAGGACCAGAAGGCGTACCGCAAGTGCCTGAAGGTAAAAAGTTTGCTGGTCTAAGAGCCTTAGCTAAAGAAAGACCTGACGTGGTTAAAAAAATGGGTTACGAACAAGGCGGCGAAGTTTTTCCAGAGGATGAGGCATACAATTTTGTAGGCGGCACAGGGCCAGAAGGAGTGCCTTACCCGGTAAAGATGCAAGAAGGTGATTCTTCTAATACAACAGATAGCACAATAACTGGTTTTTTACGAAAATATAGTATTACTCCACATTTAATGGATGTAGATTTTTTTGAAGAGCCTTCTTTTGCTAAATGGGTTGATGCAACTAGAGCAGCAAATAAAGCAGGTTCTCCTATACCTTATGTGGCTCCTATGTTAAGTGATTCAATACAGGCTTTAAAAGTTGGCTACGATAGTTTTTTAAAAGAGTTTCAAGAACGAAGAACTCAAAAACAAGATAACGAAGCCGTAGCCATGATGCAAGAAGGCGGCATAGCGCCAGAGGTTTTTGAAGAGGGCGACGATGAAATAAACAACGCTCTTAATAAAATGGTAGATATGACAAGAGGAGTTGGGGGAACTGAAACCCCAATGGTAGAGATGCCAGAGGTTGACATAGAAACAGCTAGAGTTAAGTCTCCGGGAGGAAGTCAACAAG
>Ga0110931_1000695_pt1 | contig 12577 bp, 4 predicted proteins | sample 4_EtaG_FD_79333 | JGI IMG/M metagenome (GOLD analysis project Ga0110931, IMG submission 79333) | Marine viral communities from the Subarctic Pacific Ocean - 4_ETSP_OMZ_AT15127 metaG (version 2) (version 2) | ecosystem: Environmental > Aquatic > Marine > Oceanic | place: Pacific Ocean | collected... | reverse complement strand
GAAAAGGCAAAGATGCAAGGCGCGAAGGCGCGCAAGCGTGATAGCCAAAGACAAACTGCGCGTAAGGTAAGAACCACTAGATTTCTTTCTGTTCGGCGCTCTTCTAACCGGAGTGGTTAACTATGCCCGCTGGGGTTAATCATGTGCAGACCAACATGGCTAGTGGTCAAGTTGATCCGACTATGTTGGGGCGGCGCGATACAAGTATGTATCAGAATGGCGCGAAGATTCTCAAAAACAATTCTCCTCTTGCGACGGGCGGCGTCAGGCGACGACCTGGCACCCAATATATAGCGACCCTTCCTGCGACTTCACGTCTTGGTAAGCTGCAATTTAATGAGCAGCAGTTATATATTTTTGCATTTTCCAATGCGCGTTTAGACATATACAACGCCTCTACGAATGCTTTAGTTCAAACCCTGACAGGGCAACCGTGGAATGCCACGACTATGTGGCAGATGAAGTGGACGCAAACAGGCGATACGACCATTTTGGTGCATGAAGATTTCCCAATGCGGAAAATTGTGCGAACCAGTGCGACCACCTTTACAAGTTCTTTATACGAATTTGAAGCCCCGACAGCGGGCTTTCCTATTTATCAGCCCTATTTCAAGTTTGCTGACAATGCGGTAACGCTGACACCTTCTGGCACTTCGGGGTCAATAACATTAACGCTAAGTGCGGGACACTGGGTGGCAGGGCATGTTGGTAGCCGGGTTCGCTACAAAAGCAAGACCTGCACGATAACTGCTTACACAAGCGCAACGGTTGTAACGGCAACAGTTAATGAAACGCTCCCCAGCACAACCGCTGATACAGATTGGGATGAGAATGTCTTCTCAACCGTAAATGGGTATGCGCGCAGTGTGTCCTTTCATGGACGCCGCCTTTGGTTTGGCGGCACAAAGGAATTGCCGCGCAATGCGTTTGCTAGCAAAAAGGGCGCTTATTTTAATTTTGATGTGGGTACGGGTTTAGACGATGAGAGTGTGCAGGCAGAAGTCGCTGTGGCTCAAATCGGTGAGATTGTGCATAGCCATTCTGGTAGGCATCTCCAATTTTTATGTGACACCGGGGTTGTCTATGTTCCTGAGACAGACGCTAATCCTGTAAGCCCTAAGAACTTTAACCCAAGGTTTTCCATTCCATATGGTGCGCGGCAGATAACGCCCCCAAGGAATTTGGACGGAGCCGATATTTATATCCAAGACACGGGTAAGGTTGTTAGGGAACTTATCCATAATGATTTTCAACAGGCGTATACAGGCGATGCAATCAGTTTAGTTTCGAGTAATTTAATTAATGATGTGCAAGACTTGGATGTCCTGTATGGGCATACAGATGGACCGGAGCAATTCGCGTTGGCGGTGAATGGCGATGGGACAATAAGTTGCTACCATACAATTAGAAGTGAAAAGATATCGGGTTGGTTCCCTTGGGAAACCAACGGTACGTTTGAAAGTATAGCTACTCTAAATAACGAAGCGTGGGTCACCTGCAAGCGGACGATAAACAGCGCTATTGTTTATACTCTTGAGAAGTTTGATTTTGAATTAACGCTCGATTGCGCCCTAAAATTTGACGCCGCCTCTGCGAGTTCGTTTACTGTCGCTCATTTGCCTAGCACAATGGTTTACGGGGTTGCCAATAAACGTGCTGTTTCACACGGGGGTGTCACAACTAATGGGTCTGGCGTTGCTACTTTTACAGACCCTGCCACACAGATAGATGTTGGCCTAGACTTCACGCGCTCTATTGAAACGCTCCCGCCTGTTGTGCAAACGACTAAAGGCGATATGTCAGGCGAGCTTATGCGCCTTGGGGTCACAGTGTTGGAAGTTTCGACAAGTGTTAATTTTAGTGTAAACGGGCATGATTTTTTAGTAAGGCAGGCTAATGATGACTTTAGCCTTGCGCCTGCAAAACAGGATGGCAAGCACAGGTTTGAAGGTTTGTTGGGTTGGTCAAGGGCTCCCACGATAACAATAACGCAAGACGTTCCTTTGGAATTTAACTTGCTGTCCATCTGGACGGAGGTATGGGCATGAGTTGGCAAATGGCATTGATGGTTGCTAGCACGGCTGTATCCACTTTCCAAGGTATGCAGCAGGCGCGGGCGGCAGAGCAGCAAGCATTAACAGAAGCGCAAATATCACATGAAAACGCTCTCGCTGTTGAGACGCAAGCAATACAAGAAGAGGCAGAGAGAAGGCGGGCTTTTGAAGAATTGCAGGCTAGTAACAGGAACGCAGCCGGTTACGATCCATACGGAAGCCAATCATTTTTGGCTCTAGAGAAGCGTAATGAATTAGATATGATCGAAGATGTTGACACAATTCGGTACGGCGGACGGCACCAGAAGAGAAATCTAGAGCTTACAGGGGAACAGCACATAAGAAATGCAAAATCTGCGAGAACGCAGGGTCAGTTAGCCCTTCTTAAAGGCGCGGTAGATACAGGGACAACAATTGGAAAATACGCGCCGGGACCGACAACCCCAACCACAGCAAGCTCTAATTTAATGACACCGGGCGGAAGCGCCGGGTTTTACCAAGGGCGATAGGAATAGAGCGCCATGGCTGAATTAAAATCACAAGGTAATATCGTGCCGACGACCAAGTTGGGGCCTGTTGGTGCGCGTATTCCAAGGGCTTTAAGTCCTACAATTAACCCGCTTGCCGATGCTGCCAAGGTTGCAGAGGAAAGTTTATTTGAAAAAAGGCAATTAGAGGGCGCGGAAGCGGCGTATAACACAGAATTATCAATAAATCCTCAAACAGGTTTACCCGAGCTTCCGCCAGAAAAGGATGCTGGGATTAATATTTTCCAACAATCATTTAATAAGACATTAAGAAAGAACTATTTATCTAGTATTGAAGGAGCAACGAGATCAGGTCTTTTAGGCATTGCAGACCAACATTATTTAAGCCCAAAAGAATTTAGTGAAGTGGGGAGCAGGTATTTAAAAACTGTTATTGATGGGGCAGAGCCGTTTGCTAAAGGATACGTTGGGGATATCGGGGGGAAAATTTTTAGCGGATTGCTGCAAAGCACTAGAAACCGGTTTGCACGGCAGCAAATTGCTGACGCGAGGCGAACTGCGCAAACTCTGTCTGGAGAAGCAGCGGAGGCCCTTGCTTCAGGCCAACATCCAGTAGGTTCGGAAGAAACCTTTAAGGTAATAACCCAGTTTGTTGATAACGCAATTGCATCTATAGAAGGTGGTGGACAGGCATTACGTGGTAGAAGAGATTCAATAATTAAAGAAACATTAAAAGTACACGCACAAAATAGTTACTTAGCATCTCTAAGGGCATTGCCAATTAGAGAAGCTAACCAAGCATTAATTAATTTTCAAATGGGCGAACCGTACAAAAATAAAAGCGGTCAAAATATATTTGCCCCCTTCAAGGATATGACGCAGGTAGATAGGCGGGAGATTTTAGCCGTCTTAACAGCTAGTCATAGAGCGCGCGCGAGTTACCATGATCGTGAAAAAGCGGCTAGCTCTGAAGCTGCTTATGAAGTATTTGCCGGTGTACTGAGGACTTCATTAGACCTCCCCAAAGACCACGCACTTAATATTGCTCTCGATCAGATTAATGATCCAAAAGCGCTTATCTCGGTTATTGGTGCGTTTAAGGCATACCACGACAGAAACCGAGACAACGAATCCAAAGTTACAACGGCAAGGACAATACTGCCTTTTATGGAAAGATTAGCCGCAGGAAACGGGGTAGATTTTCAGAAGATCAAGGCTACATTTGGAGACGAAGAGGTCTCAGAATATCTTGCTACTCTTAGCAGGATAGTAACTGTCAATACGCAACAGAGGAATGTGGAAGAGGTAAAAGCAAGAGACAATGGCATAAGAGAATTAGGCGCTGCCCAATTTAATGCTTTTAAAAATGCTTCTGGCGAGGTCGGGGGAGAGCATGTTGCCAAAATAAAAAAACAAATATCTCTAATAGAAAAGAATAATAATCTTCCTGAAGGCGATAAAGCGCGGGAGATTTTAAAAGTTGTAAGGCAGGGCATTAGGGAAGGCACAGCGGCAATAAGGCAAGCAGCAAATACGGAAGAAGATTACGCCGAAGGTTTAAAATACGCGCAGGCGCTGGCGAAATTAGTGGGCCTCAAAAAGCACGTTGAATCAGTTAGTGATCTAGTCAAGGACGCAAAATTTAAAAAACTTTCGGTTGCACATGCAATAAGCCTAGCAAGGGTACACATAAGTGAACTTGCTAAACAAAAAGAGGCGGCTGATGCGCAGCAAGCTCTTTTCCAGCCCTTGCTTTTAAACCAACAATTGTATGGGTCAGGTAAGCCGATAGTCCCAATAGTTAATAATGCGAAAAACCGACAGGCGGGCGATTTATTATTTGAAACTTTTAATCCGGAAGTAGCAAGATTAATACAAGATGGCAAGGCTAACGAAGTTTATTCCAATCAAACCGGGCATTTAAAATTCTTTGTAGAGAGTACTGGGGTCATTCCTCAAGGGGCGGCTGATACAATAGCATCAATGGCGGGTAGCGCTGACACAATGGCAACCGCTCTTAGCGCGTATAAAATGTTAAAAAATATAAGCGGCGGGGGGCATTTAATAAAATCTGCTTTACCAGATCATATTGTAAAAAGATTAGACCTAATAGAGGCAATTGGGCCTACACCGGAAAACATCCAATATGCGTTGCTCCCCCATGTTCAGGGCGAAGCAAAAGATCAGAGCCCTCTAATTTATGCTAAGCCTGACGGAACCCCACTTAAACCGGAGGAGTTAAAGAATGCATTTGGGAAGGACTTAGCGAAAGTTCTTACGCAACAAAACACCACAACAAAAGGTATTGTCTCTATAATACTTGATCGTTTTGCAGCGTTTGTTTCGCATAGCGGGATAGGTGGCTCCCCACGCGCAGGGGGATATTCAGCACTGCCTCCAGAGCTACGAGAAAGAGTGTATAGTCAATTTCTTCAACTTATAAATGACATAAAAATAAACCCAGATACCATGCCGGATGTCTTTAAAAGGCAGGTTTCCACAGATTTTTTCCACAATGGGGTTAAGTATATAAGGAATCGTGGAGAAGAGAGTGAGAGATTAACTGCTTTGGCTCGTTCCGTAGAAAATGTTTTAAGAAGAGGGGATTGGTTTGTTGGTAAATACGACGTAGATAGGCCAAGACATTCCGGCACTGGCTTAAGTATAAGTTACCAACCAATAGAAATGTATATTACAACACCCGCATCTAAGTACGATGAAAGTGGGCGGGAGTATTTTGATAAAGAAATAGTTGAGATAGTAAACAGAAATATGGCACGGTTTGGCGTGTACGGAACATTGGCATCATCGCGAGCCGCAGTGGGTGGGGTGGGTCAGGATACTGCTTCAACATTGCAAAAACCGCCGGGACAAGAACAAGAATGGTATACCGCTGACGACATAAGATTGCTGCCAATAATAGGTAAGTTGAATAGTCGCGGTCAACCGATGTATCAGGTGTTTTTATCTTCTAAATCTAAGGGTTTATTGATGGCTATAGAGCCTCAAGCTACGGTTGATGATTCCGGAGAATTGATTGGAGAAATTGAACACAGTCCTATGTATATCGACCCAGCCCCTATCCGCGATATACAAATGGATAGAATCCAGAAAAAAATTAAAGTAGACAAACTGTTAAGGGTGTCGAGTTTTAAGGATCACTGGGATAGGATTTATGGCGAGCATGTTTATATTCATGAAATTCTTCCAAAAGAATTACCTCATTGGGTTGAACGCGCAGCGGCCTTTAATAGCGATTCTCTCAAGGGGCTTGCTGGGGTTGGGGTAGACAGTACCGTTTTAAGCACAAGTTTTTATGACAAGAAATTGGGCGGTGAACTTTTAGTTCCAACAATCCGCGCTGACAAAGACGGCAAACTTTACAAAGTTAAAGACCCTGTAAAAGTCGCCAAGGATAAAGGTGACTATATTCTGATATCAGGGCCAGACGGCGCAGCGACGAGGAAAAAAGCCACGCGAGCCTCGATTGCTATTAGCACAATAATAGATGCGTTAAGGGCTGGGAAAGAAGCCAGCCTCAATGAGGCAGCCTTTAGGCGAGCGGAGGCACTTGGCCTTATTACATCTGGTAAGAGAGTTAAGACCGACGGCACAGTTACACCTGATAAAAGAAGTAAGACCGACGGCACAGTTGACCTGCTTGACGAAGTTGGTGGCGCAATCGGGGGTGCTGCAAAAAGCATCTATAGCACAATTGGCAATGTACTGAATAATTTGTTCTCCGAAGGAGAGACTAGAGAAGGACGTCCGAGAAGGGATCAGCTTATTGACCAGAATGTTTTAGCCCTTCATCATTCAATAGAGGAAGGAATAGGGCGTGAGGGCAATATAGCGACCCCTTACTTAGATCATCTAGGCCACCCCACAATTGGGATAGGACTTTTACTTAGCAAAGATGGTCGTGTCCATAATGAAAAAATATTAAAAAGACACCTAGCAGAATCTTTTAAAAACAATATTGAATTAGGTGAGGACGCTGATCCTGAGATAGAAGCTGCTGATCCTGAGATAGCTGCACAGGATGTATATGATCGAATAATAGCTCAAGGAGAGGAACTGAAAAAGTACCGTGCTAAGAACGGTGCAGAGAAATTGAAAAGTCACCAGAAATCTTCTGCTTGGACGGATCAGGCGGTTACATTGCCGGAAGAGCTAAGAATGAAAGTTTATGAAGAGATTATGCAGAAGAAACAAACCGAAGTATTAAATTTGTATGGGGACCTTAATTTGAATTATTTGCATATATCAGTTCTGACTGACATTCAGTTTCAAGGCCCGAGTATGATCGGAAGGAAAACACGGTTTTACAAGGCTTTAACTGACCCAAATGGCCCACGTTGGAACGACGCTATCTGGGAGGTTCTTTATGACAGCGGTGATACTTGTACTAGAAATAAAAAAAGAGCGCGAGACCTAGATATGGCTAATGGTGGGGATGGTGTCGCAATTAATACAACCTATCCCTATAGGCCCTTCCCGCCCGGTGTACCTAAGAGCCATAATAGTAAGTGTAATTAATGGATGATCTTTTTTTAAATCCGCGGCCTCCATTTCCTACGTCACGCGCACTGTTTGACGAGGAATTAGCTCGCTTTATAGATACTAGGGGCAGGCTAGATGGGTTAAGGCACCAAGACGATTACGCTAATGCGTTTAGTATAGACACTTTGATAGGGCAGAGTATTGCAACATTCGATTTAACAAGGCGCTTTAAAGCCGCTGATATAGATTTAACGCCTATACGTGGATTCAACCCTTTTGAAGATGCAGATTTAGGTAATTACCCTATTCATATTTTTTCGAATGCTCGATCTCCCGGTGAAGTTGAATATGAAAAAGCGTTGTATGACGAAAATAATCTTTTACGAGAAAATCTAAGCCAGTCTGAATCATTTCTACCGAGGCTTTTAGCTAATTTTTCTGATCCCATTAATATTATTCCTACCCCTTTTGCTAGGGCTGCTACTTTTGCTAAAGGGTTTAAACAAACTGGTACAACGGCGTTTGCTGCATTCGCTCCCTTTGAAATAGCTAGAGCAAATATTGATCCAACTAGCACGGCAGCAGAAAGTGTGCTTGCTATTGGTGGGTCCACAATAATAGCTGGGTTATTAGGCGGCACTGTAGCGAAGATGGGTGCTAGGAATTTAGATGCGATTTCTAATTCCTATTTCGCAGGACATGCCGTTGTTGATGCGGCGAATGAACTCCAAACTCTACATCCTAATGCTGTTGAGGCTATATTGCCGCGCAAGCCGGGAGCGCCCTTAAGGGATTGGGTTAAAATTCGAGAAAGAGAAACCGTTAAGGAATATGAAGCTAGGTTAAAAGAGATTGAAGCAGATGAAACGACATACCAAAGGTATGCGTGGATTAGTGATTCCTATGCAGAGGGTTCTGAATTAATAGAAACCGGCACGAGAATTGAAAAGTGGAGAACATTACAGCACCCGTGGTTATTCCTAAAAAATACAAAGTTTGGAGGGATATTAGGAAATCGTATTAGGCGGCTAGCTGATGAGATTTCTGGTAGTCCCGGCATGTATACCAAAGGGAATCTTGGCGACACCCCCACTGCACAGAGCGCCCATGTTAGAGCATTATTACACAACGTAGCTCTTGTTAATTTTCACAGAGCCCAAGTGGGTGGCTTTTTAAGGAGTGAGGGGTTCTCTATAGATGACGTTGCAAACCAATCGGAAATTGGTGCGGCGTTCGGCGCGTTGGGCCGGTCCCTTCCTGGCGTTAAGGCAGGCAAGCGCCAAGCAGAATTTGATGAAGATGTGTCAAATTATTATATGAACCCACTGCCTGACCACAGCACTATTATTCATATTGATGGCAAGCATGCGAATTATGCCCAAAGTGTTGTGGAGGCCGCAGAAGGCATAAAAGAATATATGAAAGTTATAGGGAAGCAGGGCATAGAGGTTGGTTTATTTGGGGAGGGTAGATCAAAATTAAAAATACATAACTTGGAACTGCGTCTTAAAGATGTAAAGGCGAGGGGGAAGCAACCTACAGAAACTATGAATGAACATTTAGACGAGATAAATTTCATAGTAAATCAGATTGATGCAGAAAAATTAAACATAAAAAAACTAAGAGTGATTGCAAAAGAATCTGAAGCAAAAACTGGCAACCCTTTCCCAAGGGTTAAAAACGATCCAAGTCTAGGCCATTGGCCTATGATATGGAAAGCGCATGAAGTAGAGGCTAGGCGTTCTGAGTTGGCAGAAATACTAGAACGGTATTTTATCAAAGAGGGCGACGTACAATCAAGGCTAGAAGAAACAATAGGGCGCATACTGGGGCAGGGTGAATTTTCTCGGTTCGTCCCAGTGTTAAGAAAGATTATGGAAGACGCTGGTATGGAAAAGACCAGCATCAAACAATGGATAGATGATTTTGAGGCTATTGTTAAGGAAGCCAAGATTCGCGCCCCGCACAAAGCGGATTTACAGGTTGAAGTAAAGCAAGCGCTAACCCCTTTCTTTAAGAAATTTTTATTCGATGTCGGAGGAGAAAAAGTAGATGAAGCTACAATAGATGGATTAGGCACGTTAAAAAATTCTATCGATGACACATTAAAAGAAGAGCTATCTGACAATTTAAAGGTTATTGCAGAAGTACTTGAAGATATTGAAGACATAATAGCGGATGGTTCAAGTGGCAATTTTGGCACTTCTGTCAATGCGTTAGCTCGAAAGATTAATATACCCCCACACCTTGTAAGGGATTTTATTGAGACTGAGCCGTCCAAGGTTATGCGGTTGTACCACCGTCGCATGGCAGTAAGCATAGAAATGGCACGTAGGTTTGATAGTGACCCATCAATGACAACAGAGATTTACGCACTCAGTCGTTTGATGGATGACCAGATAGGGGCAGCTACAGGCAAGGCCCGTTTAGAATTAATAAAAGAAAAAGAAGACACAATCAGTTCCATAGAAGATTTGCGTGATAAAGTTTTGGGTGTTTACAGAATACCGCGTGATCCCTCGGCGCTTGATTATAGAGCTACGCAATTTACTAAACATTGGATGGCGCTGGCTCTTATGGGTCAGCCTATTATTGCTTCGCTTGCTGACCTTGGCAAAATACAAATGGCATTAGGTTGGAAGCAGATGTTTGGGGCAGCTTTTAAGGCGGCGACAGCTAGCAGGCATGCCTTTAAAACAAAGTTAGGCCCAGAGGCAAAGGTCGCAGGAATTGGTTCTGATCTAGCAACCCGCTATAGATTTGAACAGCTTATGGATTTTGACCAATTATACACCCCATTGAATAAGGCTGAGGAATTTACCGCTAGGAATGTAGACCGTCTTTTCTTTGTTAACATGCTAACCCCGTACACAGATTTTCTTAAGGTATTTACCGGCTCTGTTATGCAGTCAAATATTATTCAAATAGCAGAAAAGGTAGCTACTGGGAAAAGGTTAAGTAGAACAGAAAATCTTTGGATCAACCGGGCGGGGCTTGGAAAGGATGATTTAAAAGATATATACGCACAATGGCAAAAATCTGGGGCGCAAAAGGAAGACGTTTTCTATCTAGCGAACACTACCAAATGGACTGATGAGACATTAAAGCGCAAATTCCGTACTGCCCTAGCCACTGAAGTAGAAAACGCGGTTATTACTCCTGGCCCAAGTACGCGGCTTAATTTCATGAGTACTAATTTAGGCGGGATTGTTACACAATTTAAGAATTTTTCAATTACAGCTACTCATCAGATTCTGTTAGCAGGCTTACAGCAACGTGATATGTATACCTTGCAGGCAATAACAAGCATGATTGCTATTGGCGCGTTTGTTGATATGTGGAAGTCGCCAGATTATGACACCCGTGATTTGTTAAGCATTGATAGGCTTGTCCAAGCCATAGATTATGCTGGAGTAACTGGGATAATGTTTGATTTAAACAATATGACGGAAGTTATAAGCGGTCATAACATAGGGTTACGTCCTTTATTGGGAGTTGACCCAATTTGGAAAAATCCTACTATTGCGCAGAGAGGGGGGCAAGTTTTTGGGCCAGCAGGTTCGTTAGGTTTTGACTTTATATGGTCGTTAACAAGTCCTGATGCAGAGGCAAATGACGTTGCTAGGTCGATTAGGAGGTTATGGCCATACAATAACCTGATTTGGTTTGATGGGGCTGTCGACATAGCGCAAAGGCAAGTTGGACAAGCCTTTACTGACACGGAGAATTAAAATGGCCCATATTACAGTCGGTACAACTTCAACCCGCGCAGACTATACTGCCTCTTCATCGCAGACAGCGTTCTCTGTACCGTTTGAGTTCTTCGATGAAGACGATTTGCTTGTTTACAAGAACAATGTGCTGCTTACAAAGACTACCAACTATACCGTAACGCCTGTTACTACCAGTGATGGCGGGTTTGATGGAGGTACGGTTACATTAACAAGCGGGGCCGCCTTAAACGATAAAGTCGCTATTGTTTTGAGCATGCCTTATGAGCGCTCTAGTGATTTTCCGACTGCCGGCCCTTTTAATGTTACTACTCTTAACACCACTTTTGATAAGAACGCTGTTAGGTTCAAACAGCTTGATGAACTTTCTTCACGCGCAATTAAAGGCCCCGTTTCAGAGGGGGCATTAGAAGAATTACCTAAAGCCACGGATCGGGCTAGCCGCATCATGTCGTTTGATAGTAGTGGCAACCCCACTACAGTCGCGACCGACAGTTTATCCCTTGCCACCTTGCAAGCATTCACGGATTACCGTGTTACGACAGCAACGGGCAACGGCTCAACAACAGCTTTTACCCTGTCTGCCGATCCGGGACAGGAGGGCAATACACAAGTTCACATAGACGGAATTTATCAGTCTAAATCAAATTATTCGATTTCAGGAACCACGCTGACATTTTCAACAGCGCCACCTAATGGGTCTGCTATTGAGATAGTTCACGGTCAGGCAGCGAGTACATACATCCCGCCCGATAACTCCATCGCAATGGAGAAGCTACTTACTTCTGATATCGATACTGACTTATCAAGTGTCAGTGGTAGTGACGACACGCTGCCATCAGCTAAAGCAGTTAAAACCTACGTTGACGCCCAGGTCACCGCCCAAGACCTAGATTTTCAAGGCGACAGCGGCGGCGCGCTGAACATCGATCTCGACAGCGAAAGCCTGACGATAGCTGGCGGCGAAGGCATCGACACCGTTGGTTCTGGAAACACCGTGACCATATCCGGTGAGGACGCCAGCACCAGCAACAAAGGTGTCGCGTCATTTTCATCCGACAATTTCGCAGTGTCCAGCGGCGCGGTAACCATCAAATCTGGCGGCGTCGATTTGGCGGCAGAGGTGACCGGTACGTTGCCGGTCGCGAATGGCGGCAGCGGGGCTACATCACTGACCGATGGCGGCGTGCTTTTAGGTTCTGCCACTGGGGCCATTACGGCGATGAGCGTTTTAAGCGACGGTCAAATGATTGTCGGGGATGGCAGCGGTGACCCGGTAGCTGAATCCGGCGCTACCTTGCGGAGTTCGATTGGCGTTGGAACTGGCGACTCTCCGCAGTTCACCGGTATCGAACTGGGCCACGCATCCGACACCACCGTCGCCCGGTCGGGCAGCGGCGATATTACAATCGAAGGCAATGCGGTCTATCGGGCTGGCGGCACTGACGTGCCAGTTGCTGACGGTGGGACGGGTGCTTCAACTCATACGGCGGGCGCGGTGCTGCTTGGGAACGGCACCAGCGCCGTCGCAAATACGGGCGTGCTATCTGACGGTCAAATGATCGTTGGCGACGGGAGTGGCGCACCAGCCTTGGAAAGTGGCGCGACGCTACGAACGTCGATTGGTGTTGGAACCGGAGATTCGCCGCAATTCACAAACTTGACGGCGACCGGCACCATCAACGGTTTGATCGGCCCAAACAGCGCAACGCCTTCGGCTGCGGTGCCAATCGCTTTGCCGAATGAAGATTACCTCGCGTGGCATGACAGCGGCACATCAGGCGGCACGACAGCCTATATG
>Ga0110931_1000693_pt1 | contig 12623 bp, 16 predicted proteins | sample 4_EtaG_FD_79333 | JGI IMG/M metagenome (GOLD analysis project Ga0110931, IMG submission 79333) | Marine viral communities from the Subarctic Pacific Ocean - 4_ETSP_OMZ_AT15127 metaG (version 2) (version 2) | ecosystem: Environmental > Aquatic > Marine > Oceanic | place: Pacific Ocean | collected... | reverse complement strand
GGATTATATTTTTGATAACATCATAACGAAAAATCAACCAGAAGCATTAGAAGAACTGTTAAAAGCAATTAAGGGTGTTAGTACTGGAAAACTTTTAGGAGCATCTAAAGGTATTGTTGATTTAGCTGAAGGAACAAAAATACTTAAAAGTAGAACAATTGGTAACAGATCTGTCGAACAAGCTTTAAAAGATGTTGCAGATTTACCTGATGGCGATCCTGTAAAAAGAAGTGTTCAATTACAAGCAAAAGCGATTGAACAAGAAGCAGCAGAACGTGCAACTATTCGAGGTAGTGGTGCTGAAATGTCTGAACAAGTTCGGCAGGGTCTTGCTAAAAGATATTTAGAAAAACAAATTAATCAATCCATGATTACCGAACCGTCTACTGGGCAAAGAGTTATTGATCCAATAAAACTTGTTGCAAATCTTCGAGAAAAAGGAACCGTCGTTGATAAACTCTTTGGCAAAGATTTAAAAACTTTAGATGATGTCATATCTGTCTTAGAACGAGGTAAATCCAATCTTGCTCCTGGTGTTATTGCTCAACTTCGAAGTAAACCTTTAGGTCAATCTTTACAAGATTTACAGGCAGCGCAAGCAAGTCGAGTTGCAGATGACAAAAATTTTATTGTAAATACATTACAATCAACAACAGACCCAGACGTTATTGCACAAACTGTTTTTAGAAATCCTGCTGCAATTAAACAGGCGCAAAAGATTCTTACTCCTCAAGTTATGGAGCTAACTAGAGATGCTGCTATGGGCAGAATTTTGAAACAAATTGGAGCAACCGTTGACGATGTTGGAGAAATTAGAATCACGGACGACCTTATAGATTCTTTTAAATCTGGTCGTCTTGGCACGAAACTTCAATCTGTTCTTCGATCTTATGGTGACGAAACATTAGATGCTATGTTCGGACCGAATGGAGCAAATGGATTAAATGCAATGGCAGAAACAATGGCCAGAGCTTCTAACGCTGCAATCGCAGGTAAAGGTGGACTTGCAGCCCCACAGATTGCTTTGGGTCTTGGCGTTGTTTCTTTAATTATGAATCCCTTGGCAACCTTGCCCACGGCTCTAGCATACGGAACAATGTCTAAACTACTAAGAAACCGTAAAGTATTAAAAATGATGATGGCTTCAAGAAAACCAAACACAGTAAAACAATTCTTGTCTGGTAAGTTTAAGGCAAACGATCCCATTGCACAAGGACTTCAAACCGTATTAGCTTTGGTTGCTGCTGCTGGAGTTCAAAGCACAAGAGGATTAACTCAACAAACAGCAGAAGAGGCCGCTCCTGCCATAGAGCAAGCTAAACCAGAAATACAGAAGACCATGCAACAAATTGCACCTTTAGGAAAACAAATACGACAACAACTTCCTAATGTACTGCCACCCTCACCGGCTTCCAATGCTAGTCGTGTTAATCCAATCACGGTCCCCGATCCATTGACCCGTGCTACCTTTGGTCAGCCGTAATGAATGGAAGAAGAGGAAGAGGTATTTTGCCCTGTATGCAGCACCCCCATAGAAATATTTGAAGTCTACACCATCGCAAAGACGTTTAAGAAGGTAAAACAGATTTGTCTGACTTGCAAAGAAAAGGAACAGAAACATGAAAGAAAACTTTGATAAGTGTTTAGATATGCTTCTTCACCATGAAGGAGGCTTCGTAAACCACCCTCGTGATCCTGGGGGCATGACCAATCTTGGTGTTACTCGCATGGTTTATGAAAAATGGGTGGGTAAAAAAGTAACAGAGCAACAAATGCGGGATTTAACTGTAAAGGATGTTGCACCCATATATTACAATAATTACTGGAAGCGTTGCAAATGTGATGACCTACCAAATGGAGTTGATTGGTCGGTGTTCGATTGGGCTGTAAACTCTGGTGTTGGACGTAGTGCAAAGGCTTTGCAAGGAATTATCGGAGCCACTCAAGACGGGGGCATCGGCCCTAAAACTCTGAAGCTGATTGAAGAGCACGAACCCAAGGAGCTTATCGAAAAAATGCACGATAAACGCCAAGGGTTTTACGAGGGACTCAAGACCTTTGATTCTTTTGGCAAGGGATGGACCAGGCGTAATAAAGAAACAAAGGACTCGGCCTTGGAGCTTCTTGAAGGTTAGGTTCCTACACCCCAACAAAACTTTTGTTGTCCCGTAACAGGTTGCCATTCTCTACCTGGTCTGCTTGTCCAGCCTAAACCTTCTTTTCTAGCTTTAACTTCATAAAGAACTTTCCAACCTGCACCTCGAAGACTTGAACCACTTTCGCTTTGTAATGTGTATGTAATTATTTTCGCTCCACCCATAGCTCTCCAAGCTCTCCAAGCCGCTGCATAAAGAAAAGAGCATGTTCCTTTGGGTGACTCGTCTAATACACAACATCGTCTAACTTCTGCTGTAAACCCATCGTCTTTTTCAATGGCAATCGGACGACCAACAATGCAAACTCCAACAAGGTTGTTGTCGTAACTGCATCCGATCGAAAACTTTGCTCCAACAGTAGGTTTGTTATGTCTATGAAAGTTTTTAACAAAGTCATTCGCTTCTCTAATACTGATAGGAACAAGTTGTAGCTTCAACCAACCTCTCCCCAATTGTTTCCAAGTTCTTGATCCACTTTACTCGGCACTTTAAGAGGTAGCCCTGTCTCCATGATTTCTGTAATCTTATTTGCTTGCTGTTCGCTCTCAACACTAAAGCAAAGTTCATCGTGAACAGTCATCAACGGAATCAACCCCTCGGCGTAACAATCGGCCATAGCCTTCTTGGTTTGATCCGCTGCACTGCCTTGAATAAGTTTGTTTAGTGCTTTGTAGGTAAACGCTCTTCGTATTCTTTGTGGACCCCACTCGGCTTGAGCGTCTTTAAGTTTCTTAGGTTTGTGGTACTCAAAGCTTCGAGGTTCCCACATATCAAATCGACACTTGCGACCTAGGATCGTTCGTATTCTACCGTCCTTCTGAGCTTTGTTTGAAACTCTGTCAGCAAGACCTTTAACAAACGGAACCTTCTCATGATACGTTTCAAGAAGGTTCTTAGCGTCATCAATTGTTATGTCCAACGTTGCAGCAAGCTTTGCCCGACCCATACCATACATAATACCAAGATTAACCGTCTTGGCTTGCTTTCGACTAATTCCTGCCATGTCAGCAACCATTTGATGAAAGTCAGCGTCGCCCTTGTGATACTCCTCAACAACGGACTCAATCTGTGCATGTTTTTCCGACTCGGTTAGGGACGCACAATAATGCACCAAGAGCCTCGGTTCTTGGCTCGAATAGTCAAAGGATCCCCACTTGTGTCCATCTTCAGGAATAAACAGTCCACGGATAAGAGACTTAATTTCAGGCTCTCTGGCAGGGATCTGTTGTAAGTTGGGGTTAGAGGACGAGAATCTGCCTGTTACCGTTCCACCGTCGTCAGAACGCAACTGGTGGAATTCACAGTGTATTCGTCCCTTATGTTCGTGACGTAAGATACTATCGATAAATGTATTGTGAGCTTTGTCCAGTTCTCGAAGTCTCAGGATCTTTGCTGCGATGGGGTGAGGACACCCTTGTAGATATGCTTTGGTAAACGATGGCTTGTTGGAGGTATCCGTTTTGTTGTAGGGTATCTTGTAGTAATCAAACGCTTTCGCCACACTTGTGGCAACCCACGGCTCAACGTTAAACCCCAAGTCTTTCTTGATGTCAGCGTTTATTGCCGTCTTCATTCCCATGAGTTTCTTTTTAGCTCGTTCCGCTCCATCAACATCAACCTTGACCCCACGCTCTCGCATATCAATCATCAACGGAATCAGACTTGTTTCCAGATCGAAGATTGTTTTTAACTCCTCAGAGTTTAATTCTGTTTCAAATCTGTTCCACAGCTTCAGGGTTATTCGAGCATCTTGTTCTGCGTAGGCTCCCACATACTTTGCTGGAAGTCGCCACATGTCCTTTTTTGGATCCAGACCAAAGCTTTTGGCCGCCGCTCGTAAGCTTGCTTCACTCTTGCCCATGCCAATGTATTCTCGACCTAGGTTGTTTAGGCTGTAGCTAAACCGGTTTTCATCAATCAAAGGAGCAGCAATCATTGTGTCTATAATCCTACCTTCAATACGAACACCTGCCCACCGTAGCCACCCTGCATCATACGTTGCGTTGTGCATGATTTTAGGAATATGGGGCGTTGCTAACTGAACCTTTAACCATTCCATCACACGACGCTGTGTGAGGTTTCCACCGCCCTCGTGCTTAATCGGGTAGTATCCCTCAAAATCCCCTGCGGCAATGGCTATACCGACGATAAATCCGTCGTTGCGTGTCCACCCTGGCCCCAAGGTCGTAAGGTTTGGATCACAGGTTTCTAAATCAATCGCCATAAACTTACACTTTGTTAAATCGGGAAACTCGTCAGGGGCTGTCCAATCAACTTCAATAAGATTAAGTTCCTCACGTTCCCAGAAATCTAACATGCTACTACTTTTGACCATCACATGCCTCCCCAAGCAGAGCACCGTAACCACAAATATCTATGGCACTGTCCTCGTGCGTTGGTGTTTCAATCAACCGAGAAAGCTTTACGGCAATCATGCACATATATACTTGCTCAACGGTAACGTCATGTCCCAATAAAACCGTCCACATTTTAGCAATGCGTTCATGGTTAAGATACGCATCACCATAGTCCTTGGCTCTCGGACCATTGATCATTCGCTCTGCCTCTTGTAATATTTCATCTCTTTTCATATTTCATACCTGTACTTTGCGCCTGTTTCTATTATATGCAGATTTTCTTTGGTTCTTGTTATGCCTGTATAGAAAATCCTGTGCTCGTCGTCAGGGAACCTACTGTTCACGCAAGGATAAGCTGACTCTGTAAACAACATGATATTGTCATCTTCTCCCCCCTTCATTGCATGAATGGTCGATAGTTTAATTCTAGGTTTGTTTATATCCTCCCCTCGTTTAATTAATGCCGACATGTAATTCTGATCATCATCAGACATATTTACAATGCTGTTTGCGTGTCTGTCCTTTGGAGCAATAAGACCGTGATGCTCCACCAAGTCCTCATAACTTAGCATGGCCTCTGGATCCACATACTCTAACGTCTTTGCCGATCCTCGTTTAATAACAGCGTTCTCGCCTTGTTTTGGAACAATCCGGTATAAGGCATGAGCATCACTCAACGAAATCGAAACTCCATCGATCAATGTATTCCAAGTATTAATGCCCCTCATGTAATCGGGACTTATGCTTGGCACTCCGTATCGTTCAAAGAAGTATCCGCTTTCCCTTAACTCCTCTGCAACCATGCCAATAATCTTATTGGTTCTTGCCATAATAGTCCACGAACCGTGGTCAATGTTTACATCGTACCATGAGGAATGATAATCAATGTTGCCCTCACGCTCGGTCGGAGCCCATTGCTTCTCGAACCTTACGTCTATTCTCCCTACAACTCTGTTCGCAAGCTTGTGTATTGACGAAGGAACTCTATGACTCTGCGTTAGGATTTCAACCTCATCACACGCTTCCATAAACTGCTCAACCCGAACGCCCATCCATCGATGGATAGCTTGGTCATCATCTCCTGCGTACCAAACACGTTCTGTTGTTTGCTTTAGTACCTCAACCTGCTTCCATTGCAACGGAGTTAAATCCTGTGCCTCATCCACAATCAACACCTCGAGAGAAGGGGACGTACCTTGCTCCACGAACAATCGAATCATGTCAGTATAATCGTATTTGTTATTCTCAGCTTTATATAAAGTGTAGATCTCATTAACCTTTTTAAGCATAGGCCAACTTAAATCATAGTTACGAGCGTCATTGTATTGCTCTTCTAACGTAAGCATTCTAAGTGTGGCTCGTCCAATCATCTCCAGGTACTTGTTTCCCTCTTGAACAGCCGCAGGTAAAATGCCATCAGCAAGACTTGCCGCTGTGTTGTTGCTAAAAGCCATTCCCAGTAGCAATCCAAGCTTTCTGAAATCATAACGAGAAACAACTTCTTCTGCTTTCATTCCCATCCATTGAAATCCTGTTGAGTGCAGAGTGCGAAACCAAGGTACATCTCTATCTGACAATCCAAGTTCCACTGTTGTTCGAGCTTTGGCTTCTTCAATAGCTTTCTTTGAGAAGGACACAAACCCTATTCTCTCTGGAGCAGTGCCATTTTGTAATTCTTGCTTTACGATGTTTATAAGTGTGTAGGTCTTACCGCATCCGGGGGGACCGAGTATAAGTTTCTCAGTCATTTTTCTCCCTCGGAAGTGCATCTAACCACTGTTTAACATCAGTATCCAACCAACGAACAGTGGTATTTTTCGTTGCATCTCCAAAGATAAACGGTTTTGGAAAATTCTTTTCTTCTACCCATACATAAACGGTTTGTCGGGACACGTTTAACATATCCGTTATCTCTCCAATCTTCATATACTTTCTGTCCTTCCATGCTTCAGAATGGGACATCATCAAACTCCTTTTCGTTTAAAGGTATTTCTACCTCGCTTGTTTCAAATCTAGGAACCCACCAAACTCTTATGTTTGTCCATTTCCCCTCGTCCGTTTTTACCTTATACTGTCCGTGACACGCTTGATTGTTGTTCAATTCTTTTAAACGTTCTTGGATTTGTGGCCTGTTGTATAAAGTAAATCCTCTCTGCCTCAAGTATTCCTGTAACCCTTTCATTGTAAAATATGTTGTGTCGTCCTCGGTCCACGGCTTTCCAACCGCCAACTCTTCGGGAAACTTAGCTCTAATCCGACTCATGCAGAAAGTCTCAAGAAGCTCCTTAAATTGTCCTGCACTCGTTAGTTCTTCTGAAACCGCTATCTTCGTTGCGTTATCATAAAGATTGTTTACCACCTGTTGCCAATCACTCGGCTTAACCAATGGAGGCATAAAGTTAATCTGTTCCATGCAAGCCCTCTGGAATTGAATAGGCATTTGCAGTTGTTCTGTTGTGATCTCCAATCGTTTTCCATCAACATCAAGAAAGTACAGTCGGGGTTCAGAAAGTAAAATAGTCATGCCCCCAACTTGAGGAGCCGTTTCCGACGCACCAACCCCGAACGCTCTTGTCTTACACAATGATTTGTTGCAATGACTTGCCATAGGTTCGTCTTTACATGTGTAGAAGTACTCCTTCTTATCCAGTTGGTTTTGCAGTGTCACAACCTCGGAAGCTGGTAAGGCCGGAAGACAATGTTTTTGATTCATTTCTTCTAGTTTTTCCTTCCAAGAGTCGGGGAACTTGCGTTTTAAATAAATACCACAGTTAAACATGACCTTGTTCCTCGTGCCTTCGGGGATTCCCATTGTCAAAAACATCTGCAAACAAGGAGGAGCGTCAGAGTATTGTTCCCTTTGCGTCCCAAAATCTATCTTCTCCAAAGTGGACAATGTCGCTCGTCTCTTGTCCACCTCATCTAAAAACTCTTCCAGAGTCATATCATCGCCATTATCTTTAATAGCGTATCGAACAGTGTTCTTAGCATCAAAGTACGGCAGGTTAATAAAATTACCAACGTCCCCACGATCAGCAAGAATCTGGTCCTGCTTCGGAAAAATCTCGCACCCAGCATATCCTAAAGCCGCAGACATCTCGCCCATATAATCTCGAAGCTCTGACGCAGTTGTTTCCGTCTTCATAAACAAAAACAAATGAGCCCCTCCAGATTTTGATCTACAAACAATCAATGGTAACTTCAACTTCCGACACTTCTTAAGAATATCTAAATGTTCAATTGGATATGTGTCGATGTCCAAGACACCAAAGTTACACATATTCCTGTCGTTAATCGGGATAGCCCCAACACCTTTACTTCCTTTTAAATGTTCCTCAATCAAGTCTCGTGTTAGTGGTTGCTTAACAATAAAACTCTTTGCGTCCGTCTTTCCGTTCCGTCTTTTATTACCAATCGTTGTTTGTCCGTGGGCAAGGTCTGACCCTTTAAATGCCGCCATAAAACGGTCTATCACAGACATATACTTCTCCATAAAAAGGGGGAGATTTCTCTCCCCCGGTTAATTAAAACGGTACGTCATCCTTTTCGCCGTGATCTTCCACAACGGCTTTGGCTTCGCCCTTCTCAATTGATTTACGGAAATTCATGGCTTCAAGAAAAAGAGACTTGTCGTCAATCGTCTTAGATTTTTCTATCGACCAGTTAAACCAACTCCCCATATCATTGCTTTCTTCTATGGTTGTAAACTTCCATATCGTAGCAAAAAGTGCAGGAGTTTTTAGTTGTCCATCAGGAGCCTTAATCTTCTGCATGGCAATTTGTGTCTTCCATCGACGAGACACTTTTAACTGTGTCGATTTCATATCGATGATAACAGGTTGAAACATGCCATCTTTACCAAGCAACAAACAATAGTGCTGATCCGTTTTGACAAGTTCGTGTCCATTGAGCAATGTTTCTTTGCCACCGGTTCTCGTAGCCTTCGCAATCTCTGGACTGTCGGAAGGTAGTTCTCCCACAAATCCACCACCGCCTTGATCCCTTGGTATAAACTCCAAGTACTTGGTTTGTTGAAGACACGGTACAACTTCGAACCCTTCTTCTCCAACCCAATAATCGCCTGTTACGGTGTTGAACGCATCTCCTTGTTTCGCGTCTTTGATAAACAAAGGATCTTTCGGTTTTATCTGTGGAGATAACGCTTGTATTACACGAACGAAAGGTATCTGCAACTCAGAGGTTTCGTAATCAACCCCCTGACCTGCTGTCGCAAAAATATCGTCCATAAGTTCTGCTGGTAAGTTTGACTTACCCTTTTCTAAATCATTAGCCATTTCTATTCCTCCTATTTGGCAGTTATAACAGCCGTTCTAGCGATAAACGCATTGAACGGATCAAGATCGATTGGTTTCCCATCTTCAACACAAGTACGCAAAGTTGCTTTTAATGTTGAAGGATGAACGTGTGTTTTTGTTTCGGGTTCAAAACCTTTTTGCTCCAAATCAGCTATCAGTGACTTGGCAACATTGTCTTCCCCTTTTTCAAAGGTCAAAACAACATCGTTTTTTATTATAGATCCCAAACCATACTCCCTCAAACAATCAAAAGCTTTCTGCTTCTTCTCTTCATCTTTGGGAATACTTGCGGAGATGAACGGTCTTAAACTTACCGAGCCCCCCTCAACGTCTACACGTTCTGTACCCATCTCGTCCATAACTTGTGGAATTATATCAATGGATAGTCGTTGCTTCTCCGCTCGAAGTTCTTTCAACTCTTCTTCTTTATCAGCAATCGTGCTGACAACGTTGTTAAGTTGTTGAACTAGGTTGGAGAGGTTCTTCATTGTCTGCGTATCAACACCGCTAAATGATGTTGGGTCCACGAACATCTTCTCATCAAAAATATCTGTCACCATGACAAGTACATCCTCTTCAGGTTTAAGTTTCAGTTGACGGCATCTCATGATTACCGTATATTTAACATAAGGGAGGACATATATGAAAGTCAACTACAAATTTAAAACAAAACCATATAGACATCAAATAACGGCTTTGGAGCGTTGTACTGGGAAGAAATCTTTCGGGTTCTTTATGGAAATGGGAACCGGTAAATCTAAGGTTTTACTTGATGATATCGCACGACTTTATACAGAAGGTGAAATAGACTTCGCTCTTATCATAGCACCCAAGGGCGTTTATCGCAACTGGGTTGAGATGGAAATCCCGATTCATTTTTGGGAAGACGTACCAACGTATATGTCCAGTTGGCAGTCACCAATGACTTTGAGCCGCAAGGCTGAAATAAAGCGTATGATAAACGCAACGGGAAAAATGAAAATCTTTGTCATGAACGTCGAAGCCTACTCCTCTATTAAAGGTCGGGAGTCGGGGACATTCTTTGGCAAGAAGTTCGGGGACAAAGGACTCATTGCCGTTGATGAATCCACAACGATTAAGAATCACAAGGCCAAGCGAACCAAGGCTTTGATTAAAGTGTCCAGGTTGTTTAAGTACAAAAGAATTCTAACGGGATCACCGGTAACAAATACACCTATGGATCTTTATTCCCAATGCGAGTTCTTAGGCGAAAAGATGTTGGGGTTCTCGTCCTTCTACGCATTTCAAGCACGGTACGCAATTCTTAAAAGCGTTAAGATGGGTGCGTTGTCCTTTCAAAAGGTTGTCGGGTTTCGAAACATAGACGAGCTAACCACGAAGCTCGAAGAGTTTAGCTATCGGGTTTTAAAAAAGGATTGTCTGGATTTGCCTGATAAAACCTTTACCTCAAGGCACATCGAACTTTCTAAAGAACAATCGGACATGTATAAGAAGATTCAAAAGCAAGCGATGATTATGTTTGACAATGGCGAACTTGTTACGGCTCCAGCCGTTATTACGCAGATGCTTCGATTGCAACAGATTCTTTCGGGGTATTTAAAAACCGATGAAGGCGAACTTATAGAGTTTCCAACACAACGATTGGACGCACTCCTTGATATATGTGGTGAGACTTCGGGAAAGATGATTATATGGTCACGGTTTCGGTACGATATAATTCACATCACCAAACAGCTGAATAAAACTTTCGGGGAAGGAACAGTAGCGTCGTTCTTCGGGGATACTACAGACGACGAAAGACAAAAGGTTATTCGGGACTTCCAATCTCGAACATCGGACCTTCGGTTCTTCGTAGGAAATCCTGCAACAGCAGGTCGTGGCCTGACTCTGACCGAGGCCAATACTGTCGTTTATTATACGAATGACTTTAACTTGGACACACGATCTCAATCAGAAGACCGGTGTCATAGAATTGGTCAGAAAAACCCAGTTACCTATGTGGACCTGATTTGCGATAAAACAATCGATGAGAAAATTGTTGCAGCTCTTCGGGGAAAGATTAACATAAGTGCTCAAGTACTAGGAGAAAAAGCAAGAGAATGGCTAGAAATAAAAAAGACATAGCCCAAAGTCTTGATGTCTTGGTAGACTATAAAAAAGGTCTTCTAACAAATGAACAGGCTGTTAGAAAACTCCAAGAATTCACTGGATTAAGTTTCGGGGTTGCTCGAAGCTTTATTCAATCCATTAAAAAGAAAGAAATCAACAACGAAAATAACGTTGTACCCTTTCCAATAATAAACCATGAGGAACAAACATGACAAAACAAACAATAGCAGAAGAGTTTGCACTAAAGAAAATTGAATTAAGATCCCGGTATGGAAGCTCCATTAGCAGAAGCAAAATAAAAACAGCGAAGGAATTAAAAAACAAAAAGAACGCAGAGAGGAAAACCAAAAATGATTGAAACGGCCTTACTCTGCCTTGCACTTAACATGTACTTTGAAGCTCGGTCAGAACCCATCGCCGGTCAACTTGCCGTTGCCGAGGTTACTCTTAACAGAGTGGCCTCGCCGCATTATCCAAACACAATCTGCGAAGTTGTTCTTCAAGACAATAGCGAAGGTTGTCAGTTCAGCTGGTGGTGCGATGGAAAGTCCGATACGCCAACAGAACCTCAAGCGTTTCAAAGATCAAAGGCACTCGCTAAAATGATGATCGAAGATGGACAATATATATCTGTGGTCGGGGATAACGTAACACACTATCATGCACAATATGTCACTCCATACTGGATCGATAACTTAGGTTATACAAAGCAAGTCGGGAATCATATTTTTTACGCAAAAAAAAACCTGTCTCCTATGCCTCGACCAACAGAAACAATTTGCGAAACCTTGCCGTATCACGTTTATACGCTCAATACATGTATCAAATACGAAGAAGGGTTATAATTACTTATCTTTCGGGGTTTGAATACTAGTCTCACACGTTTCACCTTGGCAACAATCATCAACCACTGATTTACAAATCAAACATTGGTAGTGACCATGGACCAGGATAAACGATGTGAGACTCATGCACCTCGGACATTGGTTCTTATTGGTCGTCGGGAAAGTATTCTGCATGTTGTTTTTCAATTATAATCTTTAGCTGCCGAGCTATCGTTCGTTGTTCAGCGTCGGCAATTTCTTTTATACGACCATGCGTATCAAGCAAGAGTGCCACATTTCGAAACTCTTGCTTGGGTTGTTTGGCTCTCATTATCGTCTCCTTGTATGAATTAACAATAAGACACCTTAACGTTTCAAGTAACAATCGTCCAATACTATTTTCTTGTTACTCGGCAATGTATAGAACCGAGTCCTTACAAGCCAGACCTCACATTCTTGTTTACTATCGAAAGTCTCTTCAAAGTAAACGGTGGGACAAGATTGCTCTCCCCCCTCCAAGATGCACATTAGTGCCATTGCTTTCCAAATCAATCCTCTACACTTTCTTCAACGTGTAAAAATTTTATGCTTGGAGTGTCCTTACGCAACGCATGGTACTCAAGTTGCACTTTGGCAGAGTTAATCATTTTCCCTGCTAGGTTTGCCATCTCACTTGCGTCCTTGGAGCTTAACTCACCATTGGACAATCCTTCAAAAGCGATTGCAAGTTGGGTTCTTAGTTCTACTACATTTTTCATTTTTGGTTCTCCCTTTTTATAAAACGTTTGATTTTCATTAATTCTCTTTGAGCCTCAATTAATCCTTGAGGTATGTCTTTATGAGTTAAATCAGTTCTGTCGATTAAAATACGTTTAACAT
>Ga0110931_1000688_pt1 | contig 12672 bp, 14 predicted proteins | sample 4_EtaG_FD_79333 | JGI IMG/M metagenome (GOLD analysis project Ga0110931, IMG submission 79333) | Marine viral communities from the Subarctic Pacific Ocean - 4_ETSP_OMZ_AT15127 metaG (version 2) (version 2) | ecosystem: Environmental > Aquatic > Marine > Oceanic | place: Pacific Ocean | collected... | reverse complement strand
GCTGATGGTGCTACTGCATATACAGATGCAGATGCTATTGCCGCAGTTGAAGGAGAGTCTACATTGGTGTTACAATCAGGAGTTACAGTCGGTACTGATTTGAAACTCACTACTTCTTCTGACCATGCTATTATAGAAAATGTAACCCAAGATAAAGATATTATTTTCAAAGCAAACGATGGGGGTACTCCTACAGAAATAATGAGAATAGATGGTTCAACTTCAAGAATAGGCATTGGTACTAACGCACCTGATGCTATGCTACACCTTTCAAGCGGCGTTGACCAAAACCCACAAATAATTTTAGAAAATACTCAAAACATTGCTACGGATAATACAACAGATGAACCGGAGTTAATCTTCAAAAGAAGTGGTAGTTCCAATTCGGCTACAAGCGGGGATATAGGTAAAATTAGATTTATAGGAAAAGATGATGGCGGCGATAATCACGATTATTGCATGATAAATGCCGATGCACCCGATGAAACAGCAGGTACAGAAGACGGTAGGATTTTAATTTATGTTACTAAAGTAGGGTCTTCAGTTGAGCATTTAAGAATGAGTGGTTCAGAAGGTGTGATTTTTAATCACAATCAAGAGGATATAAACTTCATGATAGCAGGTAAAGATAATGATAATATATTTTATGTTGATGGCGGTACTGAAAAAGTTGGCATTGGTACTGCAAGTCCCGGTGCTAATTTACATGTAGTTGGTGCTGGTTCGGGTGACCATCTTATTTTAGAAGGAACTTTAGGTAGTGCTGCTACTTCTGCACCTAACTTTGTATTGTTTAGAAATGGTGATGATGCAGCCGCAGATATTGACGATAATGACTTAATAGGCCAAATTGTTTTTAGAGGTGAAAATGATGCTAGTACACCCCAAGAAGTAAATTATGCTACAATTGAAGGAGGTATGGATGATACATCAGATGGAAGCGAAGATGGCCATTTAACCTTTAATTTAATTGAAGCAGGAACTCTTACAGAGTTTATGAGAATTAGGGCTACTACAAGAGATGTAGTAGTTAATGACCAATCAGACGATATTGATTTTAGAGTTGAAGGAAATACTAATGCTAACTTATTATTTACTGACGCTTCTGCGGATATGGTAGGTATTGGTACTAATGCGCCAGCAGCAACTCTTGATATTCTTTCAGGTGGAACTTTTAGAAATACAAGATTACTTACTGTATCTGTATCGGGAAGCACCACTTTAACTGAAGCAGCCCATGCTGGTAGATATAATATATGTGCAGGTAACATAACTTTACCATCTACTTCTACTGCTGGTGAACACTATGCTATTCTAAATACAACGGGTGGAAATATCACCATTGGTCGTAATGGAAATAACATCAACGGTGCAGGGTCAGACTTTACTTTAGCAACATACAAAGCGGCTACTTGTATTGCTATTGGTTCTAACAATTGGATGATAGTTGGTTGATATGTATATTGCACTAATGGGTTGCGCTCAACAAGGCTCATCAACGCCCTTTTCGGCGGCGATAGATGATGGAATGACAGAAGAAGTAATTGTTGCTGGCCCTGTTACCGGCAGTGAAGTCACCTTTACTACTAATTCAGGAGAAATAGATATGGCAGTAACCGCAACCGGGGGTGATGGAAATTATACTTATTCTTGGTCTATGTCAGAAGATGATGACCCTGATGGTAAATGGTCTATTGCTTCTAATGGAACCACTAATACTGCTAGGTGGGACTCTGCAACATTAAATGGTGCAAGACCGGCCAGTCAAGGTGAGCATATAGCAATTTATACTGCATCGTGTAGGGTACAAGATGGTTCCGGTGGCGATATTACAGTGACTACGCAGATTATGTGTATAGGTGGTAGTGAATGATTGTTAATTTGTATCTGTAAAAGCAGAGCGAGCCTTCCTTCTCATTGAAGGGTCTTTCCAATAGTATTCACATGTTCTACAGTGCATCAAATACACACGCTCATTACCCTCATCAAGAAACTTACCTGATAAGCGGCGAGGCATTTGCACATCACCACAATGAGGGCAAGGCTGTTTGAGTTTGTCCATGAGTTTACCCATGCTTACACCTACTGTATAGGTCGTCGTGCTACAATGTCATCAATACGCAAGATAGCGTTAGTAACTTCAGCCGCACTTAACACCGCTTGTCTAACTAAGTCAAGTGGTTCGATTACTCCTTCAGCCAGTAGGTCTTTGACACCACCTTCAGTGACATCAGGCCCAACTGTTGTATCACCCTGTAGTATGCTGTGACGCATAGCGAGAATTGTATCTAATGGGTCATGCCCTGCATTCTCCGCAATGGTAGCAGGTATGATTTCTAAGGCATCAGCAAACGCTTCAATAGCCATCTGTGCCCTACCACCTATCTGTGCCGCATGTTGGCGTAGGTGTGTAGCCATACGCACATAGGAGTTACCCCCACCTACGACATAGTTTTTATTCTTCATCACAAGAGACACTACACCAAGCGCATCATCAAATCCACGCTCAACTTCTTCAAGCGTATGTGATGTAGCCCCACGCAGTACAAGGGTAGCCTCGTTACTTTGGTGTAACTGCTCACCTGTTTTCTTACAGATACCACCACTAACAAAAAGATACCAAATATCATTCTTTCTTTCACGAGTAATTAAAACATCGGCGGCGGATTCAACTTCATCAGGAGACTGTGTAATCGGAAGATTACCTACTCTACTCAATGCACGAAGTGTAGATTCGGGCGTGCGTCTAATAGCCATGATGTTATGCTTCTTTAGATGGGAGCATACCATATCGTTTACACCGTCACGCACGAATACAACACCACCATGAGGTAGTGCCTTTACGATGTGTTTAGCGTTAGCAAGTAGGTCAGCCTTACCTGCACTCTTGTATGTCTGATAGGACTGTGCATCTACAGATACCTGTACATTGTCCTCACTCTTTTCAGTTTCAAGGCCAGTGTTAATCAATAACATTTCGGTATAATTATCTTCACCCTCAAGCACATAGTCCTTGTTTACTATGACACCATCATACAAGTATGAATCCTCAAGCGAACCGCCGGGGAATGAGACTACCTTGACGCTTTCAGCATCACCGGCTTTTTCTACTGCTGATACACATAACTCTGATACTGCATCTAAAGCATTCTCAAGAGTCTTGCCAGTGATTGCTGTCTTAGCAATACCTACCAATGTATCTCTATCACTACTAACTTTAGCAATCTCTGTAGTAAGATACTGTGTAGCCATGTGTGCGGCTTCATGATACCCACGGCATATCACATTCGGGTGTAGCCCCTTCTCAAACAACATCTCACTGTTGCCGAGTAGTTGGCCTGATAAGACTACTGTACTGGTTGTACCATCATAACATAAAGACTCTTGAGTACGAGCCACTTCTGCTATCATCTTACCGCCGGGATGTGATACATCTAATTCACGAAGGATGGTTGCGCCGTCATTTGTTACAATGACATTGCCGTGTCCATCTACCATCATCTTGTCCATACCCATAGGGCCAAGCGTAGACCTAACGGTTTCCGCTACTGTCTTTGCTGCCCTAATGTTGTGTATCTGTGCTTTCTCTTGCTTTGCGTTTCCTTTATCTGTCATGTTACCACTCCACTTCCAATTCTATTTTCTTACCTGTTTCAAGACTACGAGATGAGATATACCCTTCGCTCTTACCAAATTGATACAAGTCATATGTCAATTTAGCATCGCTCAAGCAATACTTCGCCACCTCATCATACTTCCCTGCTCTCCACGCTACAGGGGCATCACTGCTGTTCATTAACTTGTTGTCTCCAAAAGTTTGTTTGACGAGCATTCCAAGTGTTGCATCTACTTTACCGAATGCCAACGCCGCTTTGTTTACTAACAACTTAGTATCAATCACAGCATCTTCTTTGCCAAGTATATCACCGGCTGTCCAACAGTCTAATGCATCACGCAGTACAGGTAAATCGAATGAGCGAAGGTTGTGCCCTAGCACCTTACCACCCTTCGCTATGTGGTCTGCAATATCATCTCCTAATGTACGGGGATGTAATGCCTTGACTGTATCATCTATACTCAAAGATTTATTACAATAGATAGTACCCTTGTCACCATCCCATGTAGCAACCACTGATGGTTCAAACATAGATGTGTTGTGCCACCCACCTATTTCGTGCGAGAAGTTTGCTGTCTCTATATCCAATGCTAAAATATCACTCATTCTTTGTCACCCTTTTTTCGCAGGTACACACGGCCACCGGCCTTCTTCCTGTTAAACAGGGTAGCACCAAAGTCTTTGAAATGTCTTTCTGCTGTACTCTTAGATACCTTGTTCTTTTCACAGTAAACTGATTGTACGATTGATTGTAGTCTCCACCCATCACCATGATTTTCTAAGTCATGCGGAGTACACTCGCCGTAAGCAACAATCATTCCATCATGTATCTTAGCCTCTTTCTGCTTGTTACCTCCGACTTCAACAGAATCCTCAAGCCATGAGATTAGGTTTTGGAACATATCGAATAGAATCTCGTGAGCCAAGTCTACATGTTCTGCATTGACTACCCACTTCTCATCAAGGATTGCCATGTGTACTGAAAAGATACCTAAGTAATTTTCAATCGCAGGTACGAATGATGCTACAATTTCTGACATTGAAGGACTCATATCTCTCAACAATTCATAGATGTCATCAGATGCTTGATACAATGCTGTCTGATAATCAGGTGATGGAGTGAACATAGTCCACATATGTTTTTGCACTATATCCTCCTTATCGTCATTTGATGCCTCTTGCCATTGAGTGAAAGTTATTTCCTCTTTGTTTAACAAACGGTCACGGATTCTTTTATCTGTAGTCAAGAAGTAATCATACAAGTCCTCCTTCGTATATTCTTCTTCATCAGGTTTAGCCATAAATGTACCAAGACGGCGGTTACTAACATCTTGCCTTTCATCCATGTCCCAGTGCCTATAGTAAAGCAGTACACGCTGGAAGATACCTTTCGTTAGAACATACTCCTTTACCCCCTTTGGTGGGTAGGTAGTAATCCACAATGAAACCAATGAAGGACACTCAATCTTCTGACCCTTCATGTGTTTGACGAGTGTGTTGTTACCACTACCTACAGGGTTACATGCTGTCTGTAGATACAATACAGTCTCTTGACTATGCTTATTAGGCGTGAGTAGAATAGAACCTTCATCAAAGTTGATAGCCTTACGACCACTCAACAGTCCTTCGACAATTCTAACATCACCTGTAGGCTTACCGTTTTCATCGTACTCCTGTTCAGTACTGCCAATCAAACCTGCATCTGTACCTGAAGCGAATAACTCAAATGGTATTTCTGCGTTTTCCATGATGTCACTAATGAAGTTCCAAGCGATTGATTTACCTGTCCTTGAAGGCTGAATCCAAAACACATGCACTCTCAAATCGAGGTGCGTGTCCCAAGTAGGTAGTCTAACATATGGTAGGGTAGTCTGTCCTTGGATGAAAAAGAATGATAACAAACCCGGTACTTCATTTTTCATAGATGTCTTTGAGAAATGACTCAAGTACGCATCTAATATCGGAAACTTCTCTAATGCCTTATAATTTTTAATCGCCATAACTACCACTCCTATTCTCTTTATTAGTTTAAATACTCTAACGGCGAACCTTCCTCTCTTGTCTTACAGGTTCTTCGCTTGTTAGAATATCAATTATCATCTTTCTTCTTACTGTTCCAAGCCCCTTGATTTCCTTTAGAGATTCGGGGAAGCACATCTCTTCAATGCTACCACACTTCTCTAACATCTTCTGCGCTGTCTCCATACCGATACCCGGTACAGTGGCAAGCATGTCTGCTCTCAAGTCATTAGAGGCTACTCTACGAATTGATTGTGCGCCATGCTTACTGGCTGGCTTGTGTAACTTATCATGTAGGCGCACTATGAAAGATGCCGCCTCACTTACATTGTTACAATAGAATACTTGACACTCAAAATCTGACATTAAACGAGCAATAGTGCCTATCAATTCGTTTTGTACTTTAGAATATGAAACTCTTTTACCATTCTTTTTTGCTATCGCTACATACTTATCTATAGAACCGTGTACTACGAGGAAGAATCTTTCATAGTTAGCATCCATGTTGTCTAACTGTCGCCATAAATGTCCACTATGACTTGACTGAAACAAGTCGGGAATACTCTTGGCTTCAACGCAAGCACCTCCAAGTAAGTAGTCACCTACTACCAGTGCTTGACGAGCAACGGTTAGACCTGACTTTGTTGCTTTACGCTCTACTGATTCACAAAGCGTACCTCTTTCGTTACTATCAATAATTAGTTGAGGCTTCATTTTCCCACCTCTTTATGGGCGTGACAATGCTTATGTCCAAGTCGCCTTATCCATTGCTTACACCTATCGCCCTTTTTTCTAGTGGGGCCGTGTGATTTTATTTTACCCTGACATCTCCAATCATCAGGGGGTAGACTATTTGCACACGCCATACATCTACAATAGTATGTTTTGTCTTTGATATATTCAGGTCTTACAACCACACGAGTACTACAAAATCTACACTTTAGTCTTGGCATTATATCATCCCCGTACCATCAAAATACTTACACTTTCCAACGCAGAATCCCTCACTTATCAATGTTGCACAAGTTGCATGAGAATAACCAGTCATGACTATGCTTCGTACCTGCTCTTCAGTGCGGTCTAAACTATAGTCAACCCACTCTTGTTGCTTACAAATCTCTACTATGCTCTTGACATGCGACTCCTTCTCTTCATCAGACACACGCCAAGCAGGGAAGAAGAAGCGTAACCTATCAGCAAGGTACGATGCGAAGTGATACCTCGCTCTATGGGGAGGGTTACCCCCACCCATTGCCGCTTGTGATAGGCAGGGAAGAATGTGAATGTCATCGAATGCTACCGTTGGTAAATCAACAGGCTTCAAATTATAATTTTGAGAAATCTTATTCTCAATTAGTTTCATCTTTGTTTTAATTTCTCCGAGGGCGATGTACCCTCTCTCCGGTTGCATACCTTTCTCCATCAAGTCATCAAAGGAAAGGGTTAGTACCTCTTCGCTAGTCAATGGTAAACTCCATGTTCCACGCTTTGCATTGTAAGAATTAGGAATACGAATCATACCCGATGTATCGAAAGCAACAGTAGGGTCATTACAACACAACTGGCCTATCTCCTTCTCCCATTGGTTAATCAGAACCCTACCCGAATGCTTAATGCGAGATAACTCACTACCACTCTTAGGTTCTAATGTCTCATCTAATGGAACCCATACATGATAACCACCACCACTGAACCAAATAAAATGAAGAGTATTTTTCTTCATCAGAAAGCGGTGTAATTTTCGTACCTCTTCTTGTGGTACATCAAACGAAACCTCCGCCCCTTTATTCTTGAAGTCTTTACAATCAAAGTCCATCACAAAGTGATGTATCTTCGGTGTGTTGTAATCAACTCTATGGTGCTTAGGGGCTTGGGTTTCATTGTAACCGTAGGCTGTAAAATATACATTACCTGACCCGTTCTTGCCACGCCAATACCTTTCTAATTCATCAGCGTTTTTTACTATGCGCCGCCAACCACGCTCACCATTACTGGCTATTTCTAAGACTTCACGAGGGAAGTCAATAGGAACAAATGACACGCAATCACCTGTTCTCTCTAATATAATCGTCTAAGTCTTGTAGTAACATGTTGTATAACTTAATGATTTTTTTATCTTTGAAAAACCGTGGGTGTACAGTATAGTAAATCCATTTTTCATGCTCATACTCCGGTGCTTCGTGTGTGTCACCGAAAATAGTAGGCATATATTCAAACAGTGTTGCTTGTCGCAATACCTTTCTTATGAACGGGGCACGCTTTGGTAAATTACCACCTGTAGATTTTCTTATTCTTACGCTATACCCTGTTCCTTTTGTTTTCTCCATCAATACATATTCCATTAGCATTACTTCTTCATTCATCATTCATCCTCTCCTATTATTTCATCTAAGTATTCATCTGTTACTGTCCAAAATGAACAGTGTTCTTTGTAGTCACACCAGTCGCACTTCATCATGCTCTTTCCAAGCCAAGGGTCAGGTGGGAACTCCATGTTGATGTGTGCCCTAACTAACTTCTCTAAAGCAATCTCAACGCTTTTTGAAACTCTACTTCCTTTACTTACATGCTCGTAGTATATGGTAGCACCTTCTCCGTCTGCCATACCACCACCCGGAAACTCCCACCCCCAGTGTGTGATAGGTAGAAACTCCTGATGTTTACTATGCTCAAGCATCATACGATAGAATCCCATCTCCTTACGCATGGCTGGTACTTTGCTACGCTTCTTGTACTTACCAGTCTTTAACTCCATAAGTGCGTAGCCCTCATCATCAGCAAACAATGTATCAATAAACCCGTTCATGTGTATGGGTATAGGCTCACCATCAACCTCAACTGTACGAGTCGCATGTATATTGGACTCAACCCCTACGGGTCGCCAATCTTTACCGCCTGTTACCTTGAGTCTATGAAACTGCCATTCCACCCATTGAGCAATCTGCTCATCCTCACCATGTAGATATGGTTCAGGTGGTTTAGGAATAGCATTGTATAGAATCTGTTTAGCACTTTCTATATCACCCTGTTTAATCAAGACCAATGCTTCTTCTTCTTTATCGAATGTAGCCCAAAAGTATTCCATCATGTCGTGGACATTCAGCCCACGGATATGATGAGCCACCTGCTCTCCACGCAAGCCCTCAAACTTCTCAAGGTAATACTGTTCACGACACCATTGGAATGTACCAAGACTTGACTTAGTAACTCTCAACTTTTTTGTTTCATCCTCATTTGGATTCCAAGCATAGGTACTCATTCTGTATGAGTCTGCCTCTTCTTGATTGCCTGTCTCTGCAAGGTAGTCATCAATAGTCGGACGACTATCATCAGCGTTAGGATTGAATCTCATTCTACCATCCCCAATAACTTCTCAACATATACAGCCGCATCCATCAACTCTTCTTGTAGGTGTACAAGCCACTCACGCATGGATAGAATCTCTTCCTCCATAGTCACGCCGTACTTCTCCTTACCTACATCAGACCTATCCTTAATCTTCTTGCATACATTATCTTCTATTGCACTCATAATATCACCAAAACCTCTTTGGCACTCTTTGTGCCGTTAGTCCAACAAGATTCCAATTCAGTGTTTTGTACACTGACTTGAGTTTATCGTGAACCCACTTTCTTACTACAGTACCCCAGTCAATACTGTAGCCTTCTAATTCTTCTACATCATCATACGCTATCACATTACAGTAAGGTTGCCCTTCGGGTACATCATCTACGAATACCCACTTAATGCTATCACGCTTACCGAAATCTGTACCGTTGTACTGGTTAGAATACATTGCCGCCTTGGCAGTGTTAGGAGTATGCGATGGATGGTATTCACTTAACTCCTTAGATAGAGAGCCATAAGATGATACATCAGATATAGTCAAGCCACCCTTGTAAGCATGTTTGATGAGTGGTCGTACCACTTCGTATATTGTTTCCTCATCATCACCTGTTGCAATCATAGTGAATACTTTACCGAGTATTTCTTTTGTCACCGTTGGCGCACTTGACGCTTTGATAGAGTAGCCTGTAACCTTCATGCCACCCGCTTCTTCAGGAGGCCATGACTTGATACCAAAGTTACGATTCTTTAAATCAGCAGTAAACCAATACGGGAAGAATGCCTCTAACTCTACATCAAGATACTTCAGGTTCATTTCATTTTGAGCGATGTCTGTAAGTTTACCAGCCACTACTTCAGCCTCATCAAACGGCACCTGTATGTAACATGAATCGGTGTGACCTGCAAGGCCACGGTAACCCATCTCTTCGCTCTTCTCTAAGAGCATGGATATAGACTTACGACCAAGGTATGTGATTGATTGAGCAATCTCATAACTGCTCCATTGACCACGCACCTTCTTACTTCCTACCATACCATAGATAGCATTCACGCTAACCTTTACAGCCATCTGTAACATATTGTAACCCAACTTCTCATCAGCATCAGTAGCCTCTTTCATAAGACCCTTGTAGTGCTTACGCAACTTCAACAACTCTCTAACTACAGAAGGAAGAATACCCTCCTTGTCCTGTCTCCAATGTACAGTACCACCAGTGCCTTTGATGAAGTTACCATCCTCATCCACCTTCGGTGGAATGTTGAGAGTTAATACATTCGGCCCCGGCTTATCTGTCAGCGTAGTGTGACATAGGTTAGCGGAGATAATGATGTTAGGATATAGAGAAGCGAAGTCAACCAGTGCTACATCTTCATGCCTACCCGGTACAGGAGGCATAACCCATGCGGCTTGTAATTCAGGTCGCTCTTCTATCCATGATGTAGGGGCTTTCAATTCAGTGTGCCTACCAATCAATCCCCTGAAGTATCGTGATACATTGTGTGTACTACCAAACTGTACACCACACACCTGTTGCATTGCAAGATGGTATGCGGTACAGTTTAACTTCTCATCAATGTCACGAAGTAATGTAGTATCTACCAAACAGTAGTCCACGAAGTCATCATAGTATTCAGCCCATCCATTGAACACTGTCATACCTTCTATGTCATCAGTGAGTTTGTGACCCAAATCTAATTCAGTAGCAAACCAATTGAGTTTTCTTGACTGTGCTTTTCCTTTACCTGACTTCTGCCATACACCCTCAAAGCCACTCCCTTCAGTCCACTGCGCCGCAGTATCGAATACGAGTCTACCCTTGATAGGTTGGGCTGTAGTCTTGTAACCCTCACCGTTCTTACGAGGGGGGAGGAATGTACCAATAGGTGACATGTCATCTCTAAGAGGGCCAAGCCTATCATACAACTTAGGTAGGTCAGCCCATCCTCCCGCATGAGCAATAAGCATGTCAGGGTCACGCTCTTTGAGATACTCTAAGAATCCCTCAAGCATGACATCTTCATTCGGATAGGTACGCAATTCGTAACCATCGTAACGGTCTATCCATTCAGTCTTAGTAATGGTATCACGAATAGATTCTTGACTCCATGCGAACACTACTGGGTATTCTGCATCCGAATCTGCTACAGCAATAACAGTGATGAGTCCATGCCCATCGGTCTGCCACTCCATATCATAATACCACTTGCGAGGTTTAAACGCTGGTAGTTTTTCAGGATAGTTAGTGAGTGCAATTTGGTCAAGGTAGTTTAGGTCAGCCTCGCATGTCCACTTGCCAACCATCTCTTTAATCTCCCATAGTTGATTAGGATGATTCACTTCCACCTTCCATAGTTTACCACCATTGAGAGCATACGATATTTCATCTTCGTTTATTCGTACATTCATTTTCCTAAGACGATTGAGTACATAGGTAGGTGCGTCTTGCTTTAACCAACAATGAGGGTATACGAAGTCATCATCCTCATGCGTGATGTATCGCTCATGCAATACACCATCCTCCCCACGAGTGCGCTCGTAGATTACGGGCGGCTCGTCAGGGTCATCAGAAATATAATCAACAATCATTTTTAATCACTCAGTATTTGAATAGTCAGATTTTGGTAAACCGTAGTAACCTTCTTCCTTCACAGGTAAGTCCATGAAGATAGCAAAACAAGATTCAGTACAGAATCCTAGTTCACCTATCGGAGTCATGATAAGATAGTTTGCTTTCTCACTACAGTTTCTACAACTATGGTTGCTCATCATTTTGTGATAATAGTCCATCAAGCATCACTCTCATTTATTATTAGGAGCAAAGTATTATCTTGCTCAAAGATTACTGGTTCATTCTCTCCCATGTGTAACCTCGCATTACCCTCGTTAAGATACTGCAAACACTTGGGTAGCCAGTCGCCAAAGAATGTCTCTATTGTAGCGTTAGGCCCATCACAATCAGTGATAGGTAGTGTGGTGAACAGACGACCAGTAGCAGCCTTACCAGCAACGATACCTAAGTCGTTCTCACCACAGTGTATTCTCAATTTGAATTGCGAGTCAGCCGCTACTAAACCTTTCATACCTGCTAATGAAATCAAATCCTTAGTTTCGACATTAACATGCACATTGAGGATAGCACCTGCGAAATCAGACCATCCAACCGATGATGACTCTTGAAGCATCTTACGCACAACCACGGTTTTACTTGCTGATAGAATATCATCAGTGCTTGGAATCTGTAACTTGTTACCACCGGCCTCTATGTGTAAAGGCTTCACTGGTGTAGTCTGTCTTAGTGTTACCTCATCTTGCTTACTTGCTTTCAAGAATGCAATCGCCTTCTCAAGCATAGCAATGTGAATAAAACCTTCATCCACCACAGTAACACCAGTAATATGTTTGCGTAGATAGTAATGTGCAAACGCTACCTCTACTGTAATACGATTACCAGCACAACTCATACGAACATCAGTCACACCCTTACCAAAGGATGTAAGGAATGCAAGCAAGTCCTTTCTATCTACATTTAATTTACACATAATATCACCTCATCATACAAAGTAGGGAAACGGAGGGAAGGGAACGAAACCTCCCCGTAAACACACCGAAGCCTTCACCGTTTATTATTGCCCAAAACCTACCTCGTAAGCGTATCAAAGACACCCATCGTATAGTTAAGATAAACCGT
>Ga0110931_1000686_pt1 | contig 12702 bp, 4 predicted proteins | sample 4_EtaG_FD_79333 | JGI IMG/M metagenome (GOLD analysis project Ga0110931, IMG submission 79333) | Marine viral communities from the Subarctic Pacific Ocean - 4_ETSP_OMZ_AT15127 metaG (version 2) (version 2) | ecosystem: Environmental > Aquatic > Marine > Oceanic | place: Pacific Ocean | collected... | reverse complement strand
TGAGATGTCGTCTCATGACTTTACAAGTCATGTTGACAACTTGCCCTGCAAGTTCCCACTTCGCTGCTACGGCAACTAGTGCTACTTTGACCTTCCGAAGGTCAGCTTTGCCACTACGTTCTGGGTTGGCAAATACCTTACGGTATTTGGTTATATCTGAACCGGGGTTCAGAGCAAGTTGCTCGTTGGCTGAGAGGTTAGCTGTGCTAATCATCGTTGACTCCTAGATTGTTGGTGAGGTCATTTTTGCCTCGTCTATTCAGCCACTCCCTGCCTCAGGGAGTACAATCAAGAAGGGAGGGGAAAGAAAAAGAAACTAAAGCAAAGAAAAAGAATTGCCAAAACATATAGTAACTAGTTACTAACAGTTGTTGGAAAATCGAAAAAATCACGAACCGCCCGCCGAGCGAAGCTCCACGCAGTTCTGCGGCTGCGTAGACGCAGGTAGCGCAGGATTGTCCAGTACGAAAACCACGATGGAAATCAGGGAGAAATTGCCATTTTCTGCCCCTCTCTTGACGCGCAAGGATGACACGGAGAGCCAGACTAGTTGCCGGTAGTTCGGATTTTCTGGTATTTCTAGTCCCAAGACTAGCAACTAGCTGTTAGCTGGGGCTAACAGTTGTAGTTACTGCAGTAACTAGGGTTAGTCCCAAGGGGACTAAAGGGCAACCCCGGTGATGCCGGTAAGTAATTTTGTAGTGTTAGTGGTGGTGGTAGTTATGGTAGTAGTGGTTGTGGTTGTAGGTGGGTGATGATGGGTGATGTGGTGGTAGGAGGTGTGTGTATTGGTGTGGTGATGGTAGTGTGTTGATGGGGGGGTATGGTGTTGTAAGTTGGTGTATGTAGGGTAGAGACACCCCCTTGACAGATTGTTTTTCCCCTTAATCGCACTAGTTACTTGTTACTAGTTAACTACCTGTTGTTGGTTAACTAACAACCCCTTAAGAGGGTTGTTAGTTTAATCCTCCTATCTAACCCCCCTATAATCCCCCCTTCCTTCCCTCCTTTCGGTCCAATAACATGTTATTTTCTATACGTCAGGATTGTTACATCCGGGGTGTTCCTCCTTAAAACTACCTCGTTAGGGTTTACAATCAGTCTCAACCGCAAGGTGTAATGCGGGAGTCTTTACTGACAAGCAGACCCCGGTGCTTGAAGCCTCCTGCATTGGGGTCTGTGTTATTCAGGAGGTATGTTTTGTTATTGCCCGAAGATCGGAAAGCCCTTTTAGAAACGATCGGCGTAACTACGTGGTCCGAACAGGACGAGATCCTTGACCATCCAGCCAGAATCAAGCTTGTTGCGGGCGGGGAGCGTGCGGGAAAGAGCTTTATGGGAGCGCTTTCCATCATTACCCACCTTGATGAATTTGAAGACGGAGATATTGTGTGGCTTGTAGCTGCTGACTATGAGCGTAACCGGGCAGAGTGGAACTACTTAACCGATATGCTCGGAAAGCTAGGGTTCCTGTACAAGCAGACCAAACGTATCGACCCCGGAGAGATGGAAGCCATCTGTGGGACAGCTAATAACCCCGGACTTTTTAAGATAAAGACAAAATCCGCCAACGATTACCGGAGCCTTGCAATGGAAGCCCCTAGAATGGTGGTTACTTGCGAAGCATCCCAGATTGACTATGACAGTTTCCTGCGTTTACGTGGGCGTATCGCAGAAAAGCGCGGGTATCTATTCTTAGAGGGTACTTTCGAAATGTCCTTAGGCTGGTATCCGTCCCAATGGGAGGCGTGGAAGTTCTATAACCCCGATGATGACGCTGTTTCCTTTTCACTACCGTCTTGGACAAACAGGGTTGTTTATCCTGATGGCAGACAGGACGATGAAATCCTATCCCTTGAGAGGTTACACTCCGAAAACTGGTTCAATGAGCGAATTGCGGGTAAGCCAGCACCTCCAAAGGGTCTTGTCCACGATATGTTTGACATTGCACACCACGTTTCTGACGATATTACCTACATTCCCGGCGAACCAATACATTTGTGGATTGATCCGGGGTACTCTCAGGTTACAAAGTCCGCTTATGCTGTTGAGGCAGTACAGATAATTGATGGTCAGGTACGGGTAATAGACGAAATCTACGAAAGACTTAAGGTTACTGAGGAAATTATCGACATATGCCAGAACAGACCTTGGTGGCAGGATGTTTCCCACGGTGTTATCGACATAGCAGCCCATAATTTTGGTGAATCCAGACCAGTAGATACGTGGCTGCAGCAAGCCGGACTTTATATGCAGTCCCAGAGCGTTGGAATAATGGATGGTATCGAAAGGTTTAATACCTACCTCAAGGAAAACCCTGTCACTCACCAGCCAAACGTAGTCTTTAACCCTAAATGCAAGGGTGTTTTGTCCGAATTGGGTGGCTGCGCCAACCCATTTGATGAACAAATGCACGTATATACTTGGCGAACAGACCGTGAGGGTAACGTTGTGGGAAAAACCCCAAGGGACGCTTTCAATCACGGAGTAAAAGCTATAACCTACGGACTGGTTGTGAATTTTGGCTATGCCAGAACCACGGGTCAGGGGAAAATAATCGCAGTAAACAGGTGGTAATGTGGCAAAGATAGACGATCTGGCAAAAACCCTAGAGGATGTTTGGGAGTCCCCCGGATTTATTACCAGACGCGCCAGAATGGAAAATGATTACGGCTTATATCGGCTAAATAACTACGAAGCTGGAGCCGGATACCAGAGCTATACGTCAAATGCCCCCAGAATCCTAGCCGATAAGATTATTTCCTACCTAACTAGTGCCAGTATGTCCATTCGGGTAAACATGAGCGCTGCTGTTGCTGACCGAACCCCCGGTACTAAGAAAGAAAAACTTGCAATAGGTTCATTGAACCTAGCTGATGAACGGATGCAGCGTATAGGGCAGCCAACTGTTCGCGAACAACTTGCTTTTCATGCTGTACTTAGAGGTTGGTATGCAGGGCGGGCGCTTTTAAACAAGCGGGAGGACGGAAGTACTTACGTAGACATTACGCCCTTCGACCCACTTCACTGTATCTACGAAATGGATGACGATGGGGTTGTATGGCTGGCGCATAAAACGCGAAGATCTCCCCTTGCAGTCAAGTCACAGTTCAAACTAGACGTTGAGCCAGCGGTAGAAAAAGAGGGAGAGCTTGCGGGGGTAGATGTGTGGGACTATTACTCACGAGAAGAACACGGGATAATAGTTACCAAAGACAAAGACCATTACGAATGGGGTAAAAGGCTAACCAAGCACAACATCAGGGATATTAATAACACTCCATTTGCCCCTGTTTTCCTTGGAGCTGTGGGTCCAGCTCCTTGGATTCAGGGCGAGACATCAAGTGATGACACCGCAAAAGACTTTGGCGAGTCTATATTTTCATCTAACCGCCAGATTTATGAAGACCTAAACTTCGCAATGAGTGCCTACAAGACACTTGTTAGGCGAGCGGTCAGGCGACCGTACAAGATTATTTCTCCTGACGGAACAACAACTCTTGAATCTGACCCTTGGCAGGACGGATCAGAAGTCCCACTCCCCGCTGGAACAGAAATCCAACTTCTCGACGAAGTGACGATGCCGATTGACACCCCTGCATTTGTCGGACAAATATCCGGCGAGCTTCAGCGTGGTGGCTTATCTAACGTAAGCTATGGCGAACTTCCCTTTGCGATCTCAGGATTTGCAGCAAAGGTTCTTCAGGAAGGCTCTGCCCACCAGATAGCCCCAAGGGTTCAGGCTATGTCTTCCTGCTACAAGCAGATAACTGAACTTATCTCGATGCAGTACCAGCTTGGTGGATTCAAAGCGATGGATGTAACGGGTCGCCACAATGACGTATCAAGTTACTTCCATGAGGAAATTAACCCTGCAGATGTTGAGGGTGCTGGAGCCATTGAAGTTAAGTTCGGTGTCAGGATGCCACAGGACGAACCACAGTTAATAACAATGGCACAGATGATGCGAGAGGGAGAGCGACCACTTGCACCTGACGAATGGATATGGGAAAACGTCCTGCAGATTTCGGATGTTGACCAGTTCAAGAACGCAATCAGCGCACAACAGGCTCACACGACAGAGCCGAAAGCCCTGTTGATAACCCTGATAGAAGGCTTGATGCAAACAGGGGAACAGGAAAAAGCCCTTATCTATATTGACCTTCTAAGGAAGACACTCAAGCAGGAAAATCAGCAGGAACAATCTCAGGATATGCAGTTCCAGCAGATGCAAGCTCAAGTACAGGCAATGATGATGGGAGGCGGAGTTCCGCCCCCTGAAGCCGGAGGACAAGGTGGCGGGCAGGGTAGCCCTCCGGGAATATCTAATGATATTCTTTCTTCACAAATGCAAGGATTCACTAGGGCTGGTGATCCTGCTCAAGCACCTCCGGGTACTCCCGGCGGACCGGGGACATATAACGGCGTATAACCATGCTTTACAGAATTTATTTTACAGACGACGCAGGAGAAGATTTTCTTGAGATAGAGGCAGATAGTCCAACGATAGCTAGAAGGAAGGCTATGGGACGGTTAGATCCTTCCGCTAGGCTTGGCACGATCCAAGATGTAACGCCTAAGGTAGAAGAAGAAGACGAGCACGTTGAGGTGGTGGAGATCCCCAACGAAGATAGTGGTGCTGGATCATCGCCTAAAGGTGGCGGAGGCGATCCTTCCGGTGGTGGCGGAGGTAAACCACCCAAAGCCGACGCTACGGATTGGGAAGCGCTTTTCAGTCAGCAAGACAAAGAGCATAAACGGGTAATGGATGAAGCTGAAAAGTTTCACCAGAAGCGATTGGAGGAGCAGCAGAACTCGTTTAACAAGCGAATGGAAAATACGGTCAAGACATACACCGACCAAATAACAAATCTGGAAGGTAAATGGTCTAACGCCATCGACATGGGGAAGGGCGCAGGTTTTGACGCTTCAAAAGGTAAGGGTAAGGGACCGTCGGACTATTCAATGTATGGGTTTGAGGGGTTCGACCTAAACGCAAGAGCAGTAGACTCAATGTCCCCAGATGACAGAAGAATGTTATTGGAGATGCAGTCCCCTCTCGCCAGTTTCCGGCAAGGGATGACTGCAGGGTTAGGTGGAGTACCTCAAAACTATCTTGCGAAAAATTACCTAGAGCGTTTTATGAATCCTGCACAAACTGCTTACTCAGTTCTCGGAGGAATGGGTGGAAGTGAAGGACAAGATTTTCAAGGCTTTGTCCAGAACCTATTCTCAGGCGGATCTCCCAGAGCGCAACTAGGCACAATGCTAGGTACCGGACTAGAGCAGTTAGCAGGGACAGGTCGGGCTGATCTAGCAGGAATGGACCCTTCCCAGCGAGCATACTTTGAGGGGCTAACAAGACCTGACATAACTCAAGAGGGAGGCAGAGCCAACATCGAAGATGTTCTTGGGCTTGCTTATGGTACACAGGCACAACGGTTCTCTCCTTTGATATTGCAGCAAATGCGTAGAGGTTTACCATCTCAAGATGAACTTTGGGCTGACTTTCAAACACAGGCGATGACTGGTGGGGGAGATCCCAACTTCGCAAGATTTGTACAACAACAATTTGGACTCTAGGAGAAAGAAGTGGCAATCAATCCTACGTTTGCTGGCTTTCTCGAAGAAGAGCCAAGGGCTGCTTTCTTTGGAACGCTAGGTCAAAAAGGTCTTCTCGATACTCCATCGAGACAAAGACAGGCTTCGGATATATACAACCAAGCGTTGCAGGGTTTTTACGGCAAGCTTGGGGAGCAGGTTCTTGGCGGTGGCGCACCTGACGCTTCGTTTTCTGACTATCTAAAAGATCTTCCATTCACGGAACGGTTCGCTCAGATGGGTAGACAATACAGTAATCAGGGGCGATTTAGCCCAAGGACTAGGTTCCTTTACCACTAATGGTTTCCTCATTTAGAAACTTCATGGCTAGTAGGAATAACAGGGCAGCAACTTATGCTCCTCCAGCTCCTCGCGTATATCAGCCCGATCCTAACTATGCTCCTTTTCAGGAGTCGCCTGAATACGAGGCGTTTAAGACAGACAGAAAGAAAATAGAGAGAGAAGGTACGTCAGGTTTGCAGGTGCGAGGGATGATGCCGATGAGGGTAGACACGACAGCGCAATCTGTTGAAAACCTCAGAAACCAAAAGCAAACAGAATATGATGATCGGATAAGGCAGAGCAGAGAACTTGACGACACTCCGGCTTTTATAGGAGTCTCGTCAGCTAAGGAAGAATTTGATCCCAATAAAGAATCTGGCAGAGAATTTATAGCAAGGGATAAAGCTCTGTATATGGAAGAGGTTCTTCCGTACATGAGTAGGCAAGACGAGCATCCTCTTGGATCATCTGAGCTTGAACAGGCTGAAGAGCTTTATTACCAGCAAGCACTTACGACGAATGGACATACCAGCGCGCCATTCCCCTTGCTGATGCCTACCAATGAGCGGATAAACCGCTATGACAATCAGTTAACTAGCCTACTATCCCCCATAGAAATAGCTGGTCAGAAGACTCAGGTAACAGGGCTTCAACAACGACACCTTCAAAAGACTTCTGGTCCAAGAAGGGGACGAGCTTTTGCCGGGATTATAGCTAACCCAATGAACGAAGAGTTCATTCCGATCGCAACCGCACAGGCGATGGGAGCATTGCCCGGAGCAGCCCTTGGGAATGAAACGTTAGAAAAGGCTGGAGCAACCGCTGGTGAGTGGGTAGGTTTTGGTTTTGGTGGGGTAAGTGCTGCCAGAAGTCTTAGATGGATGACCGAAGATATTACACTTCCGTTTAAGATTATCAGGGGTTCTTACAGGGCAATCCATAAAAAGTTTGGTAGTCAAGATCTTAGGAAGCCAGCACAGTTATCCTACGTAATTGATAACGCAGGACAAGCACCTCCATCTGTAGCCCTTGATGCTAACGAGCGAAAGGTTACTGCGAACTTTACGCCTGAGCAAAGCCTTGATTATGCAGCGCGTGATGCAGGGGGGACTCCACCACCAGCAGGGAGCAGGATTTGGGTACGGACCGAAAAACAAATTCGCGTCGAAGGTCAGGCTGAAACAGTACAGAGCTGGAAACGTCAAGAAGTTCCGATAACAGTTATCCATGAAGGCGATGGTGTTACCAAGACTTACAAGGTTACAGATACGGATAGTTACTTCAGGGCTTCTGGAGAAATACTTAACCTTTCACCTGAACAGGTAGATCAAGCTTCTAAAATTTCCAGACCGATAATAAAAGCCTTAGCTGATTCCTTTGGAATTGACGAGGCTGAATATATTCAAGGACTCGTTCCTGCGATTCGAGAAGCGCCAGACACAGGGCAGGATTTTGCAGCCAGAGTTATCCATGGTGAGGCAGATATTGCCGAAGGCATGGGTGAAGCCCTTATGGACTCTATTTTCCGTAGGTCTGCAAGCCTAGTTGAGTTTGTCAAGACAAATCCAAACCTTACAAATGATGCTGATTCATACATAACGGTTCAACATGAGTTAGCTCATATCGTACTTTCAGATATTTTCAGGTTAGTTTCAAACGGAAAGGGTGGTCAGTTTGGGACTGTTGATAGGCTTGCCGATTCCCTTAAGTCACAAGTTCTTGTAAGGGCAGAGCTTACAGGTGAAGCTCTTACCTCCGCCCAAAGACAAGCACTAACCAATATGACAGCCGATGACATTGCAGCCATCATGACGGATGACAACTTCTGGAGCTGGAACAAGGTAGTACCTCCCGAAGCAACCGCAGCAGAGTACATGGCATTACGAACTTCGGGCGAGTTTGATAAAAGGCTAATAGCCATGGATCTTCAGAAGCTGCTCCATGAAGCGGGGGCAGATCTTTTTGCAAAATATACTCTTGATGTAGCGAGGGGTGAGAGGACTTCAAAGGTTACAAAAGAAGCAATGGGGGTCTATGACGAGGCAGCTATCTGGCAAGCTACAAGTGTTGGGCTAGATGAGTCCCTTAAGTTACTTAGAGCAGCAACACCTAGTCGCCCCTTACACGGTATCGCAGAAGTTAGGGCAGGAAATTATCACGATCAAAAAATAATAGAATCTTTCAGTTCGGTAATAGAGGAAATAGCTCAAGGGAAGATCTATGTAGATAAGAAAATTGCCCCTCAGCAATTAACCTACCTAGCAAGGGAATTTGCCAAACGAACAAACGCTGAAGCCCTTGCTATCAGGGCAATGGCTGACTACTTCCTAGGAGGTAAAAGGACATTACTTCGTGAACACCAAGATGAAATAATAGGGGATCTAGTAGACTCAGATGTTCCTCACTTCTTCGATGGAACTAATGCGCGCTACCTGCCGTTGGCGCGGGAAATTTTTACGCATCCATCTTACGAAAAGCTTTACACGCAGGTAATGGAAGGAGCGGTATCTAAAGACGATTATTTCAAAAGGGTCGATGAACTCCGTCGTGCATTAGTAGATGTGTTAAGAAATCCAAACACTAAGGTTGCAGCAATCCATGATGTCACCCCTGAAGTTAGGGGGAGGCTTGAACTTGTTAACGAAACGCCTGAGTTGCTAAGAAGAGTTCAAGAAGGCGCTTTCAAGAACGAGGCTGGTGAGCCTATTGTTTTCTATACTGGCGTATCTGAAGACTACGGACAGGATTTCCATCACATATTATCTAGTCACTTTCACGGGCTTCTGGGACCCGGAAAATATATAGATGACTGGGATGTTGTTGGTGGGTCGTATGCTGCTAATAGATTTATAGGGGGCGGTTACGAATCTTCTACATCAGCAAGAGTTCAAGCTTTTTACTCCCTTGTGCCAGAATCAAAAACTATGTCACTGGAAGGGTTTGGGTCTTCTGACCCTGTAGGACTACGGTACTTTGAAACCGTCTTTGCTGATGATGAATGGGTTAAGCTAAACAAGAGTGCGCTTCTCGAATACAACCGTAAAAACAGCTATATAAGTCACCCTGATACTAGCAAGCATATCCTGCACAGGGACTGGAACCCAAACCCCGAAGCGAAAGCTTTACTTTCGGATTTTAATAGTGCGGTAAGCAAATTAACATCGTCGAAAAATTCCTTCAAAGGACTCGAAGCTACGTTTGGGGAAAACGCATCTAGGAGGCTTTATAAGAACTTCCTAGAGGCTTACACAGATGAAGTAAATAACTGGAGATTTAGAACCGCTTACGGGAGAAGGCATCATTTCGGAATTGAATCTGAACTAGGCGAGGCACAGGCTGTACTAGACAGGGAATATGCGCTGACCGAAGCTACCACAAGAGATCACTTGCGAGAGGTAATGAGGGCAGATCCTGATTATTCAGGCGAACTTCATCAAACCATGATTACTGCAGCGTCAATAAAGGCAACAGCAAGAACCGTAGCTGATGAGATAGATACGTCAAAAAAGATAGGGACTTGGGACAGGCTGAGTCTAGACGATCAGCTTGCCCGAACATCTGCTTTGAGGGCAACTCGTTTACAGGTACAAGCTCTTGAGAGCCAGCAAGCCTTACTCAAAGTAGAGCAGCTAGACGCAGATACCTACAACCTTATTGACGACGAAATCAATTCCGCGTTTTTCTTTAACACCGATGAACTAATGCTGGACGTAGGAAACCAGCATGTTTTTGAAGTGATGAAAAGTGCGTCACGAAATAATGCTGGCTCTCGCTCAAAAGGTTTGTCTGATGAGTTAGTCAATGAATTTGCTGCCACAAAACATGTGCGGGACTTCGCTGATCTTAGTGAGGTTGCTGCAGTTGCAGATGAAGTTCTTTTTTCAATGCGTAACAGGCAAGTGCATGAGCGTATGCACGGTTTGGTAAGAGGACAGATAGACGCAGACTTAGCTGCCGATACCAGAAAGTTTCGAACAGGAAGCCGTAGTTACAACGAAGAGGTAGCTGCCACTAGACAAATTCAGAACAAATGGTTAGATACATTCAACAACTGGTATATAAAAAGTGACGTTCACCAACTAACAGAAGTTGGTGGTGCTGTTATGGGCGGAAGCCCTCACAGGGTTAACCTTCTTGTTGGACCTGATGAGGTAATACAGAACAACTATGCGTTTGTAAGGCTTAAGGGAACACAGAACACTCCTGAGCAAGCTGCTGCTTTTAAGAAGAGGAACCCTAAAGCCCCGGATATAGAAAATACTGTTAGAACCGGAGAGTTAGGGGTAGAGAAATCTCGTTTCGGCAATGAAGTTAACTCTGGGGTAGACAGGTTTAATGAAGGCTTGAACCAGATGCGTAAACAACTGGATGAGCAGAACATTGGAGCTAACCCTAGAGCAGTAGAAAATCCTGCGAGAGCAACGGCTGAGATATTAGATGTTCAAAAGAAAACTGAAGCCGGACAGGTTATAAACACAGGGAAGACAGACGGTAAAAACATTGTCCCTAGTAGCTTCAAGTACGAGGACTACTTTGGTACTGGTATTAGAAAGCCAATAAACAAAGAGCTTCTCGATAGCGTCCTTACGGATACGACCGGAGAGTTCAGGACTGTTACTGGAGAAATTACACCAGAAGGTAAAAGGGTATTAGCTGAATCTGTATCAGAACGAATTGGCGAGAAACTTAAGAACAGGGATTATCGCCAGTACCTTAAGGCACGAGAAGCAGATATAAAAAAGGCTAGACAAAAATCTGCTGCAATGATGCACAAAGCCGAAGAAGATTTTGCAGCAAATAAAATAACTCAGGCAGAACTCGACAAACAAAGCATGATAGCTTTCAGGTTGTCAGAATCAGTTAAGTCTGGTTATAAGCCGATCGAGATGCACCCTGTAGAAGTTCAGGCTTTAATAGACCACGGAACCGTAAAACTTCAAGAGTTATACCCAAGTAAAGTTATGGATCGAAGAGACTTCACAAGGGCAATTAATAAATTTCTTGGCGTTGACACAGCTCCGGTTGGAAGCGCAGAAGAAACGCTAGTATTTAAACAAGCCCCTGCACTTGGCGGTATGGCTGGCACGAGAAAACTGGAGCGAGCAGAAGGTCTTACGCCTAGGGAGCAAAACCTAGTAGAGCAAGCACTTGGCTTGGACACAGTTCTCCGCAATGAATCCCCCCTGACAAGAGCGCAGATTGTTCGGGGGATTCTTATTACGTTCTTTAACATTCCCAGACAGCTACTCCTTTCCATTGATGCAGGAGCAATCTTCAATCAGGGAGGCTTGCTGCTTGGAAGGTTTACCACAAAAGGTGGGTTCGTAGATCTAGGCAAGTCCTTAAAGGGAACGCTTAGCGAGGGTAACTACAAAGCTCAGATGGATCAGATAAAACGAGATCCTGACTTTGATTACCTAACAACAAAGACAGGTATCTTCATTTCGGAGTTAGACGGTCCCCTCTCTAAAAGAGAGGAAGGGTTTATGTTTAATGTCTTTAGGATGGCTGGTGTAAACAACACCGCTGATGCGTTTACAAAGAGAGAAAAATTTATCAGAGGAACAGGCAAGGTACTTAAAAAAACAGGCGCTACAACCTTAGGTAAGGGGATAGCTTACCCGTTCAAATCAGGTGAAAGGTTCCATAACTTATACCTTAATAAGATGCGGTATTCGATGCTCAGGGACTTTAACGCCAAACTTGTCAAGAGCGGGATTGATGATGCTGCAAGAGATGCAGCCATTAAAAACTATGCAGATTTCTTAAATAAAGCTACGGGCAGGGGAGATCTTGGCAAGCTTTCAAACATGGCTCCAGAACTAGCTAGTGTGCTTCTTGCTCCCCGATGGATGGTATCCAGAGTACAGGTTCCATACACAGTGGTAAAAACTGTAGGTAAAGAAGCGAAGGCTGGAAAAGGAATGTATGCAAGTAAGCAGATAGCCCAAGACTTAACTCGTACCTTCGGGGTTCTTGGGGGTATCAGCACATTGCTTTACCTTAACGGGTTCAGGGTTGAGACAGACTGGAGAAAGTCTAGCTTCTTAAAGGCATCCAACGAGGGAACAAACTTTGTATCTGGTGAGCAAGGTTCAGGCAAAATAAATATAGATCTTACGATGGGACTTGGCTCTGTCTGGAGGTTCATAGCAAGGGCTGCCTACGGATCTACTGCAAGAAAAGAAGTTACCACGACTGGGACAGAGTTTGAAGCAGATGTTGGTCGTCAGATAGGTAACTTTATGAGAGCTAAGTTAAGTCCTCTTGGAGCCTCTGTGACTGGACTGATTTCAGGGAATAATTACTTTGGAGAAGAAGTAACTGGAAGAGATATGTTTATTCCGGGGCAGTCTATGGACATAGAAGACTTCTTGCCTTTGATGACCCAACAAATTATAGAAGCTTCCAGAGAATTGGATGGCGGTCCAACACTAGCTTTGCTTGGAGCTGGCGCTGTTGGCGGGTTAAATGTAAACGTATACCCGGATAAAGACGATCTCTCGCGAGAGATAGTAGGAGAGAGTTACGAAGACTTATATCCCTACGAGCAGAAATACATCAACCGCCTTTTCTACGAAGGCGGGAAATTCCAGCCTAGTGAATACACTCAAAACTCTTATCAGCTAGAGCTTGACCAATATGAAATGATCGAAAAAATTATGGGCGGTACGGAAGAGCCGGGGACTAAAGCCTCGCGTGTTTACCGGCAAATGGATACAACAGACCTTAAGCTTCAAGGCTTACGCATGAACTATTTCAAGGACAGCGAAGACGAGCAGCCTGAAACTGATCCATTAAAGAAAGCGCAAAACGATT
>Ga0110931_1000679_pt1 | contig 12783 bp, 10 predicted proteins | sample 4_EtaG_FD_79333 | JGI IMG/M metagenome (GOLD analysis project Ga0110931, IMG submission 79333) | Marine viral communities from the Subarctic Pacific Ocean - 4_ETSP_OMZ_AT15127 metaG (version 2) (version 2) | ecosystem: Environmental > Aquatic > Marine > Oceanic | place: Pacific Ocean | collected... | reverse complement strand
CGTCCAGACAGTGGGGTGAAGCAGCAACAGAGTCCTTTCAGCATTGGGAAAAGGATCTGACCGAAGGCCTGGCGGAGATGGGTTGGACCAAGCCCGTCAAGCGCATGGACCACCATCTGTCGCACGCAGCCAACAGTTTCTTTTGCAGCGGCTTCGAGCGGGCGCTTTGTGTGACTCTTGATGGCTATGGCTCTGGCCTCGCCGGTTCCGTGAGCGAGGGGCGGGACGGCAAGATCCGTCGTTTGCATGGGCTGCCATTTCCCAACTCCCTGGGTACGCTCTATGAACATGTAACATCAAGCCTGGGCTTCAAACCGAGCCGCCATGAAGGAAAAATTGTAGGCTTGGCATCCTACGGAGACCCTTCAATCCTTGGAGATATTCTGCTTTCCCGAATCGATGAAAGCCCCGGTGATTTCAGGATTTACGAAGCGAATAACGTTTACTTTTCCCGTTATCTTGCCTCCAAATTCCCGAAAATCGATGTGGCCGCGGCTTATCAGTACGTTCTGGAAAAAGTAGCGACGAACTATATTCGCTACTGGGTCCAGAAAACTGGCATAGATACTATCGTGCTCTCTGGCGGCGTGACGGCCAATGTGAAGCTTAATCAGCGGATCTTTGAGATTGAAGGCGTAAACCAAATTTTCGTGTATCCGAATATGGGCGACGGTGGTTGTGGTACTGGTGCAGCTCTCTACCACAGCTGGCCAGGTGGAGTTAAGCCGTCGATTTCCAGTGCCTATATGGGCCCCGATTATTCGGAGGCGGAAATTGAAAAGGCCCTTCAGGCTGAGGGCCTGGATTTCAAGCGCCCTCAGAATCTCGCTGGCGAGGTGGCTACATTGATACATGGCGGTGAAGTGGTTGCCCGTTTCGATGGCCGGATGGAATACGGCCCAAGAGCCCTCGGTAATCGATCCATCATGTACCACGCCAGGGAACCGGAAGTTAACCAGTGGCTCAACAAGCGTCTTGGCCGTACAGAATTCATGCCCTTTGCGCCGGTTACTCTCTACGAGGCGAGAGAAAAGTGTTATCACAACATTCGTGGCGCAGAACACGCTGCTGAATTCATGACCATAACCTTTGATTGCACGGAATTCATGCGAGAAAACTGCCCGGCCGCTGTACACGTTGATGGCACTGCTCGACCCCAGTTGATTCAGCGGGAAGTCAATCCGGGCTACTACGACATTTTAAAAGAATACGAAAAACTCAGTGGAATACCGAGCCTGATCAACACCAGCTTTAATATGCATGAGGAGCCAATCGTAGATTCTCCGGAAGATGCGGTGCGTGCTTTTATGCAGGGCGCTCTCGATTACCTGGCCATTGGTCCATTCCTGGTGAAACATCCCAGCCCACAGCACTGATTCCAGGCTAACGGAAGCGACGGCATGACAGCAGGATTGCTGACAGTTACAAGAGAACCAGTGGAAAGACGCGCGAAACTCCGTGATGAATGGCTTGATCTCGAAGGCCGCGCATCGCCAACGGTCTTTCTCTCTTGGCAATGGCTGGGGCACTGGCTTCATGTTTATCAGCCCCGTGCCTGGGTACTGCGCGTGACGGAGGGTGAGCGCCTGGTCGGACTGGGGTTGGTGGTTGAGACCGATGAACGCCGTCATGGTGTCATGAGATCCCGCTGCTTGAGACTGCATCAAACCGGACACAAGCTGCTCGACCAGATCTGGATAGAGTACAACGGGTTTCTGGCAGAACATGGAAAAGAAGATGCGGTGGCCGATGCCTGCCTGCAGTACCTGTGCAACTCTATGCCGGATTGGGACGAATTTGTCATTGGTGCGATTGATGCAGAAGAGGCAGAACGGTACGCAAGGAATACTGGCTTGCATAAACACATTCGCTGGCAGGCACCGTGTTACGGCGTTGACCTTGACGAACTACGAAGCACTGGGAACCGATACCTCGACACGCTCTCCAGAAACACACGGCACCAGATCAACCGTTGTTATCGCCTGTATCGGGATTACGGGGAAGTGGCTCTGGTACGCCCTGATTCGGTGAAAGAAGCTCTGGTGCTGTTTGACCGCATCGGCCCGAGGCACCTTGAGCGTTGGGGGGGCGGCCCGGACCAGAGTGGGTTTGCCAACCCGGATTTCGTCAGATTTCATCGCGAATTGATCCGTTCTCAGTGGCCTCATGGCGGCGTGGACCTGGTTTCGCTAATGGCTGGCGATAAAGAGATCGCCTCGTTCTACAACCTGACCTATAACCAGGTGGTCTACTTCTACCTGGGGGGCATGCAAATCGAGTCAGACAACCGTTTAAAACCCGGTTTGCTAGGTCACAGCCTCTGTATTGAGGATTACCGGCACCACGGCTTTCACTATTACGATTTCATGGGCGGCGATGAGCGCTATAAATCAACTCTGGGGCAACCACACAGGTACCTGGTGCAGATTTCACTTCAGCGGGCGCGTTTCAAACTGAAGCTGGAAGATGTGGCACGGCGTGCAAGAAGCCGCTTTGTAAGAGAGGCGGGGAGTTGAGATGAGCGCCGAACCAGAAGTCCTGGTGTCCCGGGTAAGCGTGTATCCTCTCAAAGAATACGATGCATACGTTGCGATGCATCCGGACGCATCCCCTTATCATAGAAGTGCTTGGTTAGAGGCGACGGCGCGGGCCTACCACCACCCTGGCTGGTTGATCACGGTACATCGTGGCGACACCTTACGTGGTGTATTACCTTTGGTTGAAGTGAGGCCGCCTTTTGGTTCAAAAAGCCTGGTGTCACTGCCGTTCTGTGACCTGGGCGGTCCGCTTGCAGATAATGACGATGCAAGGTGCCGCCTGCTGGAAGAGGCCAGAACATTCGCTGCCAGCAGAAGCGCCAATGTTCCGGAGCTGCGAGAGGGTGGCGCAGCCCTTGAAGAGGCGGAACAGGGTAACAAAGCCCCTCCAAGAAAAGTGCGCATGCTCTGCCCATTGCCGGAGAACTCCGACGCATTGTTTAAAAGCTACAAGCCCAAGTTACGAAGTCAGATCCGAAAAGCGGAGAAAAATGGTCTGAGAGCAGAAATACGCACCGATATTGGAGCTGTGAATCTTTTTTACCAGGTATTCGCGGGGAATATGCATCGGTTGGGTTCCCCGGTACACAGTAGGGAGTGGTTCCACGAGCTGAAACAGGGGTATGGTGACCAGATGATCGTGGGCCTGGTATTTCTGGACGATCAGCCGGTCGGGGCTGGTATCGTGCTGAATACTGGAAGCCAGGCTTGCATTCCCTGGGCATCAACGCTTGAACAGTACAACCATCTGGCTCCAAACATGCTGCTCTACTGGACTCTGTTAAGCCACGTTTGCGACCAGGGTTGCAAGTTGTTTGATTTTGGCCGGTCTACGATCGGCGAGGGCACCTACCGCTTTAAAAAACAGTGGGGTGCAAAGCCCTACGCGCTACCGTGGGCGAACCAGCCCGGAACGGCTTCGCGCCTGCGCCCATTTATTGAGAGTGTCTGGCGGAGACTGCCCCTTGGGGTGGCGAACTGGGTAGGCCCTAAACTGAGGCGCTACATTACTTTATGACTTTCGTACTCGTTATCACCGTAATCTGTATGCTGGTTCCGGTTTATGTCTATATTGGCTATCCGGCTCTGCTCTGGATATTTACCCGTGGCAAGCCCGCCATTACTCACATTCGAGAAGATCGTTTTCCCTCGGTTGCACTCATTATCTCCTGCTACAACGAAGCAGAGGTTATCCGCGAAAAACTCCAAAATGCTTTGGAACTGGTTTATCCAGAGGAATTACTGCGAATCATCGTGGTTTCCGACGGCTCCGACGATGGTACCGATGAACTGGTTCGGGAATTCACAGACACCCGGGTAAAACTGATCAGGCAGGAAGGTCGCCTGGGTAAAACCATGGGGCTGAATCTAGCCATGGAGCAGGTTAGCGAAGAAGTAACCGTGTTCAGTGATGCCAATGCCATGTATGCGCCAGAGGCAATCGCAAAACTGGTCAGAAACCTGGCGGACCCGTCTGTGGGTTATGTTGTGGGTGCTGCTTTATATACAGACGGCAGTAGTGGCGCGAGCGCGCAGAATGAAAACCTGTACTGGCGTTACGAGCTCGCCATCAAGTCCATGGAATCCAGGCTGCATTCCGTAGTAGGGGGCGACGGAGCCATTTACGCCATCAGGACTGAACTTTGGGAGCCTCTTCAGCAGCAGGACATCAATGATTTCGTCAATCCACTGCAGATTGTTGCCAAGGGCAATCGTGGCGTTTTTGATGCCGAGGCCAAGTGTTTCGAGGAAACTGCAGGTGACTTCGACCGGGAGGTGGCAAGGAAGGAGCGGATCGTAAACCGCAGCATCAGAGGGTTGATGCGGGTTAAAGCGACCATGAACCCGCTGAGATCTGGGGTGTTTTCCTGGCAGGTGATATCCCACAAATTGTTGCGATGGCTGATTCCCCTGTTCCTGGCAATTGGCGCCTTTGGCAGTGCCATCCTTGCGCTGAGCGGTTATGGCCTTTTCCAGCTGATTAGTCTGGGTGCCGTCACGTTGTTGCTGCTGGCCTGGGCGGGCTATCGCACAGAGGATAAGAATCGGCTACCCATGTGGCTTTCGTTGCCCTATTACTTTGTGATGGTGAATCTGTATTCTCTGAAAGGCATTATCAAAGCACTGCGGGGTGAAACTCACGTTGCGTGGAGTAGCGCAAGGCCGGGACGGGAGTAAATTTAATGTCGAAGTTTGCCCTTCTGTTCCTGGCAGTCTTGTTCGCAGGTATCGTAGCGACTTTTTTCTACAGTGCCACTGCCTCGTTCTTGCTCTACCAGATTGTTTATATGGTTAACCCGGATATTCGCTGGTGGTCGGGACAAATTCCCGGGCTAAGTTATTCGTTCTTCACTGTTATCCTGATGATGATGGCCCTGGCAATAAACTATAAGACACTGTCGCCACTCAGCCCCTGGTCCCGGCAACCCCTAACCAAATGGTTTGTTCTGTTTCTAGGTGTCTATTACCTGATGTTCTTTTTTGCACTCAATCTGCCACTTCATAAGCAGTTCACCTTCGACTTCACCAAACTGGTGATAATAATTGCAATTGCCTATAAGTTGATTCATTCGGAGAAAGCTCTCAACGCCGTTTTATGGGCTTATATCATCGGGGCTACCTACGTGGGCTACATTGCCTACAGCGTGGGCCGAAACTCCGCGGGCAGAGTAGAAGGAATCGGAATGGTCGATACTGGGGGCGACGGCAACCACACAGCAGCAGCTCTGGTGCCGGCGGCAGTGATGTTGATCTATCAGGCCTGGATGGGCAATAAGAAAATCAGGTTATTGAGCTTTTTTTGCGGCGCTTTGATTGTAAATTGCTTGGTGCTGATCAATAGCCGGGGGGCATTTCTGGGCGTTGTGGTGGGTAGCGGGCTTTTCATATGCTACATGCTCTTTTCCCGGTTTCAGAGGACGGGTCAACGAGCTACGGCTGTCGTTATCATAATAGCGGGAATTTCCGGGGGCTTATACGTTACCGACGACACGTTCTGGGAACGAATGCAAACACTGCAGGCAGATGAAGATGGTAATCGTGGCGGGGCCGGACGCATGCACTTCTGGTGGGGGACCTTTGACATGCTGGAAGACCATCCGATGGGTATGGGGATTGGCGGCTACCAGATGCTCAGTGGCCTGTATCTTGATGAAGGAGTAGTAACCTATCACGTTGAAAACCGGGCAGTCCATTCCAGCTGGTTTCAGATGTTGAGTGAGGTTGGTTGGCTTGGAACAGCCATTTTTCTTGGACTTCTGCTTTCAGCCTGGCGACTGCTGCAAAACACAAAGAAATATCTGATCAACCAGGGCAGGAATGAGGCTTATTTCCAAATGATTTCGCTGCAGTGTGCGATGATAGCCTTTATGGTTACAGCGACATTTATAGACCGTATAAGAGCGGAAATATTCTTCTGGAATTTTTTGTTCATTGCTGCCGCTGCCAATATTTATTACTTGCGGTATGTCACCGAACACAAGCAGAGTCAAATGGCGCACGAAATCGTTAAAAAGCCCGAGGGCGCGGAGTCCTCATGAAACCCCTCAAGGTGCTGCAGTTCATCACACCAGCCGGTTTCTATGGTGCCGAACGCTGGGTGCTTGCCTTGGCAAATAACCTGAATCCGGATTACATGGTCTGTGATCTTGCGGTCACCCGGGAAAGCTCTACACAAGACCTGACGGTGGCTGAACTTTATCCGCAGTCCGCTGGTAACGTTCACTACCTGGATATGGCGGGCAGGTTCGACTTCAGAGTAGTGAAGCAGTTGTGTGATGTGATTCAACAACGGGGCATCGATGTCATTCACACCCATGGCTACAAGTCAGATATCCTCGGGCTTCTTGCAGCCAGGCGGGCAGGTATTCGCTGTGTGAGCACACCTCACGGCTTTTCCGGAAAGGTGGGCTTGAAGCTTGTGGCATTTATTCGAATTGGTACCTGGATGCTAAGGTATTTCGACCGCGTTGCTCCGTTGTCAGAAGAGCTTGTGTCCGATATGAAGCGGTTTGGAGTTCCGGATAGAAAAATAACTTTCATCCGCAATGGCGTCGACCTCACTGAAATTGATGCTGGTCTTGAGGAGTTTCAAGCGAGGAGTAAATCAAGTGGAGGAGATCGGATTATCGGCTTTATCGGTCAGATGATCCCGCGAAAAGGCATCCCCGACCTGCTCGAAGTTTTCGATCAGCTGTATCGGAATGACGACAACCTGAAGCTTCAGCTTCTTGGGGACGGACGGCAGCGCGAGGAGCTTGAAGAGAAGGCTGCCGGGCAGAGCAGTGCCAGAGCCATCGAGTTCTTGGGTTTTCGCAGCGACCGGCTTGAGCTTCTATTCCGTTTTGACCTGTTTGTCATGACCTCCTCTCTAGAGGGAATTCCCCGATGCATGATGGAGGCTATGGCGGTAGGTGTCCCGGTGGTCTCCTATGATATCCCGGGTGTGGACAAGCTGGTCACCCATGGCGAAACGGGATTGTTGGCTCCCTATGGTAATAAGGCTGCTCTCGTAAATTGTTGTCGTCGGCTCCTCGATGACCCCGCTCTCGTTGCAAGGTTGACTGTCAATGCACGCCAGATGATTGATGAGAAGTACTCGGCCGGGCGTATGGCGCAGGAATACGAACAACTATTCGCCGAGCTACTGGGGATTGACACGCCACTTCCCTCAGAAAACGCGGGGGTTAGCTAACCGTGTGTGGTTTTGCAGGTTTTCTTCGGTCCCCGGCGGTGCCTAACCGGGATGCGCATCGTGAATGGCTCGAGAACATGGGGCAGGCAATTATTCATCGGGGCCCGGATGCCGGTGGTGTGTACCTGGATGACCACATAGGCCTGGTCCACCGGCGCCTGAGTATTATTGATCTCAGCGATGCAGGCACCCAGCCAATGAAATCCTCCAGCGGCCGTTACATCATTGCGTTTAATGGCGAAATCTATAATTTCCGTGAGATTCGGAAAAGCCTTGAAGTGGAAGGCCGGATTTTCACCACCGGAACGGATACAGAAGTTCTTCTACAATTGTTTGAGGAAAAAGGGTTCGGGTGTCTTGATGACCTGAACGGAATGTTTGCACTGGCCATCTGGGATATACAAACACAGGAGGTCTTCCTGGCTCGTGATCGCCTTGGGAAAAAGCCCGTTTACTATTATGAATCCGGGGGGCACTTCGCATTCGCCTCTGAGATCAAGGCTTTGCTGAAGCTGCCTTTCCTCACGCGGCAAGTCCGGCCCGATGCGATTAAAGATTTTTTTGCTTACCAGTACATACCGGACCCTAAAACCATCTATGCCAATGTCCATAAACTGCCGCCGGGCTATTGGTTAAAGACGAATGGCCAAAAAACAGAGCTCCATCAATACTGGGACCTGTCGTTTGCAACCCCGGCGCACCGAACTATTCAAGATATAGAGGATGGCCTGTATGAGCTTATAGAAGACGCCGTTCGGTTGCGGATGATCAGTGATGTTCCCCTTGGAGCCTTTCTGAGCGGAGGCGTGGATTCCAGCGCCATCGTTGGTCTGATGGCGGGCCAGTCGGAGCGCCCCGTAACCACATGTTCCATTGGGTTCGATTCGGAACGGTTCGATGAGGTTCAGTATGCCCGCCAGGTCGCTAGGCAATTCAAGACTGATCACCATGAATTCACGGTGCGGGAGAATGTTGCTGACAACCTGGTTGGTATAGCAAAGTACTTTGACGAACCCTTCGCCGATCCTTCTTTTATCCCGACGTATTTCGTCTCTCAGTTAGCGCGTCAAAAAGTGACCGTGGCTTTAGCAGGAGACGGTGGTGACGAAAACTTTGCAGGATACAACAAATACCGGACCGACCAGCTCGAGAATCGCTTCCGCCGATTGTTTCCCGGGCCATTGCGTAGAAGTGTCTTTCCGGGAATGGCCCGGATGGCGGGGCGGATGAACAACCCCATCTTGCGGAAGGCGCAGTCGTTACTGGGAACCCTGGCGTTGGAGCCTGATCAGGCATTCTTCAGGACAAACTGCTTTTTTCGTCAGAGCGTTTGGAACAATCTTGTCAGGGGTAAGTTCAAGCAAGACATCGAAGGATATGAACCTGGCGAAATAACTCGCCGCCGCTACAACCAGGCAGATAGCGAAGATCATCTGGCGAAGATCCTTTACACAGATATCAAAACCTATCTTCCCGGGGACATTCTGGTAAAGGTGGATCGTATGAGCATGGCCAACTCCCTGGAAACGAGGGCCCCGCTGCTCGATTACCGGGTGGTGGAATATGCCGCGCAGATCCCTTCAGCTTTTAAGCTGCATGGAAAAGAGAAGAAATACGTACTAAAAAAAACCTTCTCGAAGATGCTGCCGGATGACATTCTTTATCGGAAAAAAATGGGGTTTTCAGTGCCCCTGGCAGATTGGCTACGAAATGAAATCCGACCAACTGCAGAGGCGCTCTTATTGAACCCATGCAGCGGCTTGTCGGAATTTTTTGATAGGGAAGGTATCCAGAAGCTTTGGATGAAGCATCAGAATGGCGACAGCCAGTACACCCAGGAATTGTGGTCTTTGTTGGCGTTTGAGCTTTGGTGGCAGCAGTATGAAGGGGCGCACTGATTCGCCAGTCACTGCTATCAGTACCAAATCCTAACAAGCCGGTTAGCTGGGCTCAACGGAACCGCACGACGTGGTTTGTAGAATTCCCTCACATTGGTGAGATCGTCATAGGAGAAAGGTCATGCAAATTGGAATTGTTATCCCCTTAAAATCAAAAAAAGTTGCTAAAAATTGGGATACGACCGTTGGTAATCTAAAGGCGACTGTTGATAGTGTTCTATCCCAGAGCGCTAATAATTATAGTGCGGTTGTCGTTGGGCATGAATGTCCTGAATTTTTCAAAGATGATCTTTACCAAAGCTCAAAATGCGAATTTCTACAGTACTCCGATTTCGAGCCACCTGTTGCGGGGGGCGACGAAGCCGAAAATCAGTTGAAGTATGAATTCGACCGTTGCACAAAGATACTAAGGGGCATAATGTACCTTCGAAATCAGCATCCTTTGATCACTCATTGGTTTGCTCTGGATGCCGATGACCTGATTCGAAATAATTTTGTTAAGACTCTTGAAAAATACGAAGAATCCGATGCGATTATCTTGGATAAAGGCTATTTTTTCTTCAAGAGTACTGGGATTATTAATAAAGAAAATGAATTCAGCGCGTATTGTGGATCTTCCTCGGTAGTCTCCGACGAAGTTTTCAGTCTGCCAGAAGGGGTCGACGAGAAAAGCTTTAGAAGTACACCTTTTGGTAACATCTCGCATGTACATATGAAGCAGCGATTGACGGACGACGGATGGTCGATAAGCGTGCCCAATGAAAGATTGATTATGTATGTTCGTGATAATGGCGAAAATATAAGCAATGACGCCTACTGCAATACACCGTATAAGAAGTTAAAAAAAAATGTTAAGTCGATTCTTCGTTATAGCCCCATAAGTAGAGACATTAAGGCATCCTTTGGCTTATCTTGAATGCCGGACTGTGAATTTTGATGATAACTGCAGCACTTTGGCTAACTTGGCACGAGAAATAAGCCAGCTCATGGCAAAGCGGGAGTTATTAGAACACATGAAACTGGCAAGTAAGGCGAACTTTTACTGGCGATTCTCTGAGGCTCAGATGATTAAGAATAACCAAGCCCTCAACAAGCTCGCTCTCGAAAGGTATACGCTTTATGTCCCAGGTTAGAAGATCTGTCATTTTTTCTTCCTTTACCCGATACAGCATCATGCTTATCAGCCTTGCGTCGACCATGGTGGTCGCCCGACTGCTAACCCCCGACGAAATCGGTACTTATGCCGTGGCTAGTGCCATCATCATGATAATTAATGAGTTCCGGATTCTGGGAGCGGGGGATTATTTAGTACGCGAAGCTGAGCTTAGTGTTGCGAAGGTACAGTCCGCAATGGGTTTGACCATCTTGATTTCCTGGAGCCTCGGCGTCTTGGTATTTATGTTCGCACCCTTAGCATCTGAATTTTTTGGTTATCCGGCAGTGTTAACCATCTTCCAGATACTTTCTCTCAATTTCTTCCTTGCACCGCTTGTGAGCATTCCTTTTGCGCTCCTGACACGTGACATGAAATTCAATCTCTTATTTCGAGCCGAAGTGCTTGCCGTAACGACCAATCTCTTTGTTACTGTAAGCCTGATTTATGCTGGCATGAGCTATTACTCTCTTGCCTGGGGCCACACGGCAAGCACGATAATCCTGTTTGTCTTGCTCACTTTGTTCCTTCGGCCAGAACGAATGTCGTATCGGCCCAGATTCAAAGGCATCAGTGAAATCGCCAGCCTTGGCATCTTTAATTCTCTGGCCAATATCCTCCGCAAAGCAACAGTTACCGTTCCCGACATTGTTATAGGCAAAATGGGTACTACCTATCAGGTGGGAATTTTTTCCAAGGGGCTTGGGTTTGTACAGTTCCTATCACAGACATTGATGATGGGGGTAAGTCCGGTAGCTCTGCCATACCTCTCCGGCGCACGACGGGAAGGCGGCGATGTGCGGTTCGCGTACCAGCGTGCCAGTGTGCTGCTTGGTGGCATGGTATGGCCTGTCCTTGCTGTTGGAAGCCTCGCCAGTCTGCCTGCTATACGACTCTTTTTTGGGGACCAGTGGGATGCTGCTGCACCACTGGCATCCTCGCTTGCCATCTGGGCAGCTCTGCGTTCCGTTCACTGGTTTTCCAACGAAGTTCTCCTGGCTGTTCACCAGGAGAAGATCATGGCGCTAAAGGATGCGCTTGTATTCGGGGTGCTTCTAGTCGGAATTGTGCTCGCATTCTCTGGTGGGCTTGAACGGATTGCTCAGGTCTTCGTTCTGGCGGGCTTTATTGAAGTTGCTCTAATATCCTGGGTGCTTCGCGTCTATATCGCTCTGCCATTCCTGCCATTTCTCCGGGTCTGGCTTCCAAACATTTTTATAGCGGGTGGTTGTGCTCTCGCCACGCTTGGTTTAAAAAAGATAGTCGATTTTTCCGAAGCACCACCCTGGCAGCCGGCAATTCTTCTTGCAGTTGTGATGCCTCCCATATGGTTGATTTTGTTATATATATTTCGACACCCCTTATATCTAGAGTTCCGCGACGTTTTTGTCTCTTTCAGGAAAAAGCTCAGTGATAGATAAAATTCTTTCGTCCTTTAAGAGGGGGCAATTGACTGTGGCTAAGAGAGTAGCGCAGTTCTGATTTTATGGAGTATATGACCCCCACTGTGTATTTTGAAGCCAAGAAGCTTATTGAGGATTTTGAGTACCGACGACGAATCGGCACAGCGGGGCTTGAGGTCGCTCGAAGCAAGTTTTCAGTAGAGCGGAGAAATAAAAAGATGAAATCAATCTACGAAAAAGCACTGGGATGATTTTTTAGTCTTCACATTGATGAGTCTTACTCAAGTGCTTGAAGGTCATGCTGTTTCGTTCGGACTTCGTGCATGACCAACTCAGTTCGGTTGAATCGTCTAAATTTCCTAGGAGAATGAGCGTGCCCGTAAAATATGGACTATTATTGAACGATGGGATGACAAAACTCTACCGGCTAGGGAAAATCAATGAATAATTTACTAAGACCTAGATGATAAACTAAAAGCGCATTAAATATTTTCGAGCTTGTAAGTGGTTACCCTACCCATATCTATTGAAAAAAATAATGGGTGTTATAGATATTGAAGCGATGGCGTCATCGCTGGAGCCGTAAACGAGAGTATCGACTATATCTTATATTTTTTCATCCACTTATGTTTTTGAAGAACTAAAAATGATGTCAAATCTTCCACAACCTAATACTGCTAGCATCTCAATAGTTTGTGTTGTCATATTTTTAGGGTTTTTTTTTCGTTTCTACTCGCTTGATCACCTTAGCTATTGGGGTGATGAAGAAACGTCAAGCCTGCCTGCTAAGTCACTAGCACTTGGAGAAGGAGCAACTTTTCCAAGTGGGATGGAGTATCGTAGAGGGTTACCACATACTTACCTAATGGCGGAAACTGCGAAGCGACTAGGTACTGATTCCGATTATTCGTATCGGTTACCTTCAGCAGTTATGGGTAGTTTGACGTTATTAATTTTCTTTTTCTTCGTTTATCATTTTTTGGGCATTAATGTCGCAATAGTTGCAACCATACTGCTATCTTTTTCTGAGTGGCATATACTGTTATCACGAACGGCTAGAATGTATGGCCCTATGCTACTATTTACTGTAATTTTCTAT
>Ga0110931_1000668_pt1 | contig 12948 bp, 21 predicted proteins | sample 4_EtaG_FD_79333 | JGI IMG/M metagenome (GOLD analysis project Ga0110931, IMG submission 79333) | Marine viral communities from the Subarctic Pacific Ocean - 4_ETSP_OMZ_AT15127 metaG (version 2) (version 2) | ecosystem: Environmental > Aquatic > Marine > Oceanic | place: Pacific Ocean | collected... | reverse complement strand
CTACCGCTGAGTTTGCGTAGCGGAGCCCCGAAGTCGCACTCTATGAGAGTATGATCGAAGTGCCCAGGCTATGTGCTTAGTGGACTCTCACTCTACCGGGATTGCGGAGCGAAGGTACCAGGGTTCACTCTAAGGGGCTGCGGAGCGAAGGATAGAAGCTGGGGGGAATCGCGTAGCGACGTAAAGTAAATCCCCCCTCCAATAAAAAAATACAGAGGACCGATTTCTCGGTCCCCTGTATTAGTTATTCAGAGTGCACGCACTCCTACTGCATTAGTCCTTGTGAACGATGACAATCTTGCCAGCTTCCACTTTCTCTTTGAAGTTCAACTTCTTTGGGTTCTTCTTCTCTGCCTGAAGAGCGTTGTACGCATCCTCCTGCATTTGAACCATACTCTCCCCAATCTTCAGCACCCGAAATTCTCTCCAGGCTGCATCCAATGCCTGCTTAGCCGCCCAGGGCCAAGTCCAGCCGAACTGATTCCCGTGAATCATCTGAAAGCCACCATATGGAGTTCCATCAGGCTGAGTGAACCACAGATTCCGTCCAGGGACAGAAACCCTTGATTTGGGATTGTGTTGGCTCCGCACGTACTGCTTAAGACGACGTGCAAAGTCATTCTCAATTCCAAACTTCAGGATTGTTGTATTGAGGGCATCTGCAAAGGCCTTCTGTGCTGGGCTCCACTTTCCCTTGAGACTCAGAATCTCACGGAAACACCGAGCTCCACGGAAATTGTAGACAATCTCCATCAAGGTCAGGCGACCACCAGAAGTGCTCCAAGGCAATCGATTGATTGTCTTGTCCCACTGCATAGGGTTCTTGTGATCTACCCAATAAGTGTCCTCCTCTGAAGAAGGTTTAGCACACTCATCTGCGGTAAAACCACCGACCTGGACTTGATCGTAGAAGAACTCTGGGATCTCCCACACAGCCATAGCCTCCCGACATTCCTCAAAGCTAAGATCACGCATCAAAGTCAACTCATCGTGAGCAAAATGCTTCCGATCAGTCAGAGCCTTCTTCAACCAGTTTGGCATGGACTTGGGCTTTGTTTCCTGCCCCCGTCCTACTGGTTTAGACTTCTCAGCCTCCCAGAACGCATCAGCACGCTCTTTGGATAGCTTTGTGTAGTCAGGTTTGTTTGGGTTATTCCCCATTTTGATCTCCTTAAGATCTAATTGTTGTATGAAGCCGTATTTGACTTCACTCATTAAAAGAAAGGGCACACCCTAAGGTGTGCCCTTCTTCTATGGAAGCACTAGCTTGTTGCTAGCTGGTTATTTCCGCCAACCGTGTACTGCTTGGTTAGCTTCTTTTGCACGATGTTGTGCATTTGCCATATCCTCATAAGTTGCATTGACCCCTTGAGCCTGATGCATCTGAATCTGGATAGACTTACGTCCATGAAGCATTGATCCTGCAAACTTCTTCTCCTTCTTGTCCTCCAGCACGCTGGATTCACAGAGAAGATTAGCACGATCCTCAGCACGCTCTTGTTGAGAGATGTCATATCCAAGTGGATCTTCACAGGTTCCGACATCTCCTGTTTCATTGGCACGCTGCACGACACTGAAGAACTCGGATACCCCAAGATTGAGGAAGGTTTGTTCCTTCTTCTCCTCGGAGGTATTGCGCCACTTCTTCCAGCCCCGAAAGACCTTCTCGTTAGTGGTTCCGAATTCATTCAGCTTGGATTCCAGCTCACGCTTGATCTTGGTAGCCTTAGCCCGTTCGAGGCCTGATCCGCTCTTTGCGAGTTGTTCCTCAGCATCAATAGCATCCTGAAGAGCATCAAGTCGAGCAATCAGCTTGGGGTTATCAAGGACTGTCTCATGGGCATCAATCAGGGCATTAGCACCCTTCTCTCCGTCCCATTGAGAACCAGCAGGCTTTTTGATGGCATTGCGATCGACATGTTCGTCATCACGCTTTTGAGAACTCGTCAGCTTTTCAAGCTCGAGTTCCTGCTCAAGTTTCTCCACGGTCAGCCCTTGGGCCTTTGCGAGTTCCTGCTCAAGCTTATCCACCTCAAGATCCTGCTTCAGATCCTTGGCTTCCAGAAGACCCTTGTGGTCCTCCTCTTCTGAGACTGCAGACATACCGAATGTTTCCACATTGACGGCAGTCGTGGTCTCAAGCATCTGCTTCAAGTTCCTGGCATCCGAAAGCTCCTTGTGGCTTTCTTCCTCTGAGATCGTGGCTACGCTGAAAACGTCTCCATGGATCTTTTCTCCGGTATCCTCATCTTCGACACTAACGAAGTTTTGACCCACTCCACGAGCAAGTCGACCTCCACCAGTATCTGTCAAAGGAGCCAGTTCAGAGACCAGATCGGTATCTACTTCCATCCAATACGGAATTGCTACAGGACATCCATTACGGATATCAGAGCCCTTCATATTGCGTGCAGTAGGTCCGATATGCAGTACCAAATCTGAATTTGTAACCTTCATGGTTATCTCATTCCTTTCCTAGTTTTTCTAGGTGTTATAGTTACGGGCTTATTGCCCATTAAGAAAAAGAAGGGCCCGTGCTTATCACACAGGCCCCCTTTGATTAGGTTAGGAGTTAATTACGGATACCAAGTCTTTCTTGCACTTGAAGAGATACTCTGCATCTGCAAGTTTGGATTTGAAGCCAGGATTATCCCGACCATTCTTCTTGAACCACTCATTGCTTTTCTCGATGAGACCTTGAACACATTCCAGTTCTTCCTGTGCCTCTTCCTTAGAGAGATCAGCTTTTACAGTAGGATCAGAGGAGTTGTTTCCATCCCTCAAGAGTCTCAAGCTACGCATCAATTCGTCATAGCTCTTATGAGAAGAGGCTACGATTTCAACAACCACCTTTTTCTCTTTCTGAGCCTTCTTGTAGTCCAGAGTCTTCTGAACCTGCTCATAGAACGCTTTCTCAATAAGTTGTTTCTGTTGAGAAAGTTCTCCTTCTTGCTCCAAAAGAACTTTTTCCTTTCTACGAGCATCCAGGAGTGCTGCAGTAGAAGACTTAATACGTCTCTTCATCGTTGATGAAAGACTTGGGTCTACTTTGACAACATTCTGAGCTTTCTCAATAGCCTCTTCAGCTTGACGAATCTCTTTCTCGAGCTTGCTCAGGTTTCCCTGAACTTTGCCCAATTCAAGATTTACAATCTCAAGAGCCTCTTTAAGTTGTTCTTTCTTACTCATTTTTCTCATATACCTTTCTTTGGTATTTTTTAGGTTTTACCGTCCAGTTGGTCCGGTAATCTTTTACACAAGCAGGGGAAGTCTCGTACAGGGGTCACCTTGACGGGACTATTACAGCTCAACGGTTCGACCCCCCGGTCTTACCGTTTAAAATACGCTTCTCTGTGTTGTCATGCAGACCAACAGCTTGGATGCCACTCCTACTGGCACACTTTGGTTATATCTTCAATGCAGGAATGGGGAGGAGTTTGGGGGATTTCATGGTGTTCATGGGGATCATGGGGACCATGAAACTAACAATTCCTGCGGCTTCCATTAAATAAAAAAAGGCCCCCTAAGGGACCTTTAATGAGGGATTGGACCTCAGGTTAGATTGTTAGTATGCAGTATATGAGCAGCCACAAGGCTCCACATTCAAGCACACTTCACAACACTCTGGGATGGCACAAGAGCATACGCAGTTATTCTCCTCGCACTCATTGCAGTAGTGCACAATGATACGTTCCCACGAGTTAGTCCCATGGTCTTCTTGCATAACCTCTTTGCTACCACATGCCTTGCAAACATTATTCTTCGCAGAACAACGATCTGCAGGCAATTCATCTTTACAAACTTCAGACATAGTTTTCTCCTTTAGAGAAATAATCGGGAGTGTCGCTCCCTTTTGTTCATTAAAAAAAGGCCACCCGAAGGTGACCTTTAGTGAGGGCTAGGACCTCATGTTAGTGTTAGTGTTAGTGTTCTAGAATCCGTATTGATCCTCGTCAGGGTATTCATGCCCCACCTGCTCTTTGGAGACCTCTTCCCATTTAGGGAGAGCCACTTTATCGTGATCCTCTTTGTTTATCAGGCAACATCCATACTCCTTGACGAATCCTTGGTCAATCTCAGGCAGATCAGAGATCTTGGCCCGAAATACCTTCTTCTCTGTATTAGTTACAGTGAAGGATCCAGCAGGTGCACTACTTTTATTGAATACCTCCTTGTAGATGTAGTCTCCTTTCAGATAGGCCTCTATTCCGTCAAGTTTAAGTGACCATAACTCTTCATCCTCCTGTTTGGGGATGCACTTCAACCAAAGCCACTTATCCCCTTCAGACGGGACACACAGTTCCCAGAAGGAAACACAGTTAAGCACCTTCTCCTTCAATGCCTGGACCTTCTTCTTTTCTTCCTTGATCGAATCCTCTACGATGACCCAAATCATCTTTAGAGTCTCAGGGAGCTCCTTCTCCTGTTTCAGCAACTGCTCCTCATACATGCAGCATGCATCTAGAAGGTGTAGGTGCCGATTCTTCTCAAGAAAGCTGTCCATAAAAGTCATTTTTTATCTCCTTTAGAGATAGTTAGTGGGGGCTTCTGCCCCGTTATCATTAAATAAAAAAGGGACAACACTTCCTCAAGTGTTGTCCCTAGGGTTAAAGGTTAATTAGCTGTAGTCTCCTTTAGTAGACTTCATCAGTGAACTGACAGTGTTCACAGCTGTGATCCGGAATCTCTACCCCATCCTTAAAGTGACAGGGCTCCAGGGCCTCCAGGGCCATTTGTTTGCGCCTTGGTTCACATGCCGCCGATTCTTCAAGAGATGATTCTTCCTTCTCAATCGCCTCCTTGGTCTCTTCAAGGATCTTATCCAAGGCCTTCTGAGTCTCAGGGTAGGGATGTTTAGTCATCCCAATCAATGTCGCCTGAACCTCCTTGAGAGATTGCAGGTAACCCGGCTTCCACAGAGCTCTCTTCGCTCCCTCAGAGAGAGAAGAATAGTTAAGAGCATACCCAAGTAATTCTACAAAAACTTCCTTTGCCTCCTCTTCGTTTGCGATTTCCTCAGGATCGCTGAGGAGGTGTATTCTTAAGTCATTCAGATTGTCATCAGTAAAGACATACAGCTCCTTCTTTAACGAGTCTGTTGAAGCACAGGTATACCCTGGACCAGGATAGCACTCGTGCTTGCTTGCACTGGAGAGGACACAATCTTTGTCTATGTTCACGATTTCCTCCTAGAAAATCATAATTGTTAGTGGGTGAAATTACCCACCACTAAATAAAAAAAGGGACCCTGCATTACACAGGATCCCAGGTTAAAGGTTAAGACTCAGACTGATTGGCTTTATTCAGATACTCTTGTAACGACTCAACTGAAAAGGTAGTCCTGATAAGGTGATCATACGCTTGTGCCAGTGCGCCCTCCTCTGGCGTAAAATCCTTAGACTTTTCCCACCGCCGAATAGCGTCGAAGTCATAGAACAGGCCTCGCATCTCCCACCCCGACTCAAACACTACGGGTTCCAGACCAAGAAACACTCTTGTCTTATTCAGAAGGCTTAGAAGCTTCACGCGTCTTCGCTTAAGCTTGTCCCCTTGCCACCTCCCTGCTTCCACGGCAACAAAAGCCCTGGCAAGCCAGAGGTATTGCCTATTGAGCTCTTCATTGAGTCGGCGTCTAAAGAACTCAGATGCTAGAGCAACTTTTTCAACCTTTGTATTTTCAGGGATAGGCTTCCCTGCATACATGTCTTTAACTAACTTCATTTTCTTTCTCCATATAAAAGAGGCTCTAAGCCTCGTGTTTCATTAAAAAAAAGAAGGACCCTCCTCAGGGGTCCTTCTTTAGTTAAGATTTACTTGCTACACCTAGTACTCAGGCCAGGGTTCCGGATGGACCCTCCCTTCAATTAGGTGCAATCCATCGGCACAGTCATTCTCCATAAAGCCTTTGTAGGACTCCATGAACTCTTGCGCTGGGATAATCTTATTATCCAAATCATGACAGTTTACCTCAAGCCTCTTGTCATAGTACTTCTCCAAGAAGCAAAATGCCTCATAGCTTGAGAATCCATACCCTTCTTCTGGCTTACATTCTTCCAGACGAAGTGGTTCTGTCTTCTTAACTATAAAGTTACTGTCAAGAATCTTAATGGAGATACTGATGTCAGACATAATTCCCTACTTTCTAGAGGTAGATCCTCTATTTGGTCTTGAATTTCTTGCTGTGAATTTCACAATAGACTCACTAAGCTTCTTTTGCTGATCCTCTTTCTGCTCCTTTACAGAAAACCGGTTTTTAACAGGTTTAGTTACTGGAGCCTGGGACTCCTCAAGCATCTTTGCAAAATTATCTACTTCTGTAGTCACTATAATCCTCCTTGGGATTGTCAGTTGTTCATTAAAATAAAAAAAGAACCAAGTTATGGCTCTTATTCAGCTGGTCCGGTAGTCTATTTCACGGGCAGGAGTGTCCTTGTACAGGTACACATTACAACGTACCGGTCCCTCAACCAGTACGAGGACAACATTAGTCCCTTGTATTGAAGGTTACACAGATCAAGTCCCCACGACTTGACCTGCCTCCACTAAATAAAAAAAGGGCCCTTTCTCAGGGGGCCCTTTTCGGTTACTGTGTCTCTATATCTCTAACTTCTCTTCTAACTCCTTTGTGATCCCCTCTAACTCCACTAATTCCCATGCAAGTCCTTCCGGACTGCACTCATAAACCCTACACAAGTCTATCAAACTGGATAAGAGTTCCTTTGGAACTGTGTCTGATATCCTCTGATAGATCAGGACTGCTTCTCTCAATTCGAGCACCAGCTCCTTCTGCGCAATCACCTGCTTGTAATTGTCTTCAAGTTGCGCTATCTTCTCTTTAAGTAGAAGCTCTCTTGCTACCCAGGTACTACCATCTCCTTCCAGTTCAGATACCCTATCCTTTAACCTCTCATTTTCATCTTTAAGTTCTGCTTTAGTAGGCACAATTGTCTCCTTTCGAGACTAAGATTAATTTACCATTGAATAAAAGAAGGGCCCTTCTCCAAGGGCCCTTCAGTGCTAAAGATTAATGATCAACGACCTCTTCGATCGTGAAGTAGTTAACTTGCGCTACTTCCTTCCACCAAAAGTCATTAAACTTTAGGACCCTTTTAACTGGGTCCTCTTCCAGGGCTATTTCTCTCAGCCTTGGAAGATCCTTCTTAAAGAAGATCCTCTTAGAGAACCTCTCCTCTTCCATAAGGAAGACTAGAGGATTCCCCCAATCAGGTCCCCTGTACTTCTCCTGAAGTACTGGGTTGATTGTTTGGATCTCCTTCCCTAGTATTTTGCATACCAGGGAACACAACTCAGTTTCCATCACACCTCCTTAATGCTTCTCTAAGAAGCTGATTCTCTGTTTGCACTTTCTGGCTTTCCAGATGTGTCTGTGCAGACAAGATTATTGCTATTATTAGGAAGGTTGTGCTCACCCAGAGATCCAACCTTCTAATGCCAATGAAGTCATGAGTCTTCTGTCTCATGCTTCCTCCTTATTTAGTGACAGGTCACCAATTGACCCGTCTTTCATTAAATAAAAAAGGGAGCCGACACCCGTAGGTATCGACTCCCTTCTTACTTTCTATTTATCCTTTCTTAGCTAAGATCCTTATGAAGAACCGTGTTCCCCTTCTTCTTATGGAGAGTAGGAAACATATCTCTAAAGCCCTCGTCTTTAAAGACGATATCCAGTGCCCAGAAGACCTGGAAAATTGCTATATTCAACTTTTCCTTTTTACAGACCTCTCTTAGAGAAGTAGGGTCTTTCTTCGCCATAGACAAAGAGATCTTTTCCACCTTTTCCCATGCCTTTTCGACATTGATTGGGTAGTTTCTCACCCATTCTTCGGCAGCTTCCCTTGCCTCTTCTACCACTTCCTTCGGATTGTTCTTCAGGTAGTGGTGACTTGTCATGCCCAGGATAGTCGCTGCACTTGGCTGACTCAAAGATGGCCTTCTATATTCTGCAGGCTCCTTTCGACTCAGAAGACTCAAGAGCCCCAAGTTTAGATTCTCAGGCTTAACTCTTTTAAGAGTTTCGCCTTTTCCTCTAGCTTCTTTTGGGAATTTCAAAGATGCATTGATTTTTTGCACCTTCCCGGCTTTAGCGTCCTCTACCCTCTTTATTGCTTTAGGGTAGTCTTTCTGCACTTTCTTATGGTTAAGAAGAGGGTTCTTTGGATCCTCAGCCCTAGTCGTCTCATACCATAGTATGAATTTCTCATCTACAATACGAGGACGCCTAGAAAGTGAAGGACCAAAGGTGTTCTTCTTTAATCCAGAAAGACCTTCAGCTACTTCTGAGCTTACCCCTGCCAATCGTAAGGCATAAAAATGCCCGTATTTAATTGGCTCATTAGAGCGCTCTCCCCTAGCCTTAGGAGGAGGATCATCCTCTTCTTTAGGTACTGGTTCTTCCCCAGCTGTTATCTGTGCAGTATGCACTTCTACTTCCTCCTTCACCTCAAAGAAGCTTGCCGCTTCTAAGAGGTACTTGCCAATCCATAGAAAGAAACTATGGATTGCCTTTTTGAGCATTTTGCTCATTATCTAACTCCGTGGCTGATGAGCATGGATGTGGTCGTTTTCAAACAAGTTGATCACAGACCTCATATACCAGCCGTGAAGGTTTTGATTGTGCGAGGATATCCAGAATAGATACCGTGCACCATTAGAAATAAAAAAAAGCCCCGCATGCTTTTTACACATACGGGGCTACTAAGTCTTATCCTCTACTTGTTGTTATCTTATTTTCTCCCTTACCCACTGAAACAGGATATAGACGCTTCCTAAGGTTACCTGTATCACTGCCCCTATGATGGACATACAGAGGACCACTTGAAGCAGTCCGATATAATTTCCTAATGCATTCATTACCATCCTCCAAACTTGGGTAATCCCTCAAAGGGATTTAACCCGTGGACTCTCCACAGGTAGATAATCAGCAGGACCACATTGGTCCAGCATAGAACTTTAAGTAACTTGCTTTTAGTCATATCGTGCTGCCTCCTTATGCAGCGTTAAATAAAAAAAGGACCAAGTTTAACTTTTGCCTAGTTGGTCTGGTAGTCTGCAAGGTGGACAGGAGTCTCCTCGTACACAGAAAAACACTTAACTTAAACACAAACTAATCTTGCCAACGACTCATCTTCTTGTAACAACCTGTTACCCTTGTTGGCTAACCTTGAGGCCCTCTACATGCCTCCACTAACTCTCTGTTAGATTCTCTTGTTAGAGTTGTCTTCTCCTTTTGCAGCGTCAACATGCTGCATTAAAATAAAAAAAGCCCTACATGCATTACGCACATAGGGCTTCTGTTATGGAGCAGTTGCTCAGTTAAAGTTCAATGTTACTTCAAGAAGCTACATTGGTGGGGAATGACTCCCAATTTTAGGCACTCATGTATTGAAGGTTCCTGTTTACCCTCCATCACGAGTCTCCCCAAGATGATTTGGCCTTCTGGTCCAACCCAGAAGTGCACAGGATATCTTCCGGCTTTGTACCTGATGCCAAGCTCCATTGCCTCTTCACGAGTTCGCAATGTCACAACGGCATGCCATTGTACCCAGCCGTTAGCCTTCAGAGACTTAGTCAGTTGGTACTTTGGATTCGAAGGAAAGATATAGAAATCTCTATTATCTACCTTGCTTCCAGTTGCACCATCTGCCAGAGCTGCCTGGAGCTGATTGAATCCACTCCAAATCAGAAACTCTGCATACTCAGGTCCCTGTTTCCAGTTCCAAAAGGTCGTATCACTTTGACCTTCATTGAACTCTTCAGGAATCTCTCCATTGACTAACCGTTCCAGAATCTCTTCTGTAGCAGGTTTGTTAATGTCAATAGGTAGCAACCTATATTCCGGGAAGATATCAGTTTCGCAGTTCTTACACCACATACTGATATCTACTTCCGGGATTTCCGTTAAGTCACCCTTTCCACAGTGACTGCAAAACACATCATATTTATGATGCACTTTGCCTTCTTTTTCATTAGTCATTAGACTAACTCCTATAGATCTATCCAACTGCTCGAAACTGAACAGCTTTGAGATCTCATTAAATAAAAAAACCCCCACATGCTTTACGCATGCAGGGGTTTAGGTTAAAGGTTAATTAGGACTGAATGTAAGATACGTCTCTCTTGTGACGTATCTCGTAACATTCCTCTTCAGTCTTTCCAATGAATTCGGAAGTACTGAATGTAAGCTCATTTGAATAGTATTCGAAAATACGTTTCCATTCCCCCCCGTTGAGCCTTACTTGCATTTCATTGCCATACCTATTCTTCTCTCTGTCTGGAGGGAGGATTCTTGCTTCTGTTACAATTGCTTCTTTTGCCATTATTTTCTCCTTATAGAAATTGGCATTTACTGTTAAACGTGCAGGAGGATTCCTGCACGCATTAAAATAAAAAAAGACCCCCATCATATTTTCATATGACAGGGGTCTAAGCTTAATGACTGCTAGCTCTTAAGAGTAGCTGTAGTCCATTCAATGTTGTAAGGTGTATGCAGAGTTTCAACTCCGTCATACTCCGTGATGAAATACTGGTTTCCCGGGATTTCCACTACCATTAATGAGGCACACTCCCCGTTTGCCAGATCTCCTAATACCTCAACCGCTGCTGCTAACAGCGGGTGATGCCTCGGGATACTATAGCCATCCTCTGCAACTAAATCAGAGTCATGCTTGCCTATCCATTCTAGGGCAATCTCAGAGAGACCGAAGCCTCCGTAATCACCGTTGATCACAACTTTACTTTTCATATTTTTCTCCTTAGAGAAGTTTTAGGTTTTAAATAACTGCCTGTGTTGGACAGCTATTCGTTAAAATAAAAAAAAAGACCAAGCTTAGCTCTGATCTAGCTGGTCTGGTAGTGCGTTAAGTGAACAGGGGAGGTCTCGTACAGAGACGCCAAGTTTTTACGCATTAATTACCCCTTTACCCCTAATGCGCTCTGACCCCTGTTTCAGCGGATTGATTCAAACAACTCCTTGTTTGTGTGTTGTGGGAGCTCCGCTTAGCTGATATTTTTATCCCATTCTATCGTAAAAAAAATAAAGGAGTGCAAACCCTTTCGGGCTTACACTCCTTTTATCCTTTTCCTGAAGGAATATTCTTATTTGTATTCCTCTCTAAGTTTATTAAACGAAGTCAGCATCTCCTGTACTAACTCCTCAATTTCTTCCATCTCCTTATCCTTATTCTCCCTCTCCCTGAAAGCCTTGGGAGGGATCTTATCATTGTCATTGTATTTCTCTCCATAGGTCACCCCATCATAAGAGCTGAGGTAACCATACCTGCTCACCATTATCTGGTGAACATCATTGTGGGAGTCTCTCCAACTCTCATCAATCTCCTTGAGTTGATTTGATAGACTCTTCACATGAGGCACCCAGTAATAGAGTGCCTCCACCCACTCCCTTCCGTAATAGGAGTTGCGGGAGGTCGTCCTATCCATCCATACAATCAGGATCCTCATTGCCTGAATTATGGAGATATAGAACCCTTGTGGGTTATTCAACTTCCTATGGTATTCCATTTTCTCCACTGTCATGAACAGTGCATTCTCTATCATTTTATTGTGTTGATCATTCCATCCAAATTCCTTTATATTCTTATTCTTACTTAAATCTATTTCCTCCCAGACACCACCAAGGTGCCTGACTCTCCAGTCTTTCATGGAGACGGAAGGAGCTTCTTGAGGAAGCAGCTCCTTTAACTCTTCTCTAAATTTCATTATTCTCTCCTTTCAGAGATTAAGGGGTTGGTACGACTTCTTCGAGAGGTCGTACTTCCCCCTCAGTTTACTCTTCCCCTCTTCCTACGGGAACTTGTTGGGGTTCATGTTGAGGCTGTTGAGGAGCAGCCTGTTGAAGTTGAGGAAGCTGATTCAGTCTCTCTGTGTTAGCAGAGACCTCCTTGGCTACCTTATTGAGATCCTCACGGATCCCCTCCACCGCCTTGATGAGGTCACTCTTCTGACCCCAATTCTCTCCCCGAAAGGCTTCCAGCCTCTTCTTTAAGCCAGGGCCAAACGCCCCCTTCTTAAAGGCCATATCAACGAGGGCTAAGCCCCCGAGGATACTAGCCAAGGACAGAATCCATCTAAAGGTAAACAAACCCATTCTCTTCTTCTCCTTTGGAACTCATCCCGTTATCCGAATTGGATTACGTATTAAGACTTGCTCCATTAAATAAAAAAAAAGGGGGGCCCGAAGGCCCCCATATTCTATTAGTTATTGCTATTCTATCTTCCTAGCCCCATCATACTCTGAATCAGTATTACCTGATTCTCAACCCCAGGTACAAGAGTTAAGGAAAGACCACCACCCACAGAGAGGCTCACTCGGTACTTGCCCCCGAATTTGTCTTGCTCAGGTTTAAATCTTCCGAGTACAAAGGGTTTATAGCTGTAGACAACCAAGGCCCTTGTGGATTCAGTTGCTTCAAAAACAACCTTTACAGGTTTATCCTTAAAGCCCTTAACCCTTAAGACTACAACCCCTCCCCTTGGTGGGAAGGCAGTAACCTTCACAGGTTGCTTAGTCTTATTATTAATAATGATGTCTCCATCATTATCTGCCAGTACATTGGGTGCACTAAGCATAATAATTAGAACTAATAGCTTAACCATATCAATCTCCTTTGTTAATGTAGTCCGCAGACTACTGTTCATTAAAAAAGAGAGGGGCCCAAAGGGCCCCTTGCTCTACTTGATGTTCCTTTCTAAAGTCTCACAGAGAGACTGGATCTGGGTATTGGGAGTATCTACGTGCTGGCATTGCACGTAAGTATTCTCCCGAATAGCCTCGACAATGCCAATCCCTGCCCCAAATACCACGAATGCCACCGCATAGATGGCAATACACACAAACAGCGTCATGCCCGTTGATTGAATGGTTGAATTCAAGTCTGTATTCATAACATCTTCCTTTCGAGTATCCGGTAT
>Ga0110931_1000661_pt1 | contig 13032 bp, 12 predicted proteins | sample 4_EtaG_FD_79333 | JGI IMG/M metagenome (GOLD analysis project Ga0110931, IMG submission 79333) | Marine viral communities from the Subarctic Pacific Ocean - 4_ETSP_OMZ_AT15127 metaG (version 2) (version 2) | ecosystem: Environmental > Aquatic > Marine > Oceanic | place: Pacific Ocean | collected... | reverse complement strand
CTAATATTAGTCAACAGTTGGCTGCTTCCGGCTACCAGAGAGAAGCACAACAGTTGTCTCAGGCTTCCAGAGAGGCTTCGCAGAAAGCCCAGAGAGTTTCAGCAGGTCAGCAGTTATTAAGCGGTGTTCCTTCAACAATGAGAAAAGGAGCAGAAACATTTGCCCAACAAGGTCTCGTTGAACAAGCCTTAGAAGCACAGGGTTTGGCTCAAGCTAGGCAAATAGAAAAAGGGAAACAAGCTTTAGCAACTTTCGCGTCTGCTAGAGGCATGCAGATGAGTGACCCAAAAGCTCGTGAAGGTTTTTTTAGGATTGCTAAAACCTATGAAGTTCCTCTTGACCAAGCTTATGCAATATATGAAAACTTTACTACTGGTGGCAGAGGTAAGACAACTAGAGGTGCTGAACCAACTGTCAGAGATGAGTCTGGAAACTTGTTTACGCGTACCGTTGAATATAATGAACAAGGCAAGCCCAAAGTAGTTCTCACTCCTTATAAGGAAGGTTCTACTCTTGTCTCACCAACAACCGGAGGAGGTTTTTTCGACAAACCGGGGAACGTAGGCGAAACAGAGTTTAGAAAATCACAAGTAGAAGCTACTATTCAACTTCCTGCTTTACGACGGTCTGCAAAAAACATAAGAGAATCTATTGATTTACTAGAGTCTGGAGACGTTAAAACAGGTGGTTTTGTCCGAAGAATGTCTAGAGGTTTGACTAATTTCTTAGGTAAAACACCTAAAGACATTGGCGAGTTCGAGGCTCGACTTGGAGACATTGTTTTAGCCCGTTTAAAGGCATTTACGGGAGCTATTGCTAACGCAGAGCGTGAGTTCTTAATTGAACAAATAGGAAGTTACCAAGCTAGTGGTGAGAGTAACTTAGGTAGATTGAAATTCTTGTTAGAACAGGCAGAAGACTTGATTCAAGACGGTATAACATTAGGAACTGCTAAGGACTTTTCCTCGTACCAACAGTCTTTAATGCAGCCAGACCTTAATTTTATTCCTAAAGCAGAAAGACAAGAAGCTATGGAGGCTTTCCAGAGAGGCGAAGTAACTGTCCAAGAGTTGAGAGGTATGTACTAAATGGCTACTTTTGAAGAACGACTAGCGTTGTACAGAGAGAAGCAGCAGGAAGAAGAAGAAACTAGCACTCTCTCTACTTTTCAACAAAGACTTCAACAACACAGGGCACTGAACCCATCTCTTGGTGAGCCTGAAACAGAAGAACCTGTAGGTCCTACATGGCTCCAAAAAAACTTGGACCTTCCTGCAGGAGTAGCTGGTGGTTTAGCTGGCGCTGGCGCTGGTTTTATGGTTGGAGGACCTCCCGGCGCTGTTGTTGGTGGCATTGCTGGAGGTGCCCTTGGAACAGGAGCAGGAACCTTAGTTTCTGAAACTCAGTTCAAAGGAGCTGAAGATATCGATGCTTATTCCAAAGCCGTTGAGAACGCTTTGTGGTCTATGGGTTTTGATATAGCTACTTTAGGCATAGCTTCTAAAGTAAAACCTGTGTACTACGCTGCTAAACACAAGTTAGGTTTTAGTGCTGAACAAACCGCTAAAGAAATTGTAGAGGGCGCTTATGGTGCTGGTAGTAAAGAGTCTCTTCGAGCTTCTCAGGCTATCCTAAACGAAGGTGGAGCTACTTTACTACCTTCTCAAGTCCGTGGTAAAGGCTTAGACGACTTTAGAGAACGTGTGGCTTCTGCTGGTTTAATCTCCAGACAGACTATGGAAGATAACTTGAAGGCTGTGAACGATGTTGTACAGTCTGAGTTGACTACTTTAATCAACAAGAACGCTCCGGGCATGGAGGCAGACCCTTACGCAATGGGAGAAGCTTTTCATACTCTAATTAGAGCAGGAGAAGACGCAGTACAGCAAACATACGTTAAAGGTCTTGATGAAATAAAAGGACAACTTGGTACAGCTATTGGACAAAGGGTCAACGCCTCTGAAATACTAGCTCCTCTTAATAAGTACATAAGAAATAAAAAGGGTGAGGCAGTAGACGAGTTAACTCCTGAGTCTATCTCGTTTATCAATGAACAACTACTACGGCTTAAAAACTTACCCGCCGGGACTTTCCCTGTAAACGAGCTAATCACTTTAGACAAGTCTTTTACTCAACGAGTTACGGCTAAGTTTGGTCCCGAAGGTGCTGAAAGAAACGCTGTTGTTCAAGCAGAGTTGTCCAACGTTGCTTCGGAAATGCGTAACGCAATATACAACGCTATGAAAACAGCTAATCCAGACGCAGCAGAGGCTTATAAAGCACTGAAGGGTTCTTATGGTGAAGGGATAAACGCCCTGTTCCCTAAGATTAACAAGACGTTTATACGCGCCGCTAATCAAGGAAGCTACTTAGGTTTAGGGAATCTGGCTGCTAAAGCTACTAACTTAAATCAAATAGAAGCTCTAAGAGGCAGTCTTAAGAAAGCTTATCTAGAGGCTTCTAAGGATTCTAAAGTTGCTTTACCTTTTGAGTCAGTAGCAGAGGTAGACGAGTTGTTCAAAAGAGGTTTCTTGTCTTCAAGGATTTCTTCTGTTTTTAACGAGAAGTTTTTAATCACTGACCTGAAGTCTTTAGCTAACAAGATGGAAATACCCGCAGAAAGTAAGAAGTACAAGTACATTCTAGGGAAGGACTATCCTCGTTTTAAACAAGCCATGAACATTGTTTTAGAAGCCTCTGACTCAGCCTCTGGAGACTTTGGTGTTCTTATGTTACGTAGTGCAGAAGCAGGCGGCATACGAGGTATCGCAGGTCAGCTTGCTTCAGCAGCCACTGCAGGAGGAGCAGCTGCGGCAGGTTTTGTGTCTGCTGCCCCTGTTTTGCTGGGTGGTGCAGCAGCTTTGTTCATACCCCACGTGTTTTCTAAGATTGTCACTAATCCGTCCTATGTGAACAGGTTGATTGCACTGAATGGTAAAAATGTTGGTGGTGTAGAAGCAGCTTCGGTTGCAGCACAGCTACTAGTTGCTGATGTTTTTTACTCGATGGCAGACGAAGAAAAGAACGAAATGATTAATTACTTGTCCGAAGTAGCAAAACAAGGAATGGAATAGTATGGCTTTATTTCAAGACATAAAAAGAAACTTTCAAACTGCTGTCGAAAGGCAAGAACAAGAAGGACAGATGTACGACAGAGGAGAAATAAATCCTCTTCAGTATGGTCTAAGAACTGCTGGTAATACTGTTGACGCTACTTTGGGAAACGTCGTGGGCACAGCTACTGACTACTTGATTCCTGACGGAGTTGAGAAAGCCGTCGGCAACACGATTATGAACATGCCTAGTGAGTTTCTCCAAGACCACATAAAGATGGGCAATTGGCTCGCCCAACGTTACCCAGAACAAGCAAGAGATGCGTCTGCTGGTGTATCTGTAGCCGAAGCTATTCCTTTTGTAAAAGGTATTACAACAGCAGCAAAAGCAGGGAGACGTGTAGACGAACTTACTGGAGCAGACTCTGGGAAAGGGATGTTACTTGGTTCTGCCAATAATGTAATTCCGGGCTACTACGGCCCTGATAAAGTAGCCTCAGTTGCAGCTTGGGTCCCTAACCAAATAGTAGGAACTGTGAGAGACATGGCTTCTCCTTCTTCTAGGGCTAAATACAGAGAACAAGGAGTAACTACTTCTTCTCAACAAATAATGAAAAGAGCTAGGGAAGGAGCGAGTAGTAAACTTGAGACGTTAATCTATAATTTACCCTTTTTCAAATCGTTGAAAGCAGGTAAAAACATAGAAAAAGGGACTGCAAGAGCGGTAGCTCAGGGTCAGTACTTAGGAAGAATACACGAGCAGGCTGGTAGAGTAGGCAGGAGGCTAGCAGGTTTAGAAGAGGTAATGAGAAGGTCTGACGTTGCGGAAGTAGTGGACTATTACCCCGGAGCTTATGCTGATTCAGTTAGAAATAATAGACTGAAGCCTTACCCAAAAGACTCAGCAGGTCAGAGAAAGAAGATGCCTCTTAAAATGTCTAATGAAGATTTAGACTTCATTGAAGACCATTTTAGCACAGTGTGGACAGAGCCTTCGCAGAAAATGGGAGGAGGCCCAGAAGTTTCTTTTAAGGACGCAGAAACCCCAATACTGGCTATTAAAAACCCCGGTGATGGTGGTTCTACTACCGGAAGACATCACATGGATGTGTTACACCACGCTCCTTTTGTTAGCAAAGCAAAGAAGATTTTTGAAGGCAGAAACAATGTTTCTCCTGATGAATTGTTTTCTCTGTTAAACGCGGAAGCAGCAGTATCACAAGGTTTAAAAGAAGATAGGTTAAAGTTTTCTGTCAAAGGACAAGCAGCAGATGGAGGAGTCTGGATAACTGGGTCTCGTCCGGGTTCTGCCATAACGGAAGGTGGTATTAACTACCTAGTCAAAGTAACAACAGACGGTAAACTAATAGGCGTTATGTCAGACGAGCATAACTTGTTTGAAGGAATAGCAGGTAAGATACAGGAGAAAACCAGAGGACTGGTTCCTACACTTAGGGTAATGAAACACCTTATTCCCAACAGGTTGATTGCGGTTACTCCTCCTATGATTAGAGACCTTAAAGGCGGCTTGTACGAACACCCTGTGGGTAAAAGTGACGGCAGAGGTTATGGAGAAGTAGTGGACGAGATTATAGACTTCAAGCCTAGCGACGCAGTACTAAAAGCGGAACAACAAAGACAGCGAGGTATGTTAACCACCGCTGCCTCTGCCGCTATAATGGGACAAACACAAGGAGAGGAAGGGCGCTAGGCCCTAACTCTAGATTTCACAACTGTTACCAACACAGGCCAACTGTTGTGACCCTTCAGTCATGTCTGTTTCCTCAACGATGTCCCACTCGATAATCTTAGGAAACTCCTTGACTAGCTGTTGGTACGTCTTTGAGTCCACAGGTTCATAGGGTGCCTGCTGGTACGTATGTTCTGAGTAAGGTAGAAAGCTAATGCCACTAACCTTGTCGAACTTATTGTACAGCCACTGCCCTACCTCCAGAAACTCATCGTCCCTGTAGTAGCAAGTCATGGAAGGCTTGTGTTCACACCAGTAGTCCTGATATATCTCCCACAGACACAACTGCTCCATAGCTCCCATATCAGTCGCTACTACAGCCTGCTTAGGAGACTTGATGGGGAACGAGAAGACCTTAGTAGTAGGAGAAGTAACGTCCATCTCCACAGGGACTCCTGCAGCCTCTAGGACAGCACAGAGTGGGTCTCGTGCGTCTGCCCTTACTCTTCGTATGTACTGCTCCGCGTATCTAGGATGGATGCCTGATGCGCTATCCACCAACTGAGACACAGTACCGGAAGGCTTAACAGCAGTAATGGCAGTGCTAGTATTGATGCCAAGACGTTTAGCCCAAGTACGGTTAGTCTTAATAGCTTCCTCTTTAAGCTCCGTGAGCCACTGCTTAAGTTCTTCACGACTCTTCCTCCCTGACATAACTGGATGGTCCATGATGCCAGTGAGTGACACTCCTAGCAACGCCTCTTCCTGCGTATTGTCCTTCCATATCTTACGCAAGTACCTAAAGTCAGTCAGGGTAGCCTGTAGCGTCCCTAGGACAGCAGCAGACCTAACCTTGGTACGTAGGGTGTCCAGTGTGTCCTCAGCCCTCACGACTACCTCAGACAAGTTACAGAACTGGTAGGGTCTGAGTATAATCTCTGAGCATGGGTTTGTACCAAAGTCAAAGCTTGCGTCTCTACGTCCGTTCTTCTCTGCCTGACGCTGACTAGCGACACGACTAAAGACACCTCTCTCGCCCGACCGTGACTCATACAGAGACTTCCACTCGTTCAGGAAAGCTTCAAAGTCAGGCTTCTCTGTGTAACAAGCTGAGTTATTAGCCAAGCCACGCTGAGGATTATCTACCCACCACTGCCCTGATTTAGCTCGTCGTATTCTGTCGTCGGTAAGATTACTGAGACTGATGAGGGCGCTGCGTCTGACTCCCCCAACGACAACGACTTGTGCAATCTTACAACAGAGGTCGTGACATTCGACGGAACTGAGTCGTCGTCCAGCAGATGCTCGAAAGACTTCCACGGTGAATTGGAAGAGGTCAACAAGAGGCTCTGGACCAGACGCTCTACCTCCGAAGGTCTTAAGGGCTGACCCTGCAGGTCTAACTCCAGAAACGTCCCACTTGGGTACTTGACCACTAAAGAGCATCGCGATAAGTTCCCGGTAAGATTTAGCCCATCCAATTTTGCTGTCAGCGACGTGTATAACTGTATCTGTGTCATGGAATTTCTCTGCAACCTCTGGTAGTTTAGTGATGTACTGGCGTTCCACACTGAAGCCAACTCCTGTGCCACACATGAGGACGTACATCATCTCATCGAAAGCTTTAGGGTGGTCTATAGGTAGGTAGGAGCAGTTAAACCCAGCGACATTGTCCCTAGCCAGAGCCTCACCTGCAGTCATCAGTGCCCTCATGCTGGGCATTACGTCTAAATCATGCACAGGGTCAAAGAGTTCCTTAGCTTCCTTCTTGGACAACTTCTCCTTACTGACCCAGAAGTCCAAGTAACGGTTCACAGTTTCTTCCCACGTCTCCCTACGCTGTTCTTCAGGCAGGTAACGGGCGTACCTTGATTTATGTATGTATTCTTGATATGCGTCCATTATAGTTCGTATTCTCCTCCGGTTATTAGTGACATCTTCAGTTGGTCCAACAGGAAGTAAAGCCCTGTTGTGTCCATGTTCGTAGAGACAAGGATGAAGTCTTCTGACTTAACAACACAGAAAGCCTCGTCGTAGCTTTCCAAGTCTTCCTTAGCGACGATAGCGTCAAACACCATAGGCACAGTGAGTTCGTCTGTTTTGTTCTTCTGGTCGAAACCTCCTTCAATCACTTTCATTCTACAGCCTCCTGTTCCTCGACCATCTTGTTCAAGTACCACTGTGCTTTCTTCAGGTCCTGTAGACCATTCTTGAAACGCCAGCGGTGCAGATACTTCAGGACATTGCCCTCGCAGTAGTCAACAATGCCGTCACCCAGTTGCTGCTTAATGTAGTCAATGGCCTCCATGCCTCCCTGTTTGTAGTGAGGTGGTCTATGAACCAGAGCGTCCCACTCTTTTTCCGTTGCTAAATCAATACTCATCTTCGTTCTCCTCTTCATCCTCTAGCTCTTCCGCGAATACCTCTAGTTTGTTTATCAGCTTGTCTTCAAACCTGTCCAGAAGCTCTTCGGAAGTTATCTCTAGTGCTTCCAGAAAGTCTTCAGGGTCGTAGTTGCGAAGTAGAAGTTCCTTAATTTCCTCCATTGTTAGAGACATCGTCCATCAACTCCTGTAGCGTATCTAATGTGTACCATTCAAGACCTTGTTTCTCACACCATTGAGACATAGTAATCTTACCTCCCTTCCTTACTTTTTTATTAGGATTCATAAGAACAAACACAAGGCTCTGGTAGTCCTCAAGACTGTCTCTGATGCTAGTGTACTTCTTAGTGTCTCCTTCCCTGAAGAAACCTTTGCACTCAACCAACGTGTTGCTGGGGACGTGTACAAAGTCCGGTGTGTAGTTCCTGTGTGTTGTGTAAGGTACTGTGTAGGGTTCGTACTCAAAACCCTTCAGTACTTCCGCTGTGTGTTCCTCAAAAACACTACGAAACTTCGATTTCTTGTACCTTCGGTTCATTGAATACCTCTGTTAAATAACGTGGACCTGCTGAATACGCGAACCCTCTTAAGGAAGGCCAACATTCCTTTTTGTATGAGCAGTAGGAGCATCCTATAGCGAGTTTCTGGTTGCCACTCTTGCCATCTGCGATAGTTTCGTAGCATACCTCTGGTGGCTCCTCCTGCTCTACCATCTTTTTTATCTGGTTGATTCTTTCTCCTATGTCATAAGAGATAAGGTCGTACACAGGTGCCTGCGTGTCCTCAGAGTCATACAGTAGATAAGTCAGATGACCATTCTGTTTGTCCATTGCCAGCCAGCCAAACTTAGTTTCACCTTCTGAGTGAGCGTAGCCTTTAATCTGTCCTATGTACCCAAAAGGGTCGTCGTAGGCAAGTGTCCCTTCCTTGAACTTCTTGAAGCCGTAGGTGGAAGTAGACTTCACGTCAGTCACAACCCCGTCTATCCTGCAGTCCATAGAACCTTTGATGCCGTTGACCTCACACTTCTTCTGCTCATCTGTCACTTGGTGACCAGCAGCTCTTGTGAGGAACAGTAGCAGTTCTTCAATCAGATGCCCATAGAGGAACTTGACGTAGGTATTAGGAGTCAAGTCTTCGCCTTTGTCAACGTCGTTGTACACATTCCAAAGGAAACGTTCTTCACGTCCTATGTTGGACATACGTAGTTTACGTGAGTCGTCCCTGACCTCTGTAAACTCCTTACGCATGAGGTCCTTGACGTTCTCACCAAACTGCTCAATGCAGCTCTCGATGTCTACTCCTTCTGCTACGTCTTTAGACTCCACAAGTTTGTAGATGTCACTCACTAAGTTGTAAGTATTTTTCATTTGTACTCTTCCGCTGTACTAGAGACGACAACTCTGGCCTGCTCCGGTGTGCATTTGAACCACTCGCCCTTACGTTCATAGGACTTCTGTAGCTCTGTGTGTGCCTGTGATTCTGCCTTCCGACGATTGTTCACGTCATACTTATATTGTAACACATAGTCCCTAAAGGGGGAAGAAGTTTGGTAGCTATTCAAGCGGTCCTCAGCGTCTATAGCCATGCCTATCTTGACCCAGTCAGGGAAGTTAGGATTAGTTATAGCGTACACCTGACCCTCGACACTACTGTCGTACTTCTCTAAGCTGCTGAAGGCTGCTTGTTCAAAGTTCTTGTAGCGTCCGGGTTTGTGCAAAGGGTGTGTCTTAGGTACGTGCTTACCGTTGACCCACATTCTTGTCTGCTCTCTTCTCCTAACAGCTTCAGGATTGTCTTTGTAGTACTTCCCATTTTCTTTAGTATAAATCATATTGCTTCTCCTTAGTGGGTCTCAGCCCATGTTGTGCCTACTTTGTATTCACCGTCCAAAGGGCATCTCAAGTTAAACTCAATACCTGCAGCCTTGAGACACTCTACTGCTAACCAACCAAACTTCTCTGCGTCTTTCTCTGCAACTTCTGTCTGAACTTCATCATGGATATTGCCTATAATCTTGTAGTCCAAGTCCCAGCGAGTTGCGTAGTCGTCCAGTATCACCAGAGCTTTCTTCATCACGATTGCTCCTGCTGCTTGTAACAACGTGTTCAACGCTGAGTGTTCCGACCTAACTAGGAGTCTCCTTCCGTCGAGTCCTGTGAGGTAACCTCTTGCTGCTGCATTTGAAACTCTGTCCTTAAGAGCTGCGAATGCTGGTAGATTACTGAGGAAAGATTCTCTAAGGTTTTTGCCTGCTCTTCTACCTCCTCCAGCCACTGCTCCAAGTTTAGCATCTCCTGCGCCGTATAGTAGGGCATAGATAAAAGTCTTTGCCTGATTTCTTGATTCAAGTCCTGCAAGTTTCTGATTAGCCGTGTGTACGTCTCCGTTGATAATCTCATTGGTATAGTCCTCGTCCTTCATGTAGTGAGCCAACATACGCAACTCAAGACCACTGGCATCAAAACCTACTAGCTTCTTACCTTCAGGCACAGTCCAACAGGAACGACACTCGTGTCCATACGGGCTGTGGCTTGCAGGTACTTGAGCCATGTTAGGTGACTGATGCGTCATCCGTCCTGTGACTGCACCGTTGCTGATAACACGTCCATGTACCCTACCGTCTTCCTTCACATGTTGTAGCCATGAGTTGACCTGTGCGTATCTTTTTTGTAGCATCAAGTACTCACTGACGACCTTTGCTTCCGGTAGATTGATGGTGTCAAGAACTGCTTCATCGACTATTGGGTTACCCTTCTCCGTGACTTTGTCAAAGCGTACCCCAAGTCCCGCAAGTCTCTTCGCAATCTGCTGCCTAGAACCCACATTAAAGACTTCAACCTTGTCCTTAAGTTTCTTCCCTGTCTTCTCTGACCATCTTTCATGGACAATGGGTGGGAACTTCTTCTGCAACTCTTCTTCAATGTCATTCATTCTCTCCTTAAATGTGGAACACAGGTCTCTAGCCAAAGACTGGTCCAGAACCCAACCGTTTTTCTCTTGCTGCTGCACTGCTACTTGCACTTTATGCTCTAGCTCAATGCTGACAGGTGAGAAACAAGCCATCTCCTGTACCAACTTCTGGTGTACTGCTTCTGTTACGTTCACGTCCTGTATGCAGTAGTCAATCATCTCCTGTGACAACTGAGACCAGTCACTGTGGTCACCTTTTGGGAAGCCTAAGTCATTGCCCCAGTTTCTGAGGGAGTGTCCACCTGACTTACTTGGCTCACACAGACGTGATAAAACCAAAGTGTCTAGGACCCTCCCTGGAGCCACTGTGATGCCCCAGAGACGTTCTAGGACAGGGACATCGTAACCTATTAGGTTGTGACCAACGACGCTCTGAGAGCCTCTGAGGGCTTCTGAGAGGCTTTCTGGGTCCTTGTGTACCAGAGTTACGTCATTCTCCTTGGTAACAACGCACCAGATGGTGTCGGGAGTCAGGCCATTGGCTTCTAGGTCGAGATAAATCAAAAGTCATCTCCTACATGTGGGTTAGCGACTTCACTTAACCTACCTGTTGTGCGGTCATAAGCAAGGAAACAAGCAGGACCAGTTTCACCAGTGTAACGGTTCTTAAGCACCCTGACAGTCGTGGTGTTCCTGATTTCTTCATTTTCATGCTGCTGGTCTCGTTCCATACCTATGACAATGTCCGACAACTGTGCAATTGCCTGTGACCCTCTGAGTTCACCCAAGGATATCTGGGCACCGTCTTCATGTGCTTTACCCTGTGACCGACGTAGGTGTGACACGAGGAACAAGCAGATGCCTGTCTCAGCCACGAGTGCCCTGAGCTTAGTCATGATTTCATCAATGGCTTTACGCTCGTCACCGTTTTCCTGACTTGACACAACGATACTGAGGTGGTCTAGGATTACGAACTTGCAGTCCAGAGCCTTCGCCATGTAACGCACACGTGCTAGCAGGTTGTCAGCAGAAGTAGAACCCCAATGGTCGAACAGGTAGTAACGCCCAGTGCCCAGTGTTGACTCCCAGAAGGGTCTCAGGTCTTCGACTGAGGTGTCTTCCTCTAGGTGCAGAGGTCTGTTCGCGGCCACTGACATGATGCCCAGTGTAGTACGCGAGAGGTCCTCTTCCAGAGCTAGGACACCAATGTTACCGTCGCAACGCTTGAGTAAGTCGTACTCAATCTCGCGTATGAACTGAGACTTACCCATCCCGGAACCACTAGTGATGGTCACGAGTTCGTAGGGTCTGTGTCCTCTGGTGATGGTGTTGAGTCCGTCCCAAGGATAGGGCACTGACTTAACGTTCCTCTTCTCAACCAAGTTTTCCCAAGTGTCAGTACCTGCGACGATACCGTCAGGTCTGTACGTCTTGGCGTTCCACCATGCTTGCGTAAAGTCCTTGACTCTGTTAGCCACAAGCATGTCACTAGCGTCCTTCACGGGTAGCTTAACGATTTTGAGCTTGTTTGGGCTGAAGAGGTCCTTGACTGCGTCTACTGCTGCTTCTCCTGCTTTGTCGTTGTCGAAGCACAGGACCACAGTACCGTAGGACTCAAGCCACTCTAGCTGCTGCTTGACTTCCTTTGCTGCACTGGAAGCACCGGAGCGTAGGGACACTACGTCCCACTGTTTACCTGACATCTCGTAGACGGCCATTGCGTCTAGCTCCCCTTCACAAAGGGTGATGTACTTATTTGTTTTGCACTGGTGTTGTCCAAAGAATCCAACTCCGGTTGTGTCACCGCTCGTGTGGAAGTTCTTTGTCTTCACCTCGCGTACTTTTGCAGACGCAACTTCATTTGTGCTGAGGTTGTAGTAAGGGTAGTGGTGTCTGATGATTTCACCCGTAGTCGAGTACTCCACAGTGACACCGTAGCGTTGACAAGTTCCCTGCGACAGTCTCCTCTGGGGTATCGCTGCCACTACACCACCCATGCTCAGACGGCTAGGCTTTGTTGTTGCTTCTATTGTTAGTTCCATGTCGTCGCCGCCGTGTTTATGATAGTTACAACTGGCGCTGAAGCAGTGTGCCCCAGCGTCGTCGTAGATGGCTAGGGAGTCCGAAGAACCACACTTCGGACAACCCTCATGTCTAATGAATTTAGCCATTGCCCTAGAAGTCCGAAGGGTCACCTTCAGTCATCTCTGCTTCCTCAAGCACCTTCACGGCTTCGAGGTAAGTAGCGACTCCATGTACAGGATGTTCCTGCCCTAGCTTGAACTTCAGGCGCACCTTAGAGTTGTAAGGGACTTCGCCGTTGTAGCGGTTGCCTTCGATGTCAAAGCGTTTGATGTCGTACTTAGACTTGAACTTCCTTTGCTTTGCGCCTAGGTAGTCCTTAATCTTCACACCCTGTGCTGCCAGTGTTGAAGCATCGTCTTCAGACAAAGTGATGGTCATTGAGAAGGCTCCAGTGTCCTGCCCGTTGTACACATCATGCTCAGTCAGTTTGCTAAAGTTTACAATGCCTTCGATAGTGGTGGCTGCTGCTGCCATAGGAATAATCTCCGTTGTTTGCGTTTGTTTTGACTAGTGTTTGTCACTCGCCATACTATTAGTATACCACAGTTTTCTTTGCCTTGTCACCTCCTTTTTAGTAAACAGGAGCAGTGGTCTGTATATACTGCCGCCCCTAGTAGTAACTTCTGTAGTAACTACAGTTGTAACTACAGTTGTAACTACAGAAGTACTACTACTGTTTACTTCTTTAGTTTACTTCTTAAGTAGTAACCTAAGTAATACCTTAGTAGAGGGTATCATAATCTGTGTCCGGTGTCAAGAGGGTTCCTTTGATTTCTTCAAAGAAATTATCATCTTCTAGCTCACAAGCATGAACACTGCTCAAGCAGGTGCCGCAGAGGTCGTAGAATTCACCTCTAGCGTCCTTCCGTGTTAGTTCGTATTCTTCCAAAAGTTTGTTACAGGCTTT
>Ga0110931_1000655_pt1 | contig 13088 bp, 11 predicted proteins | sample 4_EtaG_FD_79333 | JGI IMG/M metagenome (GOLD analysis project Ga0110931, IMG submission 79333) | Marine viral communities from the Subarctic Pacific Ocean - 4_ETSP_OMZ_AT15127 metaG (version 2) (version 2) | ecosystem: Environmental > Aquatic > Marine > Oceanic | place: Pacific Ocean | collected... | reverse complement strand
GTTTGATATTGCTCCCACCGATGCGGCAGGTGCGAGCACCTTTATGCCGTTTGGTTGGTACGGCGTCTGGGCGGCACTACCCTTTGGTATGTGGCTGTTCCTGGCGGTAGAAGGCGTACCGCTTGCGGCCGAAGAGGCTAAAGATCCTGCCCGGGACATGCCCAGAGGCATCATCGGCGCGATGTTGTTCCTGCTCTTCACAGCGCTGTTAGTCGTGGTGCTGCTGGCCGGTGCCGCGGGCGCCGAGATGATCGGTCAAAGCGGCGTGCCGCTGGTGGATGCGCTGAATGCAGCGGGCAATCCGACCTTGGCAACCGTGGTGAACGTGCTGGGCCTGGCGGGGCTGATTGCTTCCTTCTTTTCGATCATCTACGGCTATAGCCGGTTGGTCTTTGCGCTTTCACGGGCGGGGTACCTCCCCAAGGCGCTGTCGCTGACCAGTGGCCGTAAAGTGCCTTATCTTGCCCTGATCGTGCCCGGCGTGTTTGGCTTTCTGGTGTCGTTGAGCGGTGAAGGCGACCTGATGCTGGGCATGGCCGTGGTCGGTGCGACGATCTCTTATGCGCTCATGGCACTCAGCCATATTCTACTGCGGGTAAAACAACCCGACCTGCCGCGTCCGTATAAAACGCCTGGCGGTGTCGTTACCTCGGGGATTGCACTGGTGCTTTCCCTGGTTGCGCTCACCGGGGTATACGCCTTCGACCCACGCGCCTTTAACTACACTATCGTGCTGTTCATTGTTGGCGCAGCCTACTTCTTCCTCTACAGCAAGAATCACCTCGTAGCGAAAACCGCCGAGGAGGAGTTTGCGTTGGTGGTCGCGTCACCTGAAGATCTGGATGATATTGACTCAGATCCTGTGGTCACGACAGCGAAGCTGTAATTCACAAGACTAATCGCCTAGGCTGAACAAGCCTCTTTGCCCAGCGGCAAAGAGGCTTTTTTGGCTAATGATAAGGAGTCGTCATGGCGTTGACATTTGATAGTCCCAGCGAGCAGCAGCGCTGGTACTCCGTTGATGATGGCGTGATGGGTGGCGTTTCAAAGAGTGGTTTTTGCGTTACCGATGGCGTAGGTCGCTTTCAGGGCGAGGTGTCGCTTGAAAACGGTGGTGGCTTTGCCTCCGTTCGCCGCGAGCCCAATGGGTTCGAGCCAACGCTAGCGGATGCCCAGGGCATAGAGCTGACCGTGCGGGGCGACGGACGTACCTATCAACTGCGCTTGAAAAGCACCTCCCTTGGCAATGCCTCAGCGTACCGAGTGAAATTTACGCCTTCTCAAGATGCCTGGGAGACGCTGTACTTCTCATGGGATGCTTTTGAAGCGGTGAGGCGGGGAACGCTATTGAGTGACGCCCCGGCAGTAACGCCAAGCGAGATTCACCAACTTGGCTTTTTAATCGCTGACCGCACCGCGGGGCCTTTTTGCTTTCGGCTCAAACGTATTGCGGCAGTGCGCTAAACTGGGGCTACCCAACCAAGGTCGTCTCGCATGTAGTTTGCCGTTAGGCAACGCTAGCGCAAATCAACAGGAGCCCAGCCCGTGAAGCACTCGCCTGCGTACCGCTTAGCGACGACGATTTTGCATGGCTTTGATGAGTACCGTGCACGTTTTAAGGAGATTACCGCCGATGCCAGCCGTCGTTTCCGTGACGCGGCGTGGCGCGAAACGCAGCAGGCATCCGCCGAGCGCATCAATCTCTATAAGGAAAAGATTGATGACACTCTGGGGCGCTTAAAGCGTACCTTTGATCCCGAGGTGGTGTCTCACTGCGAGTGCTGGCGAGAGGCGCGCAACCACTACGCTGAGTTGATCAGCCACCGGCTCGATTATGAGCTCGCTGAAACCTTCTTTAACTCGCTGTTCTGCGCTATTTTCCATCATCGCCATATCCGCAACGACTGGATGTTTGTGTATAGCTCCCGGGAAGATGCCGCCCACCGCTCGGGAATTGACCTATGCCGTCGCAAACAGGTTAATGGCGACTGGCAGGCTGCCCTCAAATGGGCACTTATCGATGCCCCCTTCGAAAATCGCTTTGCGGAAATAGATCAGGATACTCATCTCGGCGCCACCTTCTTACAGCAGCACTTACCCTCGGCGATTTTGAACGCCAGTGATGCTGAAATCGAGCTACTGAATAGCGTCTTTTATCGCAATAAAGGCGCCTATTTGGTGGGGCGAATCCTGGGCAGCGGCGAGCAGGTGCCGCTGGTGCTGCCGGTACTCCACGGCGAGGGTTTTGGAGAGCAGCAGGGGGGCGATCCCAGCCTACACCTGGATACGGTACTGATCGAAACCGACGAGGTGTCGATTATTTTCTCCTTCACCCGCGCCTACTTCCAGGTTGAAGTAGCGGTGCCCAGGGAGTTTGTCGATTACCTTCAGCAGCTGATGCCGCACAAACCTGAAGGCGAACTCTACGCTGCCATCGGCTTCTTCAAACATGGTAAAACCGAGTTTTTCCGGGCACTGAATCGTCAGGTCGCTAAGCGCGAGGATCAGTTTATTATCGCCCCAGGCGTGCGCGGCATGGTGATGGCGGTGTTTGTACTGCCCAGCTTTCGCACCGTCTTTAAGATCATAAAAGATAAATTCGACCCGGCCAAAGACGTAACTCACGCCGTAGTGCGCGAAAAGTATCGGCTAGTAAAGCGCCATGACCGGGTAGGGCGCATGGCCGATACTCAAGAATTCTCCAATTTTATTGTCCGCCAGGATCATTTTGCGCCGGAGTGCCTGGAGCACTTACTGGAAGTGGCTCCCTCAACCGTTGTGTTGAAAGACGATAAGGTGATTATCAAACACTGCTATACCGAGCGGATGATGACGCCGCTGAACATCTACCTGGAACAGTGCAGCGACCAAGAGAAGGAGACGGTGCTTAAGGATTACGGCAATGCCATTAAGCAAATGGCCGCGGCGAACATCTTTCCTGGCGATATGCTGCTGAAAAATTTTGGCGTGACACGCCATGGAAGGGTGATCTTCTACGACTACGATGAAGTTTGCTACCTCACCGAGTGCCGTTTTCGGCATATACCCAAATCCCAGGGCAATGACTTCCAGGGGGGTGATACGTTATCTATCGGCCCTAACGATATTTTTCCTGAGGAGTTTGGGCCTTTTATGTTCGCTAATAAGATCCTACGCGACATGTTCATGGCGCAGCACCCCGAGCTATTTGACCCGGATTACTGGCTGGAACTGCAGCAGGCGATCATCGATGGCCGTGTCATCGACGTTTATCCTTACCGCAATAAGCAGCGTTTTGCGGGCAGTATTGGCCAGCTAGTATATTAGTGTCTTACTTAAGAAACAGTGAAACATAAACAACGAGGTCATCATGGCAGCAAGCCCGCATTTGGTGGTGTTTACCGGCTCGGGGATTAGTGCTGAGAGTGGTATCAAGACCTTCCGTGCCAGCGACGGCCTATGGGAAAACCATCCTGTCGAGGATGTTGCCACTCCCGAGGCGTGGCAACGTGACCCGCAGCAAGTGCTGGATTTTTACAATCAACGACGTGATCAGATCCGTCGTGCCAAGCCCAACGCGGCGCACAAGGCGCTAGCTGCCCTGGAGCAAGAGGGGTTTAACGTCAGCATTATTACTCAGAATATTGATGACCTTCATGAGCGTGCAGGCTCCCGCCATGTATTACATCTACACGGCGAGATTTTAAAAGCACGTTCGTCAATCGATGAGCGCATGCGCTACCCGCTGCCGAAAGGCGGCATCGAACTAGGCAATGTGTGCGACAAGGGCAGCCAACTGCGACCCGACGTGGTCTGGTTTGGCGAGTCGGTGCCGCTGTTTGCGGAGGCCTGTGACCTTGTTAGCCAGGCTGACTTTCTGCTGGTCGTTGGCACGTCGCTGGCAGTCATGCCTGCCGCTTCGCTGCTCTCGTACATTGACTACGACACGCCCTGCGCACTGGTCGACCCGGAGGCGGATATGCTCAGCCCGCCAGGTGTATTGGCAATTAACACCACCGCTGGAGAAGGCGTTCCAGCGTTGGTAAACCGCTGGAAGCAGCAGGGTAATCTACTGTTGTCTTGAAAATTCGAGACTGGATCGGCACAGCCTTCTGCGGGGGCGCTGTAAACCCGTCCATGGGCGCTACTTTTGTCTTCTGACCGCCATGGATGGCGGAAATGCCGGAATTGTTGGGAACATTTTCCGGTCATGACAAAAGACCCCCGCTACAGGCTGATCCCGATCTCGTGTTGAGTAATCATTGTGGCTTTATTGAGGCCTTAAGAACCACGCCTTCATTACATCGGTAATCTGGCTAATTTCCGCTTCAGAAGTAATGTAGGCGGGCATGGTATACAGCCAGCGGCCAATGGGGCGCAGCCATACGCCGCGCTCGCGGGCGAAGTCACCGACGCCTTTTAACGCTTCAGCGGAGTGGGCTTCGATCACGGCGGTGGCGCCGAGCACTCGAACGTCAGCCACGGCCGGATGTGCATTCAGCGCCTGATCTTCAAGTAGCTCACGCTGCAGCTGTTGGCTGAGCTTGGCAATTTTGCCCAGGTAATTCTCTTCCTCGAAGACGCGCAGGCTTTCCAGCGCCACCCGGCAGGCCAACGGGTTGCCCATAAAGGTAGGCCCGTGCATAAAGGCGTGCCGGGGAGTGTCGCCGATAAAGGCGTCGTGGACGCGATCCGTGGCGAGCGTTGCGGCGTGACCCAAATAGCCGCCGGTCAAGCCTTTGGAGAGCACCATAATATCCGGCGTTACGCCTGCGTGGTCAGCGGCAAACAGCTTGCCGGTGCGGCCAAAGCCAGTAGCGACTTCGTCAAAAATTAGCAGCACGCCAAACTCATCGCACAGTTCACGGGCGCCAGCAACGTAAGCTGGCGAGGTCATATTGAGCCCGCCAGCGGCTTGTAACAGGGGCTCCATCAGCAGGGCGGCGATCTCTTCATGGTGGCGCTCAAGTACGCTGCGCAGAGCGCTAAGGTCGTGCTCGACCTGTTCAGCGGTGGCATCAAAAGGAGCCGTAGGTGCCGGGGCGAAATGGTGCTGGGGGAGCAGGCTGGCAAACAGACTGTGCATGCCCTCTTCCGGATCGCACACTGCCATACAGCCGGTGGTGTCACCGTGGTAGGCCTTCATCAACGAGAGCATCTTTCGCTTGCCGGGGTGGCCGGTGAGTACCTGGTATTGAAGGGCCATTTTCATCGCCACTTCCATGCCCACCGAACCACTGTCTGAATAGAAAACGTGGTTCAGCCCGGCGGGGGTAATGCGCACCAGTTCACGAGCTAATTGATCGGCGGGCTCATGCGTCAAGCCGCCAAGCATCACGTGGCACAGCTCGCCTGCCTGTTCGCGAATGGCCGCCACCAAACGGGGGTGGCCATAGCCGTGAATCATGCACCACCAGGAGCAGGTGGCATCCAGCAGGCGTTCACCGCTCTCAAGCATAAAGTGAGCGCCCTCACCGCCAACCACCTTAGGTGCGGGTGTCTGGGTTTTTAGGTGAGCATAAGGGTGCCAAACTGGCGTTTTCATAACGGCTCCAGGGAAAGACAGGGGGCGGCAGTCGCGGCGTTGGGGGCCTCTAGATGGGGAATAATGCCTAAACAGGGAGCCGCCAGCTTGGCGTTTAGATGGGCAATATTGGCCTCAAAGCGGGCTGTGTCAGCCGCAAAAGCGGGGTCTACCACGCTGCCTGCCCAGCCGGCTAATACCAAGCCGTCGGCGCGAATGGCTTCTGCGGTTAAGCGGGCATGATTCAAGCAGCCCAGCTTTAGGCCAACCACCAGAATCACCGGTAGCTCAAGCGCCATCGCCAGGTCGGCAAAATCTTCCTGTTCGTTTAACGGTACGCGCCAGCCGCCGGCGCCTTCAATCAGAGTGATGTCTCTGGGTGTTTGGCTAAGCGTTTCGCGCAGCAAGCTAACGATGGTGCTAATCTCAAGCGGCTGACCAGCATCTAACGCAGCGAGGTGAGGCGCAATGGCGGGGGCAAAGGCGATGGGATTCACCGTGGCGTAGTCGACCGGCGGCACGCTTTGATGCTGAAGGGCGAGAGCATCACTATTTTGCAGGCCTTCAGGCGTCGCTTGGCTGCCTGAGGCGATAGGTTTCAAGCCCAGCGTGCTCAACTGCTGTTGGCGGGCGGTATATAGCAATCCGCTGGTCACCAATGTTTTACCCGCATCGGTATCGGTGCCAGTCACAAACCAGACGTTCATAGCGATTTTTCCAATTGCAGCGTTAAGCAGTGGTAACTCACGGGTAGGCCTTCCGGTTGGCGGAGTTGTTCAAAGCGCGCTTGTGCGGCGGCGATGTCATTTCGACTAAGGCTGGCTTGTGGCCGGGCAATCTGGGCGCCGACACCTTTGATGGACGCCATTACCGCCTTCAAGTCAGGGTAATAGAAGCGCTCAACGGTGGCCGTCTGCCGGGTGATGGTTAAGCCGCTTTCGCCGATGGCTCTCTCGACGCTGGCGCGATCAGGCGTTTGCAGCAGCGCTTCGGGTCTCTGCCAGGCATGGCCAACTTCTTTCAACGTTCCTGGCAGCAGCGTCGTAATATGCGCCAATCCCCCGGGCGTGAGGACCCGGTAAAGCTGCTCCATCACCGCGCCAATGTCGGGGCACCACTGCACCGCCAGGTTGGAAAACACCAGATCAAATGCATGCTTACCAAACGGCAGTGCCGCGGCGTCTCCCGGTTGCCAATGAATGCTTTCACCGTGGTGCTGGCGGGCCTGTTCCAGCATGCCGGGGGCTAAATCTAACCCCGTTATACGAGCATTCGGGTAACGTTCAGCCAACCGCTGTGTCCAGTATCCGGTACCACACCCCATATCCAACACGTTAAAAGCGTGTGGAGGTAACGAACCCCAAAGCTTCTCGCCTATGTGGCGTTGTGCTGTGGCTAACGCATCGTAGCGGGGAGCGGCCCGGGAGAAAGCGTGGGCGACCCGTGCCTTCCAGTTAACCTCAGCCTTCAGCGTTAGATCGTTCATAAAACCGCCGTACTGATGTCAGTCATCTGTCTGGCATGATGGCCAATCGTTGCTGCGAGTTCCTGGGGCTGCGAGAGCATCGGGCAGTGGCCGACATCGCTTAGGGGCTTGCTTACGCGGCGCTGGGCGGGGCTGATGAATGGATCATGGTCGCCGATGAGACGTACCACTGGGCAAGGGGGCGCCGCTAGGCGTGGGCGATTATCAATGGTTGCCAGCCAGTGTAGGCCGGTAGCCAAGGTGGGGCTGTCGGCAGGCGGTGTATCGCCCAATAAATTACGCAGTTGCCGGTGAACTTGCCGGGGGCCGGGCTCACCTTGGGTCTGCCAGCGCAAAAAGTGTTGCCAGGTCGCGGTGGGGTCGCGTTGAAAGGCGCGTTGGAAGGCGCTCAGCTCGGCGCTAGTGACGCCACCTTGGGCGCTGGCCTTGCCTTTGACACAGAACGTCTCCCCCGCACCGAGCAGAATCAGGCCCCGAGGTGGGGGAAGATATGCCAGTAGCGCCGTAGCAAGTAGCCCACCCAATGACCAGCCGACCCAGACCGCATCGCTGGCTAACGGCTCGGCCATAATGTCGGCCAACTCTTGCAGCGCCGCGTTGGCCTCAAGCGGCGGCGTATCGCCATAGCCGGGCCAATCCACCGCCTGGGCAGCTAGGCAGGCGGGCCAGTGCGCCTCAAGCGGCTGCCAAATACGCTGGCCGATTCCCCAGCCGGAGAGCAGGATTAAGCGCAGGGGCTGCATAACGCCTCTTGGTGCTGGCAGTGGTGGAGCGCGGCTAATAGCTGGTCAATATCGTCGTGCTGATGGCGAGCGCTTAACGTCACCCGCAGACGGGCTTCACCCTTGGGCACCGTTGGCGGTCTAATCGCCCCCACTTGGATCCCCTTTTGCTGGAGCTGTACTGCCCAACTTAGGGTGCGCGCTTCCTCCCCCAGGATCAGCGGCTGAATGGGGGTGGCCGAATCGCTGAGAGCTAGCCCCAGGTGCAGCGCCTCATTGCGAAAGTAAGCGATATTGGCGTTTAGCTGGGCGCGGCGTTCCGGTTCTCCCTGAACGATCTCCAACGCTTTTAAAGTTGCGGCGGCGATGGCCGGCGGCTGGGCGGTGGTATAGACATAGCTGCGTGAAAACTGGATCAGGTGATCGATTAACTCGGTATCACCAGCAACAAACGCCCCGGCGGTGCCTAATGCTTTTCCTAACGTGCCGACAAGAATCGGCACGTCCGTACTATTCCAGGTGCTGCCCACGCAGCCGCTGGCATTGTCGCCTAGCACGCCTACGCCGTGGGCATCATCGATCATCAGCCAGGCGCTGTGCTGCTGACTGACTTCGACAAGCGTGGCAATGTCGGCGATATCGCCATCCATACTGAAAACGCCATCGCTGACCACGAGCTTGTGCGCGCACTCACTGCGCGCCAGCAGGTTTTCCAGATCAATGGCATCGCGGTGATGAAAGCGCCGCGAGCGGGCACCGCTTAACGCGGCGCCATCAATTAGCGATGCGTGGTTGAGGCGATCCTGGAAAATAGCGGTATGGCGATCTGCCAGCGCTTGCAGCACGCCGAGATTGGCCATATAACCGGTAGAAAACAGCAGCGCACGTTCGCGGCCTGTCCAGCGTGCTAACGCTTCTTCCAGAGCGTCGTGAATCTCTAGATGACCGCTGACCAAGTGCGAAGCACCTGCACCCGCGCCAAACTGGCGCGCGCCTTCCGCCTGGGCTTCACACACGCGAGGGTCTAGGGTGAGGCCCAGGTAGTCGTTACCTGCAAAGTCGAGGGTATTGTTTTTGGCTACCTGACGAGTTCGCCAGCGCTCCGTCTGTTGACGATGAGCGCGGGCGTCGGCCAGACGCTGTTGCCACGCTTCAGACACTGGCGTCTACCGCCAGCTCGGCAACCCTTTCGGCGTGCACCTGCTGCTGTGCCTGTTGGGCAAGGCGTGCTGCTTGAGTATCTTCGCTTTCGCAGGTCTCGCGCTTCTCAGGGTGCAGGCCCAGCTTGGCAAACAGGGCACGGTCACGATCCACTTGGGGGTTGCCAGTGGTCAGCAGTTTGTCGCCATAGAAGATCGAGTTGGCACCGGCCAAAAACGCCAGCGCCTGGGTTGATTCGTTCATCTGCTCGCGGCCAGCGGAGAGCCGTACATGGCTTTGCGGCATCATAATGCGGGCGACCGCAATGGCGCGTATGAACTCGATGGGGTCTAAATCTTCAACATTTTCCAGCGGTGTGCCGGGCACTTTCACCAGCATATTAATCGGCACGGATTCAGGGTGCGGGGAGAGCTTGGCCAGCTGTTGCAACAGGGCGCTACGGTCTTTGGCATCTTCACCCATGCCGAGAATCCCGCCAGAGCAGACCTTCATGCCCGCATCGCGCACGTTGGTGAGCGTTTCCAGCCGGTCGCTGTAGGTGCGGGTGGTAATGATCTCGCCGTAGAACTCCGGCGAGGTATCCAGGTTGTGGTTGTAGTAATCGAGCCCTGCCGTGGCCAATCGACTGGCCTGTTCGCCGTCGACCATCCCCAGCGTCATGCAGGTTTCAAGGCCCACGGCTTTCACCTGACGAACCATCTCTTCGACCAGCAGTAGATCTTTATCCCGCGGGCTTCGCCAGGCGGCGCCCATGCAAAAACGGCTGGCACCTGCCTCTTTCGCTGCCTTGGCTTGTTCGACGACCTTTTCAATTTCCAGCAGCTTCTCTTTTTCCAGCTGAGTGTTGTAGTGGCCGGATTGGGGACAGTATTTGCAGTCTTCGGGGCAGGCGCCGGTCTTGATCGACAGCAGGGTAGAGACCTGCACCGCGTTAGCATCGAAGTGGGCACGGTGAACCTGCTGGGCTTGAAACAGCAGGTCATTGAACGGCAGCGCGAAAAGCGCGTTGATCTCATCCAGCGTCCAGTCGTGGCGCTGCGCATGAAGAAGCTGTTCGTGATGCACGGTCATGGTGTAAACCTTTTTACCTTTAATAGTTGACGAGACTTTAGCGGCGTTGCGCTTTGGGTGTCAACGTTGGAGATTTTTTAGGTTTACGGTGGTGGTGGAAACATTCGTCAAAAGATGATGCGCTCATTTATACTCTGCGCCCTTTTTCACATTCTGGAGCGTGGATGTCTGATGTTGATAGCTCTGTTGACGAGAGCTCTGTGAATCATGATTCAGCCGCTGAATATCCGCGTCCGCCGCGGCGCGAGTTCAAGGCGCGGGGCAGTTTTGTCACCCGCTGCGATAACTGTCAGCTCCCCGTACTGAATTGCCTGTGCCCCTATCAGGTGAAGGCGGAGAGCCATGCTCAGGTGTGGTTATTGACCCACCCCTTGGAGCATTACAAGCCAACCAACACCGGGCGTTTGATTGGTGATGTGATCACGACGACCCAAGTGTTTACCTGGTACCGCACGGCGCCGGATGCACAGCTGGCCGCGTTGTTGAAAGATCCTCTTTACGCGCCCTTTGTGATCTTTCCCGATGATCAGCCCGACTATGCGGACCGGGTGGTTGGCATAGACGCGGTGCATGCGGCGAAAGCCCAGGCGCGCATTCCGGTGTTTATCATTTTGGATGGCACCTGGCGTCAGGCGCGGCGCATGTTCCGTAAAAGCGCTTATCTGGATGCTTTGCCCGTGCTGCCATTGAGAACCGAGCGTGAGACGCGCTACCGGCTGCGCAAACCGGCGTCAAAATCGCACCTTTGTACTGTGGAAGTGGCTATCGAGCTGCTGCGCCAGGGTGGGGATACAGTTGCTGCGGACGTGCTGGATGACTACTTTGAGGTGTTTAACGATAGTTATGCGGCGAGCCGATTGCATCACAAAATCGACCCGCCTACTGCAGCGATGCGGCGCCTAGCCGCCAAACAGAGCACCGGCGATTCTGAATCCGGCCACCCAGGTGCCCACCGCGGAGCCTAGCGTGGCGAGAATAAACACCAGCAGGGTGCGCGAGACACGGTTTTTCCACCAGCCTTTCAACTGCGTGACATCGTGGCGTAGCGATGAAAAATCGCGCACTTTGGGTTTGCGCATAAAGAGCTCAACCCCAGCGGCCACAAATCCAGCGCCGATGGTGGGGTTCAGCGAGGTGAGCGGCGCGGCAAAGAAGGTGGCAATCACGGTCACCGGGTGCGCCATGGCGATAATCGTCGCACCGCCAGAGAGAATACCGTTAATCAAGAACCACTCAAGCACCAGTTGCCAGCCAAGGTCGGTGTTACGTGAAAAACCAATCGCAAAGCCGGTAAGCACCAACGCGGTAATCAGCCACGGCAGCGCTTTCCAAAGCTTGGACGGTGGCGGGGTGGCTTCCAGTGTTTCGCGCTCTACCTTTGGCTCGGCTGGCAGCGGTGTTTCCAGATGTTCGCCAGTACCTTTGAGGTGGCCTGCGCCGAGTACTACTAACACGTGCTGGTAGCGCCCCGGCGGCGCGTCTTCGGCTAAGCGTAACGCCATATAGCGGTCGCGCTCGCGAATCAACGGTGTATAGAGCGCTTCGGATTCGGCGGCAAACTCGCTGAAGGTGGCCTCCAGCATATCGCCCTCTTTGAGCTTTTCGATGTCCTCTTTGGAGACATCCTGACGCGATAACACGCTGCCAAGCAGGCCTGAAAACAGCGAGAAGCGCTGCCACCAGGGCACATTGCTGTAAATGCGTTTCAGCGTTACGCCGACATCGCGGTCAACCAGCAACAGCGGCAGTTTCAGTCGGTTAGCTTCCTCAACTGCCGCACGCATTTCGGCCCCCGGCTGAATGCCGGATTGATCGGCAATCCGTTGCTGAAAGGCGCCCAGCGCCAGGCTTGCGGCCACCATGCCCGCTTTACCTTGTTTAAAGACTTGGAACAGATCCTGCTCGCCCATTGCATCCGGGTTGGACATGCTGTGGTGGCGGGCGTCACATAACTCAATGGCCACTGCATCAAAGGCGCCGCTTGCTAACAGCGCATGCACGTCGTCGGCACTTTCCGCCGACACATGGGCCGTGCCCAGCAGCGTGTAGCGGGTTTCACCGACAGTGATTGTTTTTAACGGCCCGCTGGTGGCTGGCAGCGAAGTCGGTGTTTCAGCCAGCGACCCCGCTTCTGCGTTGGGCGTTTCGTCGTGAGATGTATCTTCGTGGTTCATTAACAGCTCTCAAATCGATCAATAAGGGGGCAGGCGTGAAGCGCTTAACGCCGCCAGAAAGCGGGGGTAAACAGCACCAGTACCGTAAAAATTTCCAGGCGACCGAGCAGCATAGCCATGACCAGTATCCATTTCGCCAAGCTAGGCATGTCGCCATAGTGAGTGTGGGATTCACCCAGTGCAGGGCCGAGATTGTTGAGGGCCGAGCCCACCGTCGACCAGGCTGTGACCTGATCAACCCCGGTCGCCATGACGCCCACTAGCATTAAAAAGAACAGCATCACGTAGACTGAAAAGAACCCCCATACCGCTTGAGCAATGCTGTCGGGGACACTGACTTTACCTACTTTGACCGCAATCACCGCATTGGGGTGGATCAATCGCATGATTTCACGCATGCCCTGCTTGAGGATCAGAATGATCCTTATCACCTTCATGCCGCCACCGGTAGAGCCGGAGCAGCCGCCAACAAAGGCTGCCACAAACAGTAAAAAGGGCAGGGCGCCGGGCCACATGGAGAAGTCGGCAACGCTGAAGCCCGCGGTGGTGGCCACCGACACGACTTGGAAAACCCCGTGTCTCAGACCGCGCGCGGTGTCGTAGGTGTCGGTTAACCACAGAGAGAGCACGGTGACCACGGACAGCGCGAGTAGAAATAGCATCAAAAAGCGCGCTTCGGGGTCGTGAAAGTAGTGCATCAGGCTTTTTTCACGCCAAGCGATAAAGTGCAGGCTAAAGCTGAACGCCGAAATCAACATAAAACCCACGCATATCATCTCGATGGTAGCGCTATCGAAATAGCCGATGCTGGCGTCGTGAGTGGAGAAGCCACCAATGGCGACGGTGGAAAAGCTATGGCTCAAGGCATCGAACCAGCTCATGCCCGCTAACATATAGGCGATCATGCAGGCCAGGGTGAGCGTGGCGTAGATATACCACAGCGCCTTGGCGGTTTCGGTGATGCGTGGTGT
>Ga0110931_1000651_pt1 | contig 13123 bp, 22 predicted proteins | sample 4_EtaG_FD_79333 | JGI IMG/M metagenome (GOLD analysis project Ga0110931, IMG submission 79333) | Marine viral communities from the Subarctic Pacific Ocean - 4_ETSP_OMZ_AT15127 metaG (version 2) (version 2) | ecosystem: Environmental > Aquatic > Marine > Oceanic | place: Pacific Ocean | collected... | reverse complement strand
GTGTACGACCGTAGTTTCTTCCTGGGAAAGTCCTTGAGAATCTCTCTGGCTTTAGCGAGCTCACGAACAGCCAGCGATGTGTCTGCGGCAAGAAACAACTGCCCCAGTCGAATGGTCTTCAGTTGTTCTGCAAACCATGGGTTCACCAGCCTAGCGTCAATGCCTCCAGCAAACTGAATGGGGTGCGGTTGCGTTCTAAGCATTTCGAACACACCAGCCTGATGCTCTTGGCTTGCCTGCAGGAAGTTGTTGTCCTGCACAATCCAACCTGGCGGGTAGTCATCAAACTCAGACAACAAGCCCTCAGTTTGAGGGACACGACACCACGGGCACTTCCGGTTGCACCCACGAGTAGTGAAGGTCACCCCAGGCTTGATGTACTTGCCTGGGATGAACTTCCCTTCTGGACTATCCAGTGCTGGACCACCAATCTTGACCACTGGATACAACGCTCCCCACGCCCGCTGCAGTCGCTCAGCCTCTTTGATGTCCCATGTAAAGGTCACTGAGATGTGGACCTCTGAGACATCCTCAACACGGGGACGGAACAGCGGCGGATCTCCGATGAACGCAAGACGGTCCTTAGGTGTATGCGATGTACGGCGTGGGAACACCCGGATGATTCTTTCCTCAGTCATGCTGCCTCCATGTCGCAGATTCTTTGCGTCGTTGGTCCGTCTTTCGCTCAAGTTCAAGCAACCGCTGAACACGACGCTCGACGGTCTGACCTTTCTCCTCTGCGTTTTTCATCAACCACTCCATCAGTCCCTCCTCAATAGAAACTACCAGCTGAGTCATCTTAGGCTTACGGCGTGCCACGCTTCCTCCAAAGGCTGGGGCGGGTGGATTCGAACCACCAACCTTCCGGGTAACAACCGGATGCGCTGCCAATTGCGCTACACCCCATTTTGGTTCTTAGAACGGAATGCTCTCGTCAGGAGCGTAGTTCGACTGTGACTGAGTACGTGGTGCTGACTGACGCTCAGCGCCGTTGTCAGGCCGGGTCATGAACTCCACGCGGTCAGCAACAATCTCAGTGCTGTACCGCTTGTTGCCCTCTTTGTCTTCCCACTGACGAGTGCGAATCTTGCCCTCGACTGCAACCTTGGAACCCTTGTCCAGGTACTGCTCGCAGTTCTCAGCCTGCTTTCCGAACACCACGATGGTGTGCCACTCGGTGTGGTCTCGCCACTGGTCGCCATCCTTGACGCGCTCGTTGGTGGCAACCCGAAGGTTGGTGATTGCAAGACCAGACTTGGCCGTCTTGAGCTCAGGCTTCTGGCCCAAGTTCCCTGTGATGATGACACGATTCATGATCGTTTCTCCCATTTGAATTTTACTTGTGTTGGATGGAGGTCTACTCTCGGTCGGTCTTTACGGCTCCAGCTGCCTCCGCCAGCCTGGCCAACCAAATCGTATCCAGAGGCCTTAAGCGAAGTACCGCCCTCCTCTGGCAATGTGTACGTGACAACCCGTCGATACCCCAATGCACGCGCTGCTCTCCATGCTGCGCCATACAGACACGAGCATGCGTTCGGACAACCATCGGTAGCAACCCGCGTAATCTCGAGGGTCCACCCATCGTCCAGCATCCGTGCAATCGGTCTACCTACCATTGCAACACCACGAATCTCGTTGGCCTCATCTGCCACAGCAACAGAGAACTTGGCGCTGATGCTCGGCTTGTGATGCCTGTGGTGCTTGCTGATGTACTCCTTTGCCTCAGCAAAGGTAATCGGCACAATGGTTAGCTTTGGTTGTTTCTTTCTCATCTTCACCTTTGCGTCAATGACTTCGGTGCATGTCCTACAGCAGTCTCGGAAATGATTCCCTTGATGTCTTCCATCGGGAGTTCGATGGTAAATGTGTTCGAACGACACTCTGAGCAGTGACGAATCCTCACGACAAAGTCTTGGGTGTACCACCCAACCATTGCCTCAGCTCGCCTCATCTCCCAGCCTCGGCCTGGTGCTGCTAAGCTCCTCGATGCAGTCACTTTCGTTTTCGTATTACATTCTGGGCACATCATTCTAGAGTCCACCACCGCTCTTGCACATTGCAGCCAAGCTCCCGATAGAGCTTGGCCCGCTTCTTATGTGCGTAGTACGACGGCTTAGCGTTATCGACCAAGTCGATGACAATAGGCTTCTTTTTGTTAGGGGCCGTCCGCATGATGCGACCAATCCGCTGCTGAATACGGCCCAAAGCTTTGGTTGGCGTGGTCAGAATCACAGTGTCCAAACCAGGAAGGTCCAGTCCTTCATCGGCTACGGTCGTAGCAAAGATGGCCTTGACCTCTCTGCGGTCAGCTGCACTGAGCACCTCTGCCCGCTGCTTCTTGCTCATCTTCCCGACCAGAGCAGCAGCACTCACGCCACGGTTTGCGGTCTGCTCCGCCATGTCAATGCAGTGTTGCACCCGGTCAGACAGCACCAGGACCTGCCGATGCTCCTGTGTGACGAATTCTTGGACCATCTCCAGAATCTGACGGTTGCGTGTCTCATCGTTGCACATGTTGCTGACCAGCTTGGCCCAGTCCATCTTCCCTGGAGGTGACCAGCGCGTGCGCGTGAAGTGAACGTCAGGAGCGAGCACCCGGCCCTCCTCGATGAGCTTCTGGGTTGTGATGCGGTACAGCGCCTTGCCGAAGTGCCAGTACAAGATGTCGCTCAATCCGTCAGGGCGGTCAGGTGTTGCCGTCAGTCCAATGCGAATCTTAGCAGGCATCGACATCATCACCTGGCTGAAGGTGGTCGCAGGCACATGGTGCGCCTCATCGACGATGCACATCCCGAACTGCTTGCCCCACTCATGCAGTTCTTCCCAACGCTCCTTGATGACAGACTGGAACATAGCAATGACAATCTGCCCAGAGTCGTCGCGCTTGCCACCACCGTACAAGGTAACGTGAGGCTTCGTGCCTTCACGGGTGACCAGCTGCGCTTCAAGGCGGTCCTTCCACTGCTCGGCAAGGTCATGCGTGTGAACCAATACAATGGTCTTTGTGTTGAATCGTGTCATCGATGCAAGTCCGATGAACGTCTTGCCTGCACCACAGGGGGCAATGACAAGGCCCTGGCCGTGCTTCTCAATCGCATTGACGGCCTCTTGCTGATAGGGCCGAAGGCTGAGACCGTGGCGGATGTACAGCGGGGAGTGTCCAGGGTCGGTGAGTCCAGGGTATGAAATCCTGTTGGTGACCTGAAGGTCTGGGTACTGCGACCTGAGAGAAATACCTCTGGGCACCATCAGTCCAGTGCCCCACGGATGGCGGATAGGAATCATCTGGCAGGCGTACACGTTCTCGTCAGGAACTTGGATGTACTTGCCGTTCTGCCGCAGGGCCATGGCCTGCTTGTAAGCTGGGTTGGGACAACGGAACTTCTTGCGGAGCTCCTCGATGTACGGTGACCCCGGCGGCAGGAACTTCCCCCCGCCCACTACGCATCTTTGGTCATTCATGGTGTTTCTCCTGACACTAAGTGTAGTGTCGATTCATTGTGGTGTCAATGGTGTGAGGCCTCTGTGCGCCAGGCCTCCCTGCGCGTGCTGACTACTCTTCAGCTGACCCCATCTTGCAGACCCAAATCTCTTCCACCGGATCAAACTCAAGCATGCGCTCTTGCGGATCCTCAGGCGTACCCAGCAAGTACGTGCCTGCGTTCTTCATCACGATGACCCTCTCGACTACATCTTCTGTGCCCTCATTCAGGTTCACCATTTTCACGAACTTCTTCGTTTCGAACCCTTCCTCAGCCTCGTCATCACCAGAGAACTCAGACATGTCCGGCCATGGCAGGTCATCCTCCGGCTCAGCCAGTCGAGGCAACTTGTCCGCCAGCTCAGGCTCAGGCTCAGGCTCCTCCACTACAGGCTCAGCCTTCCGAAGAACCACGCTTTCAATCGCAGGCTCCACATCCCAGTCGCTTGGCGAGTACCACCCAACAGTCGGAATGCCTTCAACACGACGAGTGCGCTTCTTCCAGTTCATCGCCTTCATCGTGGCACCAATCGAGAGCTTGACCTTGTGGGTCATGTCCTCTTCACTCTTGGGAACATCCAAGTCATTGCCTATGAAGTCGTAGCTGTTCAGTGCAATCTCGTAAGAAGTGATGCCATCGAAGAGGTTCATGGTCCGAATGCGCTCAGCCAAGTCTTCGTCTGGCTTCACACCACTGCGCCGCTTCTTCTTCACTGGCGCAACCTCAACCGGCTCCTCCTCAGCAATGTCATCTGCCCAGCCATCATCGAATACTTCATCGATAATAGAAGCGTCGAATACAGCATCCTCGTCCTCGACCGGCTCTGGCTCATCGAAGTAACCTTCAGGCGGATACCAGCGATACCGACGAACACCAGCAGTCATTCGCCTGGTGTAGTCCCAACCCAGTATCCGCATCGCTGCGCCCAAGCCTTGCTCGACCGTGCGGTACGATGACTTCGTTGGGTCATACATGTTGAACCGGTCAATGATGTCCTTAATCTCACTCCCGATGTCATCCGCCGTCAGCAGCTTGGACAACTTGTCTGCATACTCCTGACCAAGAGCATCGAACTTAGGACCAGACTTCTTTCGCTTCTTACTGGCCTGAGTCATCGATGTTGCTGCCAACAGTCCCATCTCAACTTCATCTGATGTCAGGTGCTGCTTATATTGCGCAGCCATGTAGACCATGACGTTCGCGATGGATTGTTTCGACTTGAGCCCATCGTCAATCAACCTTGGGATCTTGTTGTCTTTCTTTGCTGCCAGGTAGACACTGTGAGCGCCTATCGCCCGCGTGATGTCATACCGCCACATGTCTTTGGGTTGTTTGGGTTCTTCCATTGTCACACCTCCCCGTGTGTTCGTGTTCATTTCATTCCTCACCCGTCCCACTCAAGACCAAGTGCGCCCTACGAACCTCTTGCGCGAGTTCGATGCGCTTGAACCAAGTGAGTTCTTCTTCCGACCAAGCATCCAGCATGTTCCACCACCAGTCAGGACCATCGTGCCAACCGTCCAGCTGGCGCTGCGATACCCTCAACCACTTGAGTACCGCAGCACACCCCAGTGGATGCCCAAGGTCGATGACCAGGCTGTCCATCGGGCAGGGTATGCTGGTGCCCTTGTCATCGATGACCATGCAGTACTTGTCATTCTCATCTCCCCAAGGACGAACGGTCAGGGACATGTCATTGCGGAGCGGGAAGCCTGACGCTTCATCGCCCTTCAAGAACCGCACGGGCGTGCCCGTGACTACATCCATCTTGTCGATGGTCGGCATGATTTCAGACCAGTCGGTCATAATGTTTCTCCTAAGGTTGCGGTGTGTAACCATAATACCAGTGATGGGCACTGACGGGCAAAGACTAAAACGGGTAGTCGCACACGTCGTTGCGACGGTCCATCTCGTACACGTGGTCCTCGTAAGCTCCCTGCTCGTCTTCAAGCGTATCGAAGAAGTGCTTCTCGATGTCTTGAACCTCATCGTCAGTGAGCTCAACCTTCGTGAAGGTGCCCGACAACACAGCACCGCAGATGCTCACGTCACCCGGATCCCCAGGCGAGTCCCAGCTGGGGTCCTCTGGCGAGGTGTAGTCAACCTCGACTTCAATCTCAACCTCTTCGACCACGTTGCCGTCGTCGTCGTGTACCTCTCGGTAGTGCGTGTAGCTTGCGCTTGGCATGATGTTTCTCCTATGCGCGTTGTGCGCGTGTGGTGTTCTTGAGGACCAACTCACCGTTGTCGGTGAATGAGGCCAAGCCCAGGTCCAAAGCCTTCTGAAGCACGATGCGGTCAGGCGTGTCCTCGTAGAGCGGATACCGCTCACGCCGAGACAACTCGCCCGCCTCCCGCTCAACCAACTGCTCAACCGGTCGGATGTCGAACTCAAGTTCCTCATCGCTCTCAGATACATCGGTCGTGTACCAGAAGCGGTGACGCCCTTGGTCGAAGTCATTGTTCTTGTAGGTGTGGTAGATGAACCAGTGTCCACCGGCTCGGTCCTTCACCTCGAAGGCAACCTCGGGTTCTACATTTCGTCGTGGCATGGTGTCTCTCCTTGTGGTGTGATTGTAGCCTACCACGGCTACAGGGGTAGGTCAATTAATGTCCGCCCGGTCAGTGACATTATCGTCTGGGCACATCCTGCAAGCCATGATGACCAGCTGGTTGGCGAGTTCCTCAGGGCACTCATGCTCCATCAAGGCCTCCGATGCCTCGCACGGTGTGCCCGCACCCGCGTGCTCACCAGCAGTCCAGACGACGATGGGCAAGGTCTTTTCCATGACCGTCACCATCATCAGACCAGCAGTGAAGCTGGCAGTGTTACTGCCCTCGGCAATCGCCTCGAAGCGAACCATGTCCAAGTCACTCTCATTCAAATCGAATCGAGTGTTGGCCAGCGTCAGGCGCACAAGGTAGCCAGCGATTGCCTCGAACGGCACGCTGGCCTCAGCCATATCAATCCTGAATCGGTTGGTCATCCCGCACCTCCAGTGCGCTTGATTGTTTCGGTCGCACGAACCCAGATGGGCAAGTGCAGCCAGTCGTTCTTCACCTGGAACTTCATGATGTCCACAAGCAGAGCTCGCAGGTCATCCCGCTGGTCCTGAAGCTTGAGGTAGTTCTTCTGCTCCAGCTGATTGAGCAGGGTGAAGAACACCGCCCACACACACGATGTGATGAGAATGGTCATGATCACTTGGCACCTCCTTAGAATGGTAAGTTCTTCTCTTGTTCTTTGTACTCGGCGCTCAGTTTTCGGGCCTTGTCCAACGCGGCGGTAGCGTAGTTTCCTGCACCACAGCACGGGCACCCTGTTGGCTGTAGCTTCTCATCCTTCTCCGCCTGCTCCGCCCTGCGCCAAGCGAGGTCAACGTGTTTGCGTGAGACCATCACTTGGCACCTCCAGTGGCTCGGGTGATGGCAGCCATCGCCGCCAGTTTGGCAATCATCAGGTCATGCAAGTCAGCGTCGAACGCAGCGACCAGGCCCTGCAAGGCATCGAGCAGGTCGTCGCGCTCCGCCTCGACTGCATCAATGACATCGAGGGCATCGCCCAGCGAGTCCTTCCAGTCAGGTTGCGGGTCGTCCGAGATTACGTCACGGATACTTTGCTTCACGGCTTCGATAGTACTGCTCACTTGGCACCTCCATCATCAGTCGGGAAGCTGATCACGTTGGCAGGTTGAACCTGGCGGTCGCCGGTACAGTCAGAACAGACCCAGCCATCCTTGTGGACCTTCCCGTCCACCCTGGGACGGAAGGCATCACAATCAATGCAGGTCTCGCCCTCCTCTTCAGCGTACATAGCCTGCGCCTCTCGATCCCAATTGTCCTGATCGTTAGCGTCCAGCAGGTCAACCGAAGGGTCCAACTCACCAGAGAAGAACTCCTCCTCCTTCTCAACGTACTCAACATCAGCAAGCGCACGACCAAGAGAAGCAGTCAACTTGCTCAATGCCGAATGCTGCGCCTTCCAAATCTCAAGAAGCTCCTCCCGCTCCTCTACAGTAGAGAACGGATGGTCCTTGCCAAGCGTGTCAATACGCTCAAGCAAGTCATTGCAAGCCTCAACCAAGGTGCCTGCCAGGTACTCGCCATCAGCAGCCTCAATGGACAAGGAAATCGTGCTGTTTGTGGTGTCTTTCATAATGTTGGTTCCTCTTGGGTTTGGCCACCGATTGTCCGTGTGGGTGACGATGGCTCCATCAATAGGTAGCATAGGGGGTTTGTTGATGCAACGTTTTTCTGCAATGTCCCTACCTGTCCTTACCTCAAATCACTGGTGGGATGTACGGGGGGACAGCGCAAAGTGTAGGAAGAACCTCGGCTTTCTTTACTGTCCCTACTGTCCTAACCTTTCTCTTATATAAGCTAAGTAATGTAAATGGTGTATTAGAATAATTAATGAATGAAGTACACAATCTTCCCCCTATAGAGCAGGGGGGGTGTAGGTGGGGACATAGCGATACCAGGCAGCCAAAGTCCCCATTGAACCCCACTTATTCGCTGTCCATACCTTCGGAAGACGTTGGGACACCTGAGACTATCGGCTCAATCAAACCAGTCGGATGACACAATATGCTTACTACAACCTGCTCTTTCGACCAGTGCCTCGTCAACAACGTAGACCAAGCATGCAACAAGTCAGAACTGTACCGCTTCACCCCCTGAGCTCCACGCAACCAGTTGAATACCCGTGGCGTACCCTCACCCAACACCAACGCAAATGACTCCAAACTTCCGTCACGACCCAGCTGCTCCTCAACCTCGCGATACAATACGTACAGCCTCACTCCACATGCCTGAACCTCGGTCTTCAACCATGAACCACTCAAGTGACCATCCACCTGGCGATAAAACTCACGAAGCTCCACAGGACGTACCACACGACGTGTCGCGTCCGAACGCTCCACCATCCGACGCAACCGATACCAAGGCCTTGACGATTCAAAGTTGCCGCTCATTTGATTCTATTGCTCCAGTTTACGGATGTCTCGGTATTGTACACTCTCAGCAAATAATCCCGTGGATAGACCCGTTTGATTCCAGTGGGGGACCATGGGTGCGGGCGGTCTGTTCAAACACCCCCCTCCATGTTTGGACCCTCGCCAGGTTGTACGGTGCCAGAAACACAGGTAGAACCTCCCGAATCGCGAAGTGGCACCGGCTCCAGGCGCTGGCCAACCCGAGATTGGTGAAGCCGGAGGGTGTGTCCGCCACCCGTTCCGCTCGGAGGCTACTGCGTCGGGGGCGCGACTCCAGCTGATTCCCATGGCGTGGAGTTCAGCCAGCGCGTGCCCGTGCGGAGACTCGGGTGTTCCCCCGGTGGCAACACTGTTCACCCCGTGCCCATCGGCGCGCGCGCGTGTGCGCGTTCGCGGGTGATAGGGCGGGCCCCACCGCCAGGCGCTCAAGTGAGCGCGCTGAGGGTGAAGAGGATCACGCCGAGTACGGCGCATGCGTAGATGGCAGAGCAGACCAGCTGCTCGAGTATGCCGAAGGTGAACTTGATCATGATGAGCCTCCTGAGCTCAGTGGTGTGAGAAATGGCGACGGGAGGAGGACACCACATCCACTCCCGCCGCCGACCCGCGCGGGTCAAGCGTTGATGAGACTCTCAATTTGCACTGCGATTGAGTCGAGTCTCAGTCGGAGGGTATGGAGGATCTCTCGTTCTGGTGTCATGCCAGCCTTCTCGCTTTCGACGGTGGCAGTCTCTGGGTCATCCACGGTCAGAGTCCAGAGGTCTGTGGATGTAGATCGGAGGTTGCCTTCGATGGCTCTCAGTTTGGTCTTCATGTCGACGGGCTCGGGCCAGAGAGCAGGCAGGACGACATTGACGATGTGGTTCCGCACATTGTGCAGGTAGACCTCCACGTCGTAGTCAAGCATGCCGGTCCATTCGACATCGGCTGCGTTGTCTGCGAAGACAACCGCGCCAGCCTCGTGATGCACATCGACGGGGATGGTCGTGGTCGCGCCGTCCCATCCTGGTGTGGCCACGACGTGCCAATCGTCGTCCTCTTCAGTTGGCGCCATGCGCTCGATGTGGACGAACTCGCCCGCCTCGGTGCGACCGGTGACGTAGACCCGGTAGGTGTCATCCCCGATGTGGATGCGCTTCTCATGTAGAGCGGGCACGAGGGTGTGGATGAGGTAGTTGGAAAGAATGTTGTTGCTCATGGTGTCCTCAAGCGTTGATGGTGGTGATGACTGGCGACATGGTGATGTCGCGCGAGTCGAAGGTTGGGTGGTTGTTGATGAAGTCGACGATGACCTTGGCGGCCTCGGGGACATGGGACTCGTCAGCCACAAGCACGTCGTCCCCATCGCTGTCGGTCACGGTCGTGCCGAGTACGGCGATCCCTCGCCAGTCGTCTGGGTCGCCTGACTCTGAACCCTCATCGCGGAACATTGAGATTCCGATGCCCTCGACCATTGCCTCGACGCAGATGAAGTAGTCGAAGCCTTTGGGTGTGATGTAGGCAGCGCAGCACATCCCGCCGGTCTGTGCCATGTTTCCGGTGACGGCGCCACGCATCTCAGCGACCACGGCTTGCATCACTTGCTGGGGCAGTCCGACCTCGTCGGGCAGCCACACGGAGATGCCGCAGTCATTGCAGGTGCCGGTGACTTCCTCGGTTTTGCGCGCGCGTGGTTCAAGGCTTCGCCGCGCCTCGGGTGGGGTGTGGCAGGTGGGGCAGTAGATGCCTGCCCATGGTGTCCAGATGCCGGGTCGAAGGTTGATGCTCATGGTGTCCTCACTTGGTGGTGGTGGTGGTGTTGCCCCACTTCTCGACCTCGTCGGGCGTGAAGTCTCTGGGGTCACGGGTGACTTGCTTGTGGGAGTACGCCCAGACCTCGTCGAACTGGCACCCGCAGTGGTGGCAGGAGTAGTTGTGCTCGACTTCGTGGTTGGCAAGCAGGATGCTTGACGGTGCGTCTGAGCCTGTCTGCTCAAGGTCGTGGTTCCCGCACCGTGGACACACGCCGGGCTTGCCCATGATGTGGTTCTCGGTGATGGTGCCTTCAATCTTCTCGATGGCGGTCTGCGCGATGTCGAACATCGGACGCCAGATGGCGGCCATCTCTGGGTCATCTTCGCAATCGGGCAGGCGACACTCAATGTCTCTGCTCAGGTGCTCAAGTGCCTCGGCAAGTGCGAAGGCCTCTTCCTCAGTGAAGTGGATGGTGACTGGTAGTTTCATGGTGTCCTCTATGGTGTGGTGTCGGGGTCGTAGCAGTCCGGGCACAAGTACTCGGTTTCAAATGGTGGCTCCTGCTGGTCGTGCCCGCAGTACTCATCGATGTGTACATCCTCGCCGCAGCCATCGCAGGGCAGGGTCTGGTCGTCGTCTGGTGTTGACCGGATGAACATCTCAGCATCGGTCAGGATGCCCTCGATGACTGCCCAGTCGCGGACCATCGACGGGTCGCGCTTGTCTGGTTCATTGCCGCACATGCCCTTGAGCATGGTCGCAGCATGGAAGAGACGGAAGATCATAGTGTCTGCGTTCATGGTGTCCTCTGTGGTGTGGTGTCTGATAACAGCATAACTGGTGTTCCCCTGGGAGTCAACAGTTAATTTCAGTTTGTGAGCGCGTGCGTGTGCGCCCCCGATTCAGATGCTTTGCCGCGCGTGCGCGCGTGCGCCCGTGCCGCTGATAGGGCGACCCAGCTGCCGCTGGGCCGAAGCCCAGCAAGAGCTCAAAATCTGGATCGGGTGTCATTAGTGGTTTCGAACCGGCTTGATCCAGTATCCGCCACCCGGCAGGCGCTGGTGGTTTGAAGGGCGCTTGCGCGTGCTCCTGGCGTCAATGCCTTGGGCGTTGCGTGGTGGGCAGCGCTCGACTGTGATGTTTTCTCTGTTGTCCATGGGGGATCCTTTGGGGGCTTTCGCCCCCGTTCGGGTTGCTGTGGGTCCGGTGTTAGGAGTGCGCAAGAACGCCGGAGAATGCGCGGATCCAATCCTCGCATTGACGCTTCGGCAGTTCGGCGCCGGGCAGTGTCCAGTCAATGACGGTGCGGCACTTCACGTCGATCATGCTGGCCAGCATCATAGCGTCGCGGATCTTGCTGAGGCTGGCATTCCAGTTGTACTGACTGGCATAGCACACGCGTCGCCCACTTTGGACGTGAGTGATCACGTATGCGCCACGGCTACCTGTGATCACGAGTCCAGGGATTGGGGTTGCGCGCGCGCGCCGGGGTGCAGTGCCGGTTTGCTTCCCCCGGTCATCACCTATTGCTATCTGTACGGTTCGCATTGAAATTTCCAATACAGGGGCCGAAGCCCCCGCGACTAGGGTGGTTTAGTGCTTGTGATAGTTGACGCGGGCCACGTTGGGGTCCCAGCATGCGCGGCACGTGCCGCATTCGTTGCCCTGTGTGGGCGCTGGGCACTGGCTGCCCCCGTCGACGTCAACGCTTGACGTGGGCAGGTCGCTATCGGTCGCCTTGCCGACCATGGAAGCTGACAAGCGGATCACGAGGTTATCCGGCCATCGGTCGCCCATGGTAGCGCGTGCCGCGTTGACCATGGCGCGCTCTCGCGTAGGGGCCCAGAACTGAACCCATGGCAGCGCCTGCGCCACCTCGACCCACCGCAGGATATGGTCGACGCTTTGCATGTCGCCGCTATCGTGGATGCGAAAGTAGGGATCGTTCGGATCGGTGTAGTGTCCAACTAGCTTGATCATGCCTGCGACCCATTGCGGATTGTCCAGCGCGGCAAGCCGGCGAGCGAGGCCCGCGCGGACGTCCGGGTAGATATAGTGTCCTTTCATCGCATAGCAGGCGCTACAGACGCTGCCGGCCACCTTGGCAAGTTTCGCGCCCACCTTGCACGCGCTAGCGGGAAGGGAAGTAGAATAGCCGGGCATCTTTGAAGGCTTGCCTAGTCCGGTTCGGTGTCCGGTTACGGTTCGGGCGTGTTTGAGTGTCATGGTCATTGTGGTGTCCTCTGCTGTGGTGTCTGATAATAGCTTAACCGATTAATCGGTGCGTGTGGGGATTATCTCAGATTATTTTTGTGGACCTTGAGCGCGTGCGTGTGGCCCTACTCCGGCCCCTCTTCAATGCCGCGCGTGCGTGTGCGCGCCCATGCTGGTGATAGGGCGCGCGTGTGCGTGGGCGGGCACTGGGTGATAGGGCGAGCGAGCGCGACCGCCAACCGGAGCTCCGGCTGGCGGTGCGAGATTCAGCTGCTGCGCAGGTCCCAAAGGACCCAAACCAGGAGCGCGAGCGCGAGCGGGTACAGCGTGGGGGCGGGGCCGATCATGTTGTCACCCGTTCGGATAGCCGGTCAAGCGTGGCTTGTGCTTCCTCTCGCTCTTGGTAGCAGAAGTCGACGCGGCGCCGGACCACAATCAAGCCCTTGATTGCGTCAGTCCTAGGCTCGAGCGCTACCCAAGCCTTGCCGGATTCGGTGCGGGATATGGTCAGCCCTTGCTTGATTGCATCTTTCCAGTAGATATTCAGGGGATTCATGGTGTCCTCTTATGGTGAAGGGTGTGGGGCAAGGGGAACCACCCCCCTGCCCCTGTGGAGTCTCAGGCTGTGAGACTGACCACAACGGAAGTGATATCAGCAGGGCGCAGGGTGTCCTTGCCAAAGTTGAAAGACTCGAAGTT
>Ga0110931_1000647_pt1 | contig 13131 bp, 13 predicted proteins | sample 4_EtaG_FD_79333 | JGI IMG/M metagenome (GOLD analysis project Ga0110931, IMG submission 79333) | Marine viral communities from the Subarctic Pacific Ocean - 4_ETSP_OMZ_AT15127 metaG (version 2) (version 2) | ecosystem: Environmental > Aquatic > Marine > Oceanic | place: Pacific Ocean | collected... | reverse complement strand
CTACGACTATTTTTATGAATCTTCAAATCTAACTGAAGCACCCCACATCCCAGCATCTTATGCAGATTCTCACAATGCACTTTACCTCTTTCACCAGTGGCAATGATGCCAGCCCTAGGTTCCCCTCTCTTCGAGATAGTGATGTAGCCATCAGCATCCAAGAAACCAGCAGTATAGGCCCAAGGGTCTTTCATTATAGCAGACATATCTCTAGATAGCAATTCCCATTTATCCTGGTGCTTAGTGATATTGTATTCAGGACCATAGGTCTTGAGAAGCGCTCCTAGTTTCTGTACTGAAGGCAGGCCTTTACTTCTACCATCATTGTACATCATATGAGTCATCATCGTTCTAGAATCCATAGGCCCATGACAATCAAGTAAATCTCGAGCCTTGTGTAAAGCCATCAACTCACCCTTTCTCAAAGAATCAGTCTGATGGAGAATTGATTTCCACATACTCCTGGATTCTTTTCTCATCCTGTTAGCATCAACCCATAACTGCCTTTGTTGTTCATCCCAATCACCCTCCACTTGGGACAATTTATTGATGATACCATTAGCATTTTCATATTGTATACAAGCCTGCTTCAAAGATACTTGTCGACTCTCTCCGAATTTTCTGAATGATTTCAAATCCTTATCATTACAATTGAACGCTTCAATACTATCAATATGGTCTGCAGACCAAGACACTCCATCTAGAATGTGACGCACTTCAGCCTTCCTCAACCCACGGATAACAGATATCGCTTCATCAATATCAGAGGCATGTTCCTTGTGAACTCTACGCTTCAAACGCAAATCCTTGACCAAATCTAGAGCCGTTAACCCAAACTGGTCTTCAAACCAACCATCTAGAACTTCACTAGCATTTATCTGAAGTGGTTGTAACTTCTTCTTTCTCTCTTCCTCTTCATCTAAAGCCGAATTCTTGGGTGCTAATTTTCCCTCAACACTAGGTGATGCGAAAGTAGGTCCTGCAATAGTCTTATTCTTGAATAATGGGTGTTGCATAAGTTGTCTGATAACCCAAGCCTTGTCAGTATCAGGCTCACTAGTCTCAGCATCATAATCGTCACCGATTAACATACTACCCCAAGTCATTCAAAGTCCTCCGCCCAATGATGCTCTATAGGAATGTCTTGGTCCCTAGCATATCGCATAGTCCATTGAGTCCCACCCTTAGTCCTCTCCCAATCTCGCCCAATATGCCTCCCGCGACTATATGACGAAGGGAATGCAAGTAAATGGGTAGAGTCATCAATGAGAGCCATGTTCCTCGCATAATACTTGTTAGGCCTCGCGAAACGGTAACGGGGGTCATCATGGTGATGTTCAACGAATGGTATATCATTCTCCTCAGCAAACCTTCTTCCAAATAAGTCTGCCCCAGTTTGACCTCCTGAAACCATTTGGTTAGGTTTACCATTTCTCTCAATCCACTCATTCACTCTGTCAGCGAACTCATCATAATTACTAAGTGAGCGTGAGCCGGATATACCCAAAGATATGAAATCCTCCTCCTCCTCCTTCAGTACCGCCCACCAATTCAATCTATCAACCCCGCAAATGCCATTACCTCATCCAAGTCTACTATTCTCTCACGGAACTCAGTAGTCGCCCAAACAGCCAAAGCGAGTGCTATGGCAAAGTCGTCATGTCGAGCGATAGTCTCCAACTTACCCTGTTTACTCATACCAAACATGATAAGTTCGTGCTCCAATTGGCTGATGAGGTCTCGAGACCTCTCATCACCCCATGGCAGACGCATCTGCTCGCGTTCAAAGCGCAGAACTAATCCCATAAGAAGGCTCTCCCTTCTTTGTTTGGTACTGATGAATGTCTTAATGGGAAGGTCAGTGTCTGCTCTCAATTCTGTAGCGAACACTCTCTGGAAATGGTTAGCCTCAAGTTCTATTACCTCAGGCTGGAATCGGTTGTTAAGCCTCTGTATCTCGAAAATCTGAGTGCGGAAATCCATACCCTTTCGTCTTACAACATGCACCAATTCCAGTAACTCAGGATTATCTGCAGGCCTTCGTAATACCAGCATCACAGTATAGTCAGCCTGACGGTCAGAAGATATTGCTGGGTCCCAGCCGATGAAATATTGGTCATCAGAGTCCTTCTCCCTTCTATCTAGAAGAGTGAGATACGGGTCCTTACAGGCATTGACAATAGTAGAAGGGAACAGACTGGACATATCGTCCATAGGTTCACAGAGATACTCACGAGTGAATGCTATGGCTGGCATGTCCATTCTCCGGGAATCAAGGGCCTCAAGTGACCAACGCCATGGCCAAAGCGGCTCTCCCTTCTCATTGATGGCTGGGTATGTCTCGACTAAGTAACCGTCTCTCCTCTCGAGTTCGGTATACAAATCAGTAGGTGTGAATGGAGTTCCGACTATACACAACTGGGAAGTATGGTGAACTGTAGGTACCAGCACCTCATAGAACCAAGAAGCCACTCTCTGCAACTCAGTCTCCGTGGTCCCCCACAATATGTCGTCTAGTAGAACCAAGTCAGGGTGGGCACCACGGACACCACCACCCACTGACTTGGCGTTGATACGAGAGCCGTTAGTGAACCCGAAGAAGGTTTTGGACCAAGAATCCTTGTCCTTCATCTTGGCTAGCATAGGGCTGGAATCTATCAGGTCATTGAGATTCCTCATATGACGGATGGACTGGTCTAGGCTGTGGCTGAATATCATCGTGTCCAATCTAGGTGTGAATATGACCTTCCATAACAAGAAGCCTAGAAACAAAGTAGATTTCCCGTGGTCACGGGCTGCTTTCACGCAATATCTATTGTGTGTATTCAAATTGTGAAACCATTCAGCATGATGGTCAGCCAACTGCCAACCAAGTATCTCCTCGAAAAAGAATTTGAAATCCCTCTTGGACATCTCCCAGTCAATATCTTCAATGACATCCTTAGTTTCAGTGTCAACCAGAACATCACCTCAGTTTCAACACAGCCCAAGCCATCTCCATTGGCTCTTCAGTAACCGATTTAGCGAACTTAGTAGGGTCAATTCCCCCCGTACCTGCGATAGCACGACCCCACATGTAGATAAGATTGTCCAACATTTTCCTAGCCCCCTCATCACCCTTTTCGGCCTGATTTATAACCCTCAATAATGGGCCGTGTGCTATACCCATATTAGGTGCAACCTTCTGAGTCATGTACTGGTAAAGAGGTTGGGAATACTGGGAATCATCCCATTTCACATTGGGGTCAGAATGATGAGTACCCAGAGCATCTATTATTGCAGACTGTCTCTGCGCCGCTATCTCACCTGGGTGGAGGAACCCTTCTTGTCTTTCTTTCATATCGGCCTGAAATTCTTCCAGAAGTACTTTCTTATTTTGACCCAATTTTTCCAATGCCGCATCTATGTGAGCCAGGTCTAGTTCGTCAGTAGTTTTATCCCTCAAACGCTCTAACGCCTCCTGGTTATCCTCTATGTTTTCCCATCTCTGCTGAAAAACATTAGGTTGGGATGCTCGGTCCCCAGTATCATCAAATGATTCCAGTCCCAAGTCGGTCTGCAACCTACTTACCAGTTCCTCCGCTTCGTCTGGGTCAACCCCCCTATCCACTAATTGGTCAACCATACTTGCAGCCTGGTCACCCAAATCTTGAGGGCTCTCTCCCCTTTCCTGTGCTAACAGTTGAGCATATATCTTAGGGTCAGCCCCAGCCAGTATAACGCGCTTCTTATCGGACATAAGCAGATTCCCACCCTTCCCATCTGCTCGAGGCCACAATTTCCTATCTTTCAGGTCAACATTTTGCAGTTGGTTATTTATTTGTGCACCACTTAGGGTGTTAAGCCATTCTAAGTGGGGATTTACAGTTTTCTTATGTTCTCTGACCGCTGTCCTACCCAGTTTATCTTTCTCGGCTTGTAGTCTCTCAGGACCACCACCGATAGTCCTCATGAGCCAATTGACATCCTGCTTAGGGAATCCCATACGAGGTAGCAAATCAGCACGAATGGCTTGCTGTACGAGCCTCCTATCAGATTCACTACCTAGATAGTTAGGATTATTGCGACCTCTAGTGAGCATATTTCTCACTGCGCCAGACATCAAACTAGCCTGTTGAGCGAAATGTTTCCTCTCCCTTGAACCAGCACTACCTGGTATGAAATTACCTAGACCTGCGACCCAGTTGAGATTGTCCATAAACCTAGAACCAAGAGGCCCTTTGATGTCTCGTTTCCCTTGGTCAGTATACAAAGTGTAAGGGTTCTGCTTAGACCCTCCAGCACCACCTAGGGCTGGAGGAGTTCTCCCATGTTGATGTCTAAGCCTCATTAAATCCTTAGGAGTAGTGCCCTCTGGGAGACCCTGAGCAGCGGCAAAACCAGGAGGTAAATCGTGACCACTAGCATTCAAATCCTTGAACCATTGCTGCTGCTGCCTCCACAAATCACTGAATGTTGCCTGGTCTGAGAATCTACTAACTGCTTGTTGTCCTGGACTCCTGTGACTAGCAAATTCTGCAGTCATACCCCTACCTTCTGGAGTACCTCTACCAGGAACAGGGGCTTCTTCTACTGTGCCTCCAAAGGCTGGGTTCTGGTATTCCCCTGTGGTATTACGATAACTACTATCATTTTCTTGTGGCATCTCTACATTGGCAGTAAGCGGTGCATGACCAGTTGCAGTACCCTGTGCTGGATGATACTGATTGGCCCAAGTCCAAGGTTTCCAGGCTGAAGGTTGGACACCTTGGGTACCAGCAACATCTACTTGTTCCCATTTCTTGATATCCCATCTGTACATCTTGATTGTCATATTACCACCTCAATGCAATTTTGACCCCTTTGACAATAGCACTATCCACTTTCAAATCATCTGCTAGTCTTGCCCAATCTCCTGTACTATTGTGGATATAGTGTAAATCCCTCACTTCGATATCATAGTTATCACAAAGTATGTTGCAATCTATAGTGTCACCAATATCAAATCTACGCTTGGCTGGTAGACTCTTCACAATCAAATCGTCCATTCTAGCATCAGCGGATTGCAAAGACTCCATGATATCACTCAATGTATCAAAACCAGTCTGCACATCAGAATCACCACCTCCACGATATCTACCGCCCTGCCCCTCAAAACTTCTCATGCTACCTGCCCCCTCTATCTCAGGTCTTTTTTCCTGACCAGTGCCTCCACCAGGCTGGGCACTACGCAACCATTCTCCAGTATCGACTCTAGGGGAAAATCTTGGCTGTGGTTCTGGGACGGCTTCAGGTGGGGCTAAAATTACTTCTTGATTAGTGATAGGTACATTTCGTCTCCAGTTTCTACTGAATTCATTACGCAACCTTCTCCCCATGTCCATAGATGCTGGTGAATATTCGTTCACTAACCTTTCATGCACAGCGGCTTGTTGGGCGTCTTCTCTCTGACCTTCTAGCGTGAGATATAATGCCCAATTTATGCCACTTCTAGCCTTTGAGTTAACCCTCTTATCGTCTCCAGCAAGGTCTGTCCGTACCCCCATACCCCTAGCATTGGCATTAGCCTCTTTCCATCTAGAGTATTTAGGAGATTCACGAGCCCCAGCCTCAAACTCATTTAGAGGTATCTCTAACGCCTCTTTATAATTGTTGATTAATGTCTTGTTGGCCCCATCACTGTGCCTAGACTGGTCAGCCACACTCCCATCATGATAAAAACTCTGAGAGTGATACATGATATTGCAAACATAAGACCTAGCAAAATTATCCACAAGGTCATCATCCACAGAATCCAAACCGCGCTGACCATATCTATGCAAACTACCAGCCAATAATTTCCTAGCATATTGATGCATTGGCCCTTCTTCACCACTCGGGCCTCTACCATGCCTCCCTCTAGGTGCACTAATCGGAGCGAAGAACATAGGGTCTAAACTAGCAAGAGCCCTATCTAACTCATGAGGGCCATGGATAGAAGACCTAGAAGTGACTTTATGTCTCCCACCATCAGGAGGGTTATTCTGCCGGTGCACTGCATATGCAGGATGCTCTTCACCATTTTTATCCACAATCCAAGTATACTCCCCACCGTCAACATGTCCTCCCTGCAAAGACTTAGGAGTTCTGATACCGAACTCATTCCTGATATTGTCCAAGAAGACCGACATTATAGCGACATTACCACCTTCACTCATATGGCCACTTTGCTGATGGTCAGCATTGCTAGACACAAACTCGGGTATCTTACCATCTTTGCGACGAACTGGGACCTGATGAGGTAACACTCTATTCCCTTTCTTCCCTTGGTTCCAACTACCATCAGGGTGTTTTTCCACAGCCATAGTCACATAATGAGGGGCAAAACCACCACTTCTCAATTCAGGGGTGACACTGTTATGGTCATTAGGGTCTAGAAATACTTTATCTGGAAAAGCGTCAGGCCCTCTCCACTCTGGCCTATGATGGGGGTGACTTTCATGGGTTTTCTTATCCGTCAAAACATTCCAATCATGAGCAGATTCATTGACAATTTCTCTCACCCGCTTCCTAATTTTGTCTTTCTCAGAGGCTAAATTCGGTCTTTGATGTATAATGCTTCTCACAGTAGCATCGACTAACGCTTGATAGGTATTCTTCTTGATGACATTAGGGCCAGTGAATTCTTCAAATTGTCCAGTATGAGGGTTGTAGTAGTAATGGAAGGGGTTCGCATCGTCCCCAATTTCTCCCGGGGAAGGTGCCTGCTGCATACCATATTCGTCCATAGCAGGACCAATCAAATAGCCACCATGCCCCTTCAGTATAATCGTCATGGGTGTCCCCTCCTAGGCAATAACAAGCCCATCGGGTGTGCTCCCCAGAAACGGGGGTCATCATCAGGGTCTACTGAGGTAGCCCCAGTAGGAGAAGAGGTGGTCTTCCTGTGAGCATTGGGGGTAGGTCTCTCTTCGTCATGTTCAGCATCTTCTAAACCAGCCTTCCTGAGTGGACCAGAACGAATCAGTCTTCTCAGTTCTCTCACTAACCATTTGAACTCTACAAGGTCAGCCTGGCTTAACTTTGCCTTCATCAAGAGGTCAGTAGTCACTTGGTAGATATCCTCAGATGTGGCTACACTAGTAGGAGATTTACTCTCAAAACCACTCATACCAGAACTGGGAGCCGCGCCAGATGGTGATATTTCCATACCAGATGTACTACGAGCCTGACCAGACTGATAAGGCTCTCTAGGTACGATTGGAAACATATTAGCAGGGGTAGGGACTCCGGGAGCACTTCCACGCCCAGGTCTACTTGTGTTAATCTTCGGCTTTGGCATCTTGAATTTCTTGGATATTTTCTTACCAATCTTACCGAACATATTGGTAGCCTTAGCAGCACCTCTACCAGTACCCTCTCTGCGAGCAATCTGGCTTCTACCAGTCTTAGTCATGTAGTCTCGAAAATCACCCTGATAAGAACCTCCTTTTGCTTGGAAAGCCCTACCATGAGTTTTGATACCCCTCTTGATTTTCGGCTGAGGCCCTCCTCTAACTCGTTTTGCTATATTCCCCATCCTAGTAGATAAGAGCCAAGGCTGTTTTGTGTTATTAATAGGGAGACCACTTTGGGCCTGGTAAATAGAACTCTCAGTAGTAGGACCCATTTGGCCTCTCTGCCTATGAGTTCTCTCGGCTGCATCTTTGGCACGAATACTTCTTAGGGTCTCAGTCATACCATATCTACCTCTACCACCAGCAGCACCCCTAGTTCTCTTACTCGTATCCCCAATTTTCAGAATATCAGAAGGTGGCCCTATTGATTCACCAGTCATGATATTTGGCCCGCCCATAGCAGAACCTCCACCAGTCTTAGCACCACTAGCAACATCTGAAGGGTAACCAGTACTACTGACTGGTCCAGTCATCTCAGACAATCTCTCATCGTTTCTCTGATTGTCCCCCTTTGCACGAGTCTTATTTTTAATCTTCATAGAGATATGATGTAGCCCTGCTATTTTCTTGTGACGCTCCTCCTTCTCCCTACGCTTCTTCTCCTCCTCTTTCTGTTTCCCTTTCGGGTCGTCTCTTCCTAGGTTCCTATCTTCTTCTGCAAATTCAGGAGCCTCTCGGGGATTAAATCTCAGGCCGCTAGTAGAGCCTCTAAGACCCCCACCAACATCCTTCAGGACTCTTACCTTACCAGCCATGCTTACCCTCCATTATAATCTGGTTCGTCATGGTGATACGCATAAGGATATCATAGTAGAAGTTTTTGAGTTGTTTCGGCGCTACGAAAACTTCAGCGAAAGATTCCAACATGTCAGAAAAACTCTCCATAAGAATACCCAATCTTTCTCTTTCTTTGAAAACACTAGGAGAGTCATCATTCGCTATGATATCATAACTCTCCCTAATCTGCTGTAGTAACTCAGTGTGGAAATTGTAGGTACTATAGATATCAGTATTCATCGGTCCGATACTCTCATACCAACGCTCTACAACTTCATTCAATAATGAAAAGAACAGTGGCATTTCCTTTCTGTGGATTGGTCTAGGTTCATTCAGTAAACTGGCCATCCTGACATCAGAACACATCAACTTCTGAACAGGCACTTCATAGAGACTCTCTACATCACGCATCTATATCCACCACCTCATCCTCTTGGAGTAACTTGTTACGAATCCTCTTCCAAACCTCAGGTGACTCCTTGGCAAGTTCTACCTTGAGTATATTCACAGTGTCTGCTTGGATATTCTGCTGCATCTCACCAACAGTCTTCTCCTGTAGTTTCATCATAAGACCTAGAGTCTCTCTGACCTCTCTATGAAGAGCAGTGATATTCTTGACATAGGCCGGGTCATTCCGGTCAGCATCATCCAAGAAAACCCCAAGTTCCCCATTCAATCTCTCAACATTAGTCCTCAGACTGTCCATCTCCTCCCCTGTTCGGATTGCTATGAGAGGGGCTGCTGTTTTCTGAACCAAAGGTTTGAGATGATGACGAATATGATGGTACACTGTGGACTCACTACAACCAACTAACTCGGCTATCGCATCACTAGTCATACCACCTTGGAAATAGGCCCCCTCAAACTCGTGCCTTTCTGGATGAGTACATACTACACAATCACTATTTGAGCCCATATGAAACTCTCCCATATGGTTCCTGAAATGGCGGTCAGAAGTACCCTCACGCCAGTTCTTGTCCTTGTCTAACTGTTTGGGAATTACACTCCCCTGAAGTAGACCTTCCTCCAGCAAATCCCGGTCACCATCTTGGCAAAGCCGGCAAGAGGACCTAGTAACGCGTTCGCCCATCTAATCACCGGATGGGGGAAAGCCTCTAAGCCCTTTCTATCAGTCCGTACTTCGTGCGAGGTCTAAAGAGGGCTCCAAAGACAGCGACACCCAAGGCTGCAACCGAGTCGCAAAGGTCCTCTTTGACCTCCACAATCTCAGACTTGAAAAAGGCTGCTAAGGACATTATCAGCGCCAACCATGTGACTAGCAAAGAACAGAATAGAAGGTTATTGGTTTGTTACCCTTGTGAGCACAAGGTGGGTAGTCGTTGTAACCTCTGTCGTTGCTTCCTCAACTACAAGACTAAACTTGCCAGTAGTGAGTGTCCCATAGGGAAATGGTCAGCCTCTGTCGGAGAGCCTACGGTAGACGGCTCCAGTCATCAGTAGACTGGTGAATAGAATCGCCATCGAATAAGTGAGTTCAGTCTGCTTCATATCGTTAGCATTGAAGGCTATCATCAGGAATGCACCTAGAGTAATGCTGATGACCTGCACCATTATCATGTCAATCAAGGACGACTTCTTCACATTGGTCATGTCGTGGATACTCAATACTAGAGAGTCAGACGGCAGATACTGCATGGGGTTCATACTAGGGGCTTTCATTTAATCACACCACCGGAGGAATTGGAGTTTGTGTTGGTAGCCCTAGTGCTCCTCTAAACACATTACCAACAGTGCTACCTACATTCTGCATGAAACCAGGATTAGCCATGGCAGCACCAAGTGCGTCACTCATCAGATTCTGCTGAACCATATTGAGAATAGCCTGTTGTTGCTGGTGAGCCGCTGTTATAGAAGATTGAGCAGCAGTAGCAAGAGTGTTGTTCTCCATAGTCACACTATCAGGAGTAGGTAGGAGTGTAGCATCTACAAATTCAAACTTCAATTTACCGTCATCAGTCTCTATCAAACTAGCATTCTTCAGAGTCTCAACAGTAGCAAGAGCACTGATTTTGTACATCAGTGAAACAAGTACCTGTAGATTAGGACCAGCGAACCATCTGTCCACTGGCACACTAGTCTGTATAAGAGCAGCCATCACTTCCAAATCGCTCGGTGGAGCCAAAGGTGGTGGCTGTTGATATTGGTATCCCATCCCCCCCATTATCCCTGCGCCCATTGCACCATATGGGTTACCACCATACATGTTGGGGTCAGTCGCCCCATAAGCGGGCATTGTCTGTTGATTATTGGGTAATCCTAGTGGAGCAGGAGTGGCTGATTGACTACTCTGCCACCAACTCATTCTACCACCCCTTGCATAGCCTCAGCACTATCCATCATCTCTTGGGTAGGGGGTGGTGCATTTGGAGTTTCCGTTTGAGGCGCTGTCTGTGCTAAGAGTTCCCCAAGCCCCATAGTAGGTGCACCTGGGGCAGCAGAAGCAGTGTTCATAATCGCTTCATTGATGAGTCTGGAATTGACCCCTGTCTCGAATTGTCTCATGTCAAAGACAATTACAGTGAGGTCATTGTTCCCATCAGTATTCTGTAGTCTCACCACAGGTATGTTGTCCTGCTTCATCATGTTGAAGAATGGTTGGTATTTCTGCAAGGCAATAGGTGTGTTATCCTTCCCTATCATTCCACCAGTCATACCAGCCACTGGGACTGTGACCATTGAGACACCTTTGTTCAGTCTGGACTTGAGAGTACTTGTAGTCCCATCTTCCTCATCCTGCTCTGCAGTTTCCCACTTTAGGAGCAAATGATAGAGATGGAGGTGCTCGGGACAGTATGTACCTCTGATGATTCTACCGCTAGTCACACCCTCACGAGCCTGAAACCCTCTCGACTCCCCAGTTACTGGGTCTGTGAAATAGAGTTCCCACAGGGATTTTCCTGTCTCCTCATCCTTAATCATCTCATAGACATTACCAGCAGCCCTCATCAGATTATCCACATCACAACCGTCAATGCAACAATGGGTAGCATCTCCGGCATACTGGTACTTCCCACCGAACCACCATCTACGCGGGGCAAATAGACTCCGCTTGGTGGGGGTGAGTAATCTGTAAGCCTGACGAATATCTGACCTTCGAGCCTTTTTGAGGTTACCATGGTTAGATGGGTAGAAATTGACCTTGGGTATCTCGATATGAGTCTGCAATGCTGCTTCCTGCATGTAGGTCTGAGCCTGCGCCATCTCTCTCAGTTGCGCTAATGGCACCTGTGAGTTACCGGCTATCTGTAGCATTTGTTGGCTGTTGTAAGACCCCAATGGGGGGACTTCTGCGGGCTGATTAAAAGGGTTCATCACCATACTATCACCATGTCAACATGTCGACCAAGGTCTGCTCTACATTCCACCCTATCTTGGTGGCCATCATGCTCACCCGACAGGGTATTCCTGCTTTCTGCAGTTTCACCATTGCTGGTCGATACGGATTGAATATAGGATGCTCCCTCAGCCTTTGAGACTGCCATAGAATGTTCGCTTGCTGGTCCCACCATGTGTCTGCCTTGTTTGCTACAACCCATATTTGTTTGGGAGCGTATTTCTGCCCTTTCCATCGACTTTTCAAACTGCGATATTTCCATCGCCTCTCGATTAAGGCGTCTACGAGATACTCCAGCCCTCCCACTGCGTCGATGGTATCTGAGCCGTTCCCACTCTGAGCCCTGTCGTCTATCATGAAGATGACCATTTCGACCTGCCTCTCCACCATGTCGTCTATCCAAAGATTCCAGAATCGTTGCTGTCCCCCTAGGTCTGATGAGTGTATTACTCTCTTCTCCCCTTTGTATCGTATCCTCTTGCGAGTGGGGTTTGGTAGAACATGCCCTGACCCTAGAAGTCTTTCTGAGTGAGTGGTTCTCTCCTCGACATCTGCCATCTCCCCTGGAGTCGTCATGAATCTGTCCAAGGTGGTCTTCCCTACCATGGTTGGGCCGTATATTCCCAACCTGCGCGGTTTCATGTAGTTGTATAGGTCGTTCCCGAATACCACTGCCGCCATCAGAACAGAACCGCCAATCGCCATGCACGCTTACACCCAACCGCCGACTGTCTCCTGAGCCCATGTGATAAAGGAATCTACTGTGTTCTCCCATATACTCATGTCAGCACTACTCTCTACAGCCGAAGTGATGAATACAGCGCCTACAGTGAAAAGGACTGTTCTAAACCAACCCCAACTATACTCGTAGTAATTATCGAGTGTATTCTGCCAATGAAGGGCTTTGAGAGTCGCTTCAGTGGCATCATCACTCGGAGTCTTGAAGAGCCATCCCATTCAACTACACCTTCTTGGCAAACTGCCCACCAGCACTTCGTGGTTGTTTATCGGACGGACCCAAGTCAATAGAACCTTTCTCCTCTGCGCCATGCTGAGGAGGCCCTGGAGGTTGAGGAATTAATAGCATATCACCCATGTTCATGATATCAGCATCAGTGCTTTCCATTGTTTGCTGATGTTCCATCATCTGCATTTGTCGAGTAAACTGGGCTTCCTGCATTCTCATCTCGAGTTCCATCTGTCGGTTAGCCATCTGCTGTTGCATCTGCTGCATTCTGCGAGTCCTTTCTCTATCCATGCGTGCGAAGCCCGCCTTATGGTCCATTGAATCTTGCATCAATAACTTGTACAAGACAAAGGACATCCCTTGTAGGGTGAAAGCGGCCATCGCATATGTGTAGGCGTTAGTCTGGGTATCACCGGCTTTGAGCCAGAGACCAGAATCGAACACAGCAATAGTTGCCCCCACGAGTAGGGATACGAAGGTGATTAGACCCAAGACCCTCAATTCATCTGCAGTTGTCTCACTAGGTTGTAGGGGTAGATTTGGCGATGCCATGATTCTTCCTCACCTTTGCGATGGGAGGGGACCTCATATAATCTCCGGTTGAGAGGTTGACCGTG
>Ga0110931_1000644_pt1 | contig 13194 bp, 24 predicted proteins | sample 4_EtaG_FD_79333 | JGI IMG/M metagenome (GOLD analysis project Ga0110931, IMG submission 79333) | Marine viral communities from the Subarctic Pacific Ocean - 4_ETSP_OMZ_AT15127 metaG (version 2) (version 2) | ecosystem: Environmental > Aquatic > Marine > Oceanic | place: Pacific Ocean | collected... | reverse complement strand
TGCAGGTTCTACTAACGCGTCGTGGTTGCGCATGCTCTCTAAAACAGGTTCAGGCCATTCATCCATTGCATTGTTGTGTAACCGCCTGCCACGAGTACGTCCTGCCTGGGAATGTGAATTAATCGACATCACTTGATTAGGAACAATCTCTCGGACATTATTTTGCGGCACGGGGATATTGCGCCACATGGCACCCGCACCACGTTGAGGACTTAAAGGGTCTGCAATGATTCGATAGGGGCCAGTAAAATCAAGATACGGAAAAATGTAACTGCCACCTTCCGTTTCTTTAATTAATCGATCCCAAGAAGCATTAGGATGCCCGTGTTCCGTACCTAACGCAGCAAGTGCGACTTCCATTCCTCCATCATTACCGTATCTACGGATGGTGAAATTGTTCGCCAAGCTGATTAGTGCTCGTCCGTTAAACGACAATGCTTGATCGCCCAGAGAGCCACCAGCGGCATAACTAGCGAGCATTGCAAAATCACCTGAACCATAAGCCTCCGCTGGATGAGGGTCGCGGATGTTTCCGCTCATACAAGAACGGGGACCATACCGATAAATCCGGCGAATCATGTTCCGGTCACGCGTCAATACGTAATTCCAATTACTTGTATTGAATGTCTCAGTAAGACGGCGAGAAAAATTCTCGTCATTAATATTGAGGTGACGGGAAAAGAATCGACCAATCCGGCCCCGCTGCATACGATCCTCATTACGCACATCATCGCGTTCAGGTAAATACGCAACCTGTGTAGGATCGTCGTTGGAAATGTGAAGATAAAACGGCCGTCCAAGCAGCCACTCCAGGTTATTGTCCTGAAGCATCTGTCGTTGAATGTCGTTTAATTGGGCGTACCAGAAAATCTGGCGTAAGCCTTCTCGCCAATCAACCCAGTTATCTGCTGAAGGCCAACCAAATGCCTCATTCAACTGGGCAACTGCCTCGAACTCAGTATCATTAAACCGAGCGTGGTGAAGGTCCTGTCCCTGAACATCAATGTATTCAGAAACTTTCTCACAGAACAACTCAAAGGAGTTAATTGTGTTACCACGGGCTTCAATAGCAGCCGCTAAACTCATAGATGTTCCTCGCTAGTTGTTAGTTAATAAAACCTCCAGCAATGCTAATAATAGCATTGCTAATAGGTTACTGCAAGAGAAAATCGGGAGGATTGTCTGCTGCAGTCAGGTTGGTTGAACTCGACCGCCAAGCCGTATCCACCAGATTCATTGCATCTTCAACAGTAGTGGAGACCAATACCCATTTGATTGTTAATCCACGAAATGTCTTTCGGCCCGTGTCATTCCGCCGCAGGCCGCCTCTTAACGGTAATCCGTTCTTGATTAACATCTTTCCGAACTTGATCGGATTAATGTTCTGGGTGGCTCCCGTCATCATCATGTACAACAGCCTTAACTCATCTGCCGTCACAGCCATTGGTTCACCGATATTGGTGAGAAACCGCTGCAACATCAGCTTGTTGGTATTTGCCATTGTTAAAACAGTGGTAGAGAACGTCGTCTGCAGCGCATCATCGGGGATTGCTTCGAGAAAGTAATCCAGATTACCGTGCTTAACCATTTCACAGAACTCAGCAGTTGATGTCCTGCCAGCGTCTACCATATGTGTCTTGGCATGGTTATCTAAGGCAGTGTGCGCTATCTCATGGTCTAGCGTAATTCGATACAGCAACTCTGCAACCTTGGATCGCTCGCTTTCCCATTGCTCAACCAGATGGAAGAAATTGGCTTTGACAACATACTCGCCAATCCGTTCCAGAGGTTCTTCCTGACGCTCGGCTACGGTAAACCGTCGATCCGAACTGTCGAGAATAACTGGTGTGTTGGAATTGGAGGCAATGATGACGCCAAAATAAGTATCAAACGTCTTGGTCATTTGCCGCATGCCGCGTAACGCCAGTCGCTGCTCAGTAATAATGTTCTTCAGCAACTCCCCAACTTTACTTCCGTCGCCGGCCATTGATACTTCATTGGCCTCGTTGATAAGAATCATCCGGGCTTCTTTCATCCAGCCGGTAAACGAATCATTAAGATGATCCATTCTTATCTCAAAGAAATAATCGTCTCCAATAATGGGGCGGATAACATGCTCCATCAATACGTTCTTGCCGGTACCAGGCACGCCATGCATGACAATCGAGGTACCCGGCTTGATCCGTTCTTGAACAATCCAGCCAAGCCAGTTTAAAAACCAGTCCATCACAGACTTGTCATTGCCGAGTACGTGGTACATCAACGCTGCGGTGTAGGGTGCAACCTTGTTTAATACTTCAGACAAGTTGTCTAGTATTAGCTCAGGGTCCCTATGGGTTCCTCTAAACGTCCGGCCGTAGTCGTTATCTGAGAATGAGTTAATCCAGCGGTTAGTCTGGTCAAACACACGATCGTCTGTTGGATCAAACATGATCTGGTAATCAGGAATAGGGTCGGGTACCACAAGGTCATGATTAGCCAAATGGTCTTGGATGTTTTGCCTTGCAATCTCAATAGTTTCTATCTCGTTAGCCTTGGGGTCGTAGCAATAGGAGAAAAATTTGTCGAGCATAATGTCTCGACCGACCCCACGAAATGATTCGCCAATTTCTGTCTTGTACTCATTGGCGCGTTCTAGTGCCTGTCCATAAGAATCGAGGTCAACATCCATATGCCTGAAGGAGTAATCCTCCGGCTTAAATGAATGAATAATGTCGGGGTTCCCTATCGGGTGGTAGTAAGCAACGCTATCACCACCATTCAGGTTGTAATAAGAGAATCCTCGATCTGAACCAACAAACGACAGCGATCCAGGGTCAGGGTTATCAAGAACAATTGATCCCTTACCTACGTGTTTGGTGCGAATCTCTCGTTTACGGAGTCCCGCCTCTCGACGCCTGTCTTTGATTAAGTCTTCTACTTTTGACGCAACTACTGCATTACTGACAGACTTGATCAGAGTTCTTGGAACAAACGGGCTGTCTTTTTCGACCAGTACAATACGATCCTGTTCGGTAATCGTATCGACAAAGGGTTCTTTGCAAATTGCAGGCGCAATGTATATGAGCTTACTGTTGTCAGCCACACTAGGATCGAGCGGCCACACCAGAGAAAACCCTGCGCCGGTCAAAGCCATATCGTCAGGGAAGTGCTTAATGTTGCACCATTTAATCCAGTTCTTTAATGCATGCGGCGCAACAACTCCATCAAACATGAAATAAAGATGACACCTGAGTCCTGTTTTGACTGCCAAGCCGTCTCGTACAATCCCGTAGGATGAAGAATACTGTGTCACATAAGAATAACTATCGAGCCCCAATGTTCTGACAATCGCCTCGACATCTTCTTCGGTAGTGCCATCAATATCGAGCACCATCCATTCGGTACTGTGAGTTCGGTTAGTGTGCCCGGCACGGGACTCGTTATCTAAAGGTCGGTCTAAGCGTCCCTTGAGGAGTACTCTGATACCTGCAGCCGCATTGTTGCGTAAGGATTCATACAACTCGTTGACGTTAGAGACCTCTTCTTCAAAAGAGGTGAAGTTGCGAATATTTGGATAAGAAGCAACTTCAAGTTCGTTGTTTTTGCCGAGGGCGTATTTTTTTGCGGGGCGAATATCCTTCGCTTCAAGATAATTGAGTTTCACTGAAGACCTCCGGGGGGAACCGCTAATTATAGCATTAGCGATGCTTATAGTCGAACTCCGCACTAGGACCCGAGAACATAGATTCGTGCCCTTTGTTGATCTGATGCTCATGCATCATGTAGTTAAACAGGCGTTCGGCCATCTTCCCGTTAAACCGGTACATCTGGTTATTGATATCTAAAATGACATTGCTGCCGAAATCGGAAACAAAAATGCTTTGGACATCGATGACGGAATGGGGGTCTTTCATTCTTTTGACTCCTGATCGTCTTCTTGCACGTGGGAGAGTTCAAAATCAAACCTTCTGTTCCGATCGCTTCCTACGGAGATTACTTTCCATTTTTGCAGCAACTTCCAATCGCTTTTTAAATTTTTGGGGAGACTTTTCGGGTACCACTTACTGAAAGTATTGAATATGGATTCTTCATCTCCTGCAAAATGTTCATAAATCACTTCAGTTCGGTACTCTTTGCGTTTCAAAACATACCGGTTTTCTTCTTTAGGCATCTTGGAGTTCCTCGTGGTAGTAAAACTCTGCTTCAGAGGTGTATTGGTTCCATAAAAGCAAAGCCTGGGTTTTTTCGTGTCGGCACATATGCAGCGTGCGTGGGTAGTCGTTGTCAATCGGCCAACCTGTTGCTCGGCTGGCCGCATCAAATGACACATCGTCTTTAAATACGATGTATTCATCTTTTACAACGGCCTCGATATTGTTTAATGTCGGGCCGTGGTATCCCCGCCGCTTGGCATTAGCTTTAGAGATATGATCAAAGCCTTCTCTAAGGATTAAACGCATCACGTTGCTCCATTTCATACAGTTCCTGCCTGCTGATCTGGCTGCTCACCACAGTTCGTCTTAACGGGCTAGAGGATTCGGGGTTGTAGTGGGCTCTCCAATACACATTGGTGGGTATCTTCTGATACTCGCCATGCACTTTTTTCTCTTCCTCAGTCGGAAGCCAATGCTTACTTTCGTACCAAGCATGTCGCACAAGGCCCAGGAACATCTCCCCAGCCCAAAGATCACCTTCGTCTTCTAAAGTAAGCGACAGCAAATTCCCTTTGGTTTCCTCACGCCATTCAGGATGATTTGCAAGGAAGTCCCTGACTTCATCGAGTGTCCACTTACGTTTGGCCTCGGAATAACGCTCGGCTTCCAATTTTTTGTTTTTCCGGCGATATTGTTTAGGGCTCAGATATCGCCATGCTTCAGTATAAACATTGCTAATATCTTCTTGCTTAATCCATTGGCTGCCGTCCCATTTCATGCTTCAGATTCCTCCTTCGTATTTCTGCATTTCTTCGGGAAGCTCATCGATGCAGGTGTACTCATGATGTTCGCACCAGCCCATGAACGTGCTCACCATATCCTGAGTGGTTCGCGAAGTTTCAATTGCCCAAAGAAGAAATAAATAGGTTTCGACATCATCATCGCCACATTCACGGGTGACTGCTTTACGAAGCCACCATGCTACTTTGTCTTCAACCATCAGATTCCTCCTTCGTATTCATGCTGCAGTCCGTTCAAGGGGTTTCATTTCGTTTCGTCGGTCAATCGCCTGTTTAAGGCGGGTCAAAAGCGTTTCCAGGTCGTTCTCATTGAGTACATAACATTCACGTTCTTCGTATTGGATGTCCCACTCCAATTCGGAACGCTCCTGATCGGTCAGGTAACCTTCGTAGGAAGCGCCTAGTTGAGAAACATCAACCGCCCAGCAGTGTTGTTTGGTATCGTCAGTCATCAGATTCCTCCTGTTTGTTCTTAAAGTCCTGAATGTGCAGAAGTGTTCCGTCATCTTGCACCGAATACTGGCCTATCATGTCTAGCGGAAAAACTGTATCGTTATTTTCTCGATACCAGTCGATTACTTCCTTCATTGAGCCCAATCGTGGAGTGACCATCTGGAAGTCATTATCTAGAACTGCAAGCCCTTGGAAGATAATTGCGTCACTTGATGCCGTGTCATTTTTAATAGTCATCAGATTCCTCCTGTTTTGCTAGTAGTACGAACATGGCACCATTCTCGTTTCAGTGATTTGGTTACTTTCGACTATCGCTCTATGACCGTAATAGCCATTATTGTTGTAACAAACAAACTGCAAGGCGCCCTTAGAGGTAGTGAAATTCACAAACACCGTCTCGCCGGCATAGCGGGGCTTTACTTCATGAGTATTTAACTGAGTGTCTGTAACCGTAATATCAAAAAGATTTGCTCCGATAAATTCATCGAGATTATCTTCTGTCATGTAATACCCCCAATCTTCACAACATACCTGAGTGTTGGTCAGTCCCAATTTGATCTGTTGCTTGTTGGTAGTAATGATGTATCCCTCGTATGAATCACCATAAACCTCCCATTCATTATTGGGTTCAGTGAATTCAACTTCGTTAATCTTTAAGATTGTTTCCAATTCTTGGTTGACAAGCTGCATCTTCTTCCCCCTTTGCGTGTCGATTGAAACGTCGGTAACTTAAATACATGATCGTTATCCCGATCGCATACTTGCTGAGTTGGTAAATCAAAACCGGCATGGTTAAACACCTCGTTTTTTTAATTCTTGAAGAATGGCTGCATCCCTATCCGCCGGACTCGGGTACACACAACCAGATACATACAAATACGTCAGACGAGAATTAGAAAGAAGAAATCCATGTTTATCCTCGGCACGCATCCGTTCCACGCGGTAATCAGTGCCTTCTACATAACCATGATTAAAAGCTGAACCTTTTTGCCAATTAATCTTTCTATCCATACTCGTTTCGTCTGTAGGTTTCCAGCCACAAAAAAACCCCCCGCCCGAAAGCGGGGGGATAACGGAGAATCTGCCTAATTAGGCATTTCGCGCGTCAGCCTCGATGGTGGAGATAACGGGCTGATCTTTCACGCTGTAGGCAGTAATAAACGAGGAGTTGTTCATCGCCCGGTCTTTGTCACCAAAGGCAGAGCGCACAGCCTGACTCTGCCCCTGATCCAACACCGACTGAACTACGTCGGCCCAGTTACTCGGCAGTTCCCGGCGATCAGTGCGGGCGCCTGCGACCAACTGGCATGCCTGTTTAACCACCTCTTTGGTCTGCTCGATAGCCACCTCGCGACCGTGGGCCATATCAGCCTTGATCTTCTCTACGCTCATCCCGGTACGAGCGGCCAACTTCTTCGCCTCCTCGTCAGTAAGTTCCGGTTTGTTAGCCTGCTGATCCACGAGCCATTTGTAGGAGCCTTTCAGTGGTGTGATCTTCCACTGAAGAGATTCACCCCTCGTTGGCTGTGCCACCTTGGAGCGAACCGACAGCCACCGTTCCATGTCATCCTTGGCAGTAACGGCGTTGTCCTCCAAGCCCATTGCCTCAAACGTCTCTGCCTCATCCAGGATACTGTCCAACTCGGACTCGAGGTTGTTGAAGCCGTCAATATGTTGGCTACCCTCTCGACGCTGGTCATGCGCTGCGCTCATGCTAAAACTACGCACCTGATTATTCAGAGCGTTTTGCATGGCAAATTCGCAGTATTTATGGGAAATCGAATCCATATGACGCAGGTCCTCAACGTCTGTGATGTCGGTCTGCTCGGGGGTTACAACGGTTGCTAAATGTAGCATTGCTAATATCTCCTGTCAAAGGTTAATGGAAAAAAGAAAGTCTCCCTTGGCCTCACGGCTCAAGAGAATATCCTCGGGTGAGGAAAGGGTTTCGGACTGCAATGACAGTCCATAGTGGTCAACCCAGTTGGACCGGCTCATGTCAACAGATACCTCACGTTGCTCATAAGTCAGCCCATCACGGGCATCGACCTTCTCAATTACAGAATAGTCCATAAAGTCTCCTTTACAGTTGGTTGAAAGTACAAATGACTAGCCACGGCCGGCAACGGCCGCTCGTCTCTACTACTAAATGCCACTTTTTCGGAAAAGTGGACATACTTTTTTCAACTTTTTTTCATTACCAACCTCCACTCGTCCGGCCATTGAATCCAAAGCGCCTAAGTAAGGGCTCCGGGTGTGATGGCTGTTGCCTGGTGTAGTAGCCCTTGGCGCCCATATGCCGGTTGTAAAACACACCGGGCACGGTCTTCCAAGAGACACTGATCTTCCAGCCTTTTCTCGTTACTGTCGGCCTTAAATAACCGAACAGTTTCTTGATTGACCACAGGACAACACTGATCTGCAGACCGCCCACCATAGCGGCGACCATGCCTCCTAGTGTTCCTGCGTACAGGATCATCAGCAACGCAGTCGCTGCAATGTCCACGTACAGGTCAAATCCCAGGACTTTCCAAAAGTCCAGCTTCATGAGCATGAATAAAATACCAAGACCTGATAACAGGCCAATAAAGATCATAGTAAGAGTCATATAGTTATCTCCTTAGTAACCGTTTAAGACATTTACTGAAAAAATCCTCGTGTTGTTCTCGTAAGCGTTTCCAAGCGTCACGTTGAAACGTATGGACCACTTCCTTGTGGTCCCGAGGATGCATTGCTTTGTATGACTGTCGAATACGTTCAGCCCCAGCACGAGATTTCGCTGTTTCAACGTAATCCTCGTACGTGGGGCCGTACGCAATATCATGGGGCTTAAGCATTGCTTATGTCCTCAAACGAAGCATTGACTGTGTTTATTACTGCCTCTTCCAGCCGATCAATTTCCAAAGCCTGCGCTTCGATAACCCCGTTTGCCAACTTGATCCATTGAGTCAAAGACTCCACTTGATCCCGAAGTGCTTCGGAGTCATTCGCAGGGGCATACTCGGGCCGGCCGGCCATGAGTTGTTGAACGTCATCAGTCATGATTTGCTCCTTAAATGAGAGTGGTGGGACGCATAGCGTCGAGAAGTTTTGACCACAGGTACACGGCCGGTTCGGTGTGTACCTGCCTGAAGCCAAAGCCATCGACCATGTGCTTGTTACCTCGTTCATCGATGAGAATGTCACCGACACTGACGGAGTACATCCTGCGGTGTTTGGTGAGTTTCCACTCATTCCCGTCATTTAAGCCGGGCACATCGTTACCCAAACGGAACGCCTCCTCCAGGTTGTCAGTCTCGACAGTTGCAACATGCTCATAGTTGTCGAACATACTGGGTTTGAACTTCTTAGACCCTTTACGGGTAACGGGATACATCTCGGCACGCCAATCGTGTTGGTAGATTTTCAACATGGTTTTCTCCTTAAAGGTCTCTCATCTGAGAGATTGAGTTAAATGACGAAGACTCGTTAATTCCTAAACTGAGGAATGACGTAATGTCTGTGTCACTGTTTTTGTAGTACTGCTTCCCATTGACATGGTGGTGGCCTGACGCCCATAAATAAGGACGTTTCTTGCTGTCCGTCATGCCAAACAGCTTGGTCATCTGACGCCGCATGGGGTCAGATTGGTCCTTGCATGTTTCGATGGGTACAAATGAAGGGCAGTCGTGGGTCACCACGACATCGGGCCTCACATCAAAGCCGTCTGCGAAGGTGTTCCACTCGTCATAGGTCGGCTCTTCCGCCTCCCACCAATCGACACCTGCGGTGCGGTGATGCTTATCGTAGGATCGAGCCCCTCCAAAGAAGAGGTGACGAATGTCCTCGATCACAACCGTCGAGCCTCGATGCACCCAATGCAGGCGTCCCCAAGAAGAGATGAACGGCGCCCAGTTAAGGTTGAAGTACCTGTGTTGCACCGGCTTCAACAATTCCCAGTTGTCATGGTTGCCACCACAGGTGAGCCATGTGGGACCAAAAGGCCTGTAACTCTGGAAATAAGCGATCACTGGGCAGTGCTTTTCAAAGCCAATGCCCAAATCACCAACTTGGACTACAACGTCATCGACCTGCAGGCCATCCTCTATTTCTTGGATGGCCTCAAGGTTGCCGTGGATGTCTCCAACATACTTGATTGTCATAACGCCTCCTTAATCAGCGTAGTGATAGGTTTCCCAGTTCCGACCGGGGTGAAAGTGCTTCTCCCACAGGTCGGGCTGGATGTGAGTGGCCGCAGCAACGCGGTCCAGGAACGCTTCAGCCTCGTCGCGAGTCTCAAACACGTGTGGGTGAGACAAGCCCAGTTTGTTGGACCAACGAAGACGCACGGTGTATTCGTTGATCTGTCCAGAACCAAAGCGGCTGACACCAAGGCCATCGAGCTTCTCCTCAGTTAGGCGCCAGTACTTAAGCGCCTTGTACGGTTCAGGCTCACCAGAGTGAGGCGTGAACCCAGCCCACTCGTCCTCCTGCGTTTTCTTCGGTTTCTCAGTCAACTCAGCGATGAGTTGCTTCGGGCTCGGCATGGCGAGGAACGCCTTCTTTGCCTCACGGTTCTTCAAAAGATGTGCATATTTAAGCATTGCTAATACCTCCTAGTAAAGGTTTACGATTCGTACATGCACCAGGGCAGGGTGCGGATACCATGCTTGGCGTTATAGGCATTTAACGCTGCACGGGAAGGTGTGATGGAACCCAGCCCATCACAATTGGAACAGCCATTTCTGACTAGGCCACGCTTGGACATGTAATGCCCGTCGCCGCCGCATTTCTTGCAGGTGAGCATGTCATCATGCTTGATGGGCATTTCCACCTGACGATTCTCAGCTAAAGGCTGGCGCCTCCCTGCGGGTGGCATCAGTACAGCCTTGGTATAGAAGCGGCCTGTCTTGCCTCGTCGAGTCACGGCACTGAGCACTGTCATGCTGCCGTAAGGCTTCTCACGAAGGTTATCTAAGGACACACCCTGAAAGACCACGTGGCGGGTGCCGTCTGGCTGTAGTTGGGATTTAACGATTGTCATGGCAATTTCTCCTATTGCTTGGTTGAATGACACAAATGACCTGCCTCGCGTCGCTAGACGCGTGCTGTCAGATGTTGCAGGTGACGTAATGGGTGGTGAAGTGAAAGAGGTGCTTTTCAGCATCCTCCTGACTGGTGAATTGCTCGGGAGTAACGGACTTGGACCACTCTTTGAAGGCTTGTGCCTCCAAATACCAAAGGTCTCGATCCATTGCTCGAGCAGCCTCGGGGCTGTCTTCCCAAATACCGCAACCAGGCTTCCACCCGGTATGGAAAGAAGGTTTCAATTTGTCTAAATCAAGCATCGGCATTTCTCCTTGCTAGTTGGTTGAGAACATCGGAAGTGACAAGCCAAGCGACGCTCGTCGCTCGTCGCTGGTCTAAGTGACAAATGCAGCGTTTTTGCACGATCTATATAAGAACGTGCTAATATGGCTACACTTTTTGAATGTGTTCTGTAGCCAAAAAAGCCCAGTTAAATCATGCACTTAGGCACGTATCCGGGGGTGGCTACAGATTGACCTGAGTTAAACTGTAAAAGAGGTTTTTTTGGCCTATAGGCTAAAAAGTAGGGGTTTCTGGATTTAAAATCAGGCCTATGTCGCTGACTCGACAGCCAACTAAAGAAAATACGTTGTTATTCAAGCATTTACGATGGCTACAGGTTTTTGGCCTCTGTAAGCCTACTGTAGCCACTCTGAAAAAAGCCAATGAAAACAACGACTTAGAGATGCATAAGGTGGCTACAGATTTAGGCTACTGTAGCCACATAAAATCTTATGCGTGACCCCAACCGAAGTGGGTGAAGAGGAACTTCGCTACTTCAGCGCTACGCTCGTCGTCCTCCATACGGCTGAACTCGTCCATCCAGTCGCCATTGCCGGAGGCATCGTCCTTGCCACCGACAATCAGTGGGAGACGCTGAGATAAGCCGCCGGCGATGAAGAGATCAGAGTCGGGCGTCCAGCATCTAGCGCCGCCTATCCAGTCAACAACGAGGGCGTCGATGACGTCATCGAGATTCTCGTAGACATTGATATGCGCGGGGAAGGTGCAGGTATGGTCGTTGGATTCAGTGACGCGAGCCGCGATCTCATATGCGAGACGATAGTCGCCTGACGCGAGAATGGTGTCGCCACCCTTGGCTTTCCAGCGATGGGCGACGGTGCCGTCGTGCGGCGGGCAATGCATGGCGTAGTTTTCCAGGTACTGTGTAGATATGACGATATACATGATGTGTCTCCTTAGTTAAGGGTTAGTTGTTACTTCTTGTTCTTGAAGAGCTTGACGAGGTCCCAACCGATCCAAGCAGAAGCAAAGACAAGGGTAGGAACGGGCCAGATGGCACCCATCACAAAAGCCACAGCGAAGTTGACAACTTGCAACGGGTGGTTGCGGAGCCAGCGGTAGATACGCGTGGCAAGTCCGAGTCGGGGCTTCGGGTCGCCATAGCGAGCTTTATGTAACTTGTTAGCGAAAGCGGTGAACTCTTCTGTGGTCTTAAAGAGGGGCATGGTCATGGTGTATCTCCTGTGTTTAGTTAAGTGAAGCACTCATGACTCGCCGGGCTGCGCCAGCAGCCTGGATCGGCGGAGGTGATATATACAACGGGCAGAGCGAATCGGAGGACGCGATGCTGGATTCGGGAATCGGAGGGACCCCCGTTGTTTCTCTGTCGGGGGGAGGGGGACCCACACGGGCGTATTGACAAAAAAATTTTTCAAAATTTTCTGCTGCAGATAAGTGCTTGATAAGTTTGACTTAAATAAGAAGCAATGCTAATATAACAAAAATGAAGGGCTTTAAGGCTGTTCAAACAGATGTAACGCCTGGTTCAGAGGCGGATGCATCGTGGCAAGTAATGAAGGAATACGCTGATCCTGGGGGAAGTCTTACTTCTCAACAGGAGCGTTTCGTATTTCTCGTGGCGTCTGGCGTCCCCGCAAAGGCCGCATTAGCAGGCGCTGGCTATGCGAAAGGAACGCAGGCAGCGCGAGTGCTTGGGCTTGCCCCGGTGAAAAACGCCTTGGCCTTTGTAAAGGAACAAGAAAAAGACCAGATATTTGTTAACCGGGACAAGCTGACCAGTATGTTATTTGCGGCGCATGCGAAATCCGCCAACGCCACCGAGGAAATCGCTGCAATACGCGAACTTGGCAAGATGCACGACGTATACGCGCAGGCGCAAGAAGACCGGAAAAACCAGTTGCATACCGCCGTGCAGATCAACCACAACACTGTGACCAAACTCTCCGACGATGATCTTCTAAAGATCGCGCAGATGGCGTCGAGCGACATTACGCCCGCGTTGGAAGACAACCGTCATGCGACCAACTTCCTTGAGGCTGAAGGTATCACCGTCGAGGACGGCTATAACGAACCGCCTGAATTCGAGCCCACATTAGAAGCAGGGAGAGGGGAAGAAGAAAAAGAGATAGAAAAGGAATGAAAGAGGAAAGGTGGGAGCCCGATATTCAGGCGAATGATCCGAAGGCCACTCAAGCAGAGTTGGCACAGAAGGAACTCGCACGACGGGAACTGTCAAGGCGTCGATTGCTTCCTTTTATTCTTTCAGAATTTGATAACTACGAAGCGGGCTGGTTTCACAAACTGTTGTGCCAGGAACTCGAGGAGTTTGAAAAAGCCGTCAAGCGGCGGGAGTCACCGCGACTCATCATCACGGTTCCCCCAAGACACGGCAAGAGTCTGATCGCGTCAACGTATTTCCCCGCGTGGTACCTCGGACGTAATCCTAAAGACGAAATCATCGCAACCAGTTACTC
>Ga0110931_1000637_pt1 | contig 13246 bp, 7 predicted proteins | sample 4_EtaG_FD_79333 | JGI IMG/M metagenome (GOLD analysis project Ga0110931, IMG submission 79333) | Marine viral communities from the Subarctic Pacific Ocean - 4_ETSP_OMZ_AT15127 metaG (version 2) (version 2) | ecosystem: Environmental > Aquatic > Marine > Oceanic | place: Pacific Ocean | collected... | reverse complement strand
GATATACCGGCTATGCTTTCAGATGGCGAGTTTGTAATGACAGCAAAAGCTGTCAGGGGTGCTGGTAACGGCTCTCGCCAACAGGGGATGAGGAACATGTATAACATGATGAGTAATTTTGAGGCTAAAGCCTGATGGCAACTACAACTCAAATACAAGAAGTAAGAGAGTCACAGCCGGTTGAAGCCTATAAACTAGGTCTATACGAGTCTGCTCAAGATTATATTACCCGAATGCAGGGTATTGACCCTGCTACCGGGCAACCGTTTGTAGATGCAGAAGGGAGAGAATTAGGCCCAGTTTTACCGCCAAGCCAAGCGATAGCCGGTTTGACAGCGGAACAACTAGGGGCAGGCGACCTAATTAGGACGGGTATTGGTGGTTACGAGCCGTTTTTGCAGGGTGCTTTAGCAAGTACACAAGCTGGTCAACAGGCAATTACAGCCGGTGCGTTGCCGGGTATACAAGAAGCCTTGGGCACTCAAAGAGGCGCATTGACTACTTTGCGCGATGCTCAGTCCCTTGCCGCTGCAACTAGGGCAGAGCCTTTTTCATTTAGAGATCAAGCACTTAGAGGTTTATCAGCCGCCGCTTCCGACATTACCGGAGCACAGGCTGGTGTGCCGTTGCAAACTCAAGCTGCACAGCAGGGTATTACAACGGCAGACGTAATCGGACAACGGGCGGCACGAGATGCACAAGCCCGTTTAGGTCTGGGAGCACAACAAGCAAGACAAATAGCTGGCACAGGTCAGCGTGATTTACTTGCTGCAAGACAGGGATTGGCAGGTGCAGAAGCGCAGTTTGACCCTAGTGGGATTGGTCAATTTATGGACCCCTATATTTCACAAGTAGTTGAACAAGCTAGAAAAGAGGTCATGCGTACAGGTGATCTTCAAAAACAACAAGCCGATGCTCAAGCAATAGCCGCAGGTGCTTTTGGTGGCTCTCGTGGTGCTGTCCAGAAAGGTGAGATTGATCGGTCTATTAACGACCAGATTGCCAGACAAACCGCTGGTTTGTTAAGCCAAGGATTCGGCCAAGCTTTGGGTGCATCCCAACAAGCTTTTGAGGCTGGTAAAGGAAGACAACTGCAACGTGCAGGACTTGCAGGACAACTTGCTCAAACACAAGCTGGTCTTGGACTACAGGGCACCGCAGTCGGACAACAAGCCGCTCAAACAGGCGCACAGTTAGGTCTGTCAGCCGCCGAAATGGCGCAACGTGGAGCGCAAGTTGGCGGTCAACTTGGCTTGCAAGGTCAACAGGCACTTGCTCAGATGGCTGGTCAAAGGGCTAATATTGCCCAACAAGGCGGTCAATTAGGCTTGCAATACGGTCAGTTGGGTCAGGCAGACGTTAGTCAACTTGCAGCGTTAGCGGGTCAGCAGGCACAAACGGCACAAGGTATCGGATCTCTTGCGGCGCAAGGGGGCCAATTGGGCGGCAGATTAGCCTCTATGGGTCAGATACAAGCTGGTCTCGGTCAACAAGCACAGCAGCAAAGAGCAGCGGACGCACAGCAGTTGTTAGGCTACGGCGGTATGCAACAACAGCAGGCCCAAAACGTGTTGAACGCACAGTTTGCTGCCGAACAGGCAGCTTACACACAGCCTTTACAGCAGTTAGGCTTTTTGGGTGACTTGACCAAAGCGTTACCGTCCTCACAAAGTTCCATACTGCAACAAAATGCACCTAACCCAGGTCTTGGGCAACAGGTGGCTGGTTTGGCACTTGGTGCTGCCGCACTCGGGAGGGCGTTTTAATGCAAGGCAATATGCCCCGCGAGATTAAGGACATCATCCGTAACGTCCAACAGATGGATCTACCAGAAAACGGCATTGCTGATATACGCATAAAGATACAGGGTGGCGAAGTATTAGATCGTCCAATGTTTGCAGTAGGCGGCGGGGCAAACAAGTTCCCTGACCTCAGTGGTGACGGCAAGGTCACACAAAAAGACATATTGATAGGCCGTGGTGTAATCGAAAAACAAGAGGGTGGTGCAGTCAATCCAGAGCAGGCTATCGCTCAAGTTGAGATGGCTGCCGAAGCAGAGGGCGAACAGGTTGGTTTGGATTACCTGGCTAACCAAATGGGCGGCATCGACATGGCAGAAGATGCAGAGGGTCTGATCAACGCACTGCGGGGCAATGAGATGCCTATCGCAGCACGGCGCACGGAACTTGCAGAGTATGTCGGTGAAGAAGATGCAATGCGGACTCCAGAGTCTGTATTGGCAATGGTGCAGCCCACCATAATGATGACAGAAGAAGGGGCTATGAACTCAGGCATTGGTGAATTGATGCAACAACTCACCTCAGATGTCGAAATGGCTACGGAAGGTGGTGCGCCAACAGACATGGGTCAGGGTGTCGGCGCATTGATGATGGCAGGAGCACCGGAACAGCCCGTACAGCAGTTTGCGGCGGGTGGTGCTGTGCAGTATTTTAAAGATGGCACACGAAACGACCCCATAACCGGACAGAGTCTGGCAGCAAGCGGAGCCTTGATGCGGACGTCTGCATTGGACAAATTACGAGGCGCAGGAACGGGGACCGGAAACCTCCAAACTTATTTCGATGAGTATTTACCGCTTTACGAAAACCTGATACGAGACAGCGAATCTGAGGAAGATAGGAGGAAAGACAGAGCACTTGCTCTGGCGAAGGCGGGTTTTAGGTTTGCGTCGGGCGTAGGCCCGAAAGGACAAAACATTGCAGGCCAGCCGTTACTTTCACAAGCAGCAGCCGCTGCAATCCCGGCCATAGACGAATTAGGAGACATCGAGTCACAACGTCGCAAACAAGATACGGCACTACGAACCCTTGCCGCACAATCGGCCATAAAAGCACAAGATACTGCGACGACACGGTCACAAAAAATAGCAGAACTAGAATACGACGCTGGCGTCAAACTCCAAGAAAAAGCACTCGATCTCCTCTTGAAAGACCCCAAATATAAAATCGTCAACGTCAACGTAGGGGATGGAAAACAGGTTCCTATACTACTAGACGAAAATACCGGTAATTATAAACGTTTGGACATAGGGGCTTTTACGGCTACACAATCGGGTGAACTGCCTTCTAATCTGACAAATCCGAAGAAAGAATCTCTTTTATTTAATTCTCTCAGCGATATGTCAAAAGGCTCGATAAAGGGAGACGAATTGAGCAGGCTGGATACCCTTGTGGATGACCTTTACCCCGCAGAAACGGTGATAGATGGGGTGAAAAAAACCCCAACCATACCTGTAAACGTGCTTGATATGGTCAATACCCGTTTAGCAAGAGGAGACGTCCCGAGAATACAAAAAAGGATTATACGACAAGCTCAAAATTTAAAAGCTAACCGCCCCGAAGCTTTGTCAGCAATGACAGATCTAGCTCTAAACAATTTTGATGCTGCTGTTGAGGCGAATAGATTGGTTGCGGGTGTCCCCGAAGAGGATGTTTTGATTGATCCCGATTTTGACGCGAGTAATCAATATGGCTTGATGACAGGTGTCATATCTCCTTTCAATGCTGTCTTGACTACTTTCGAGGCCGAACTCGCTGGTTACGGTGCCGCTGGTGCAGAGAGATCTGCGGCTGTTCAAAGATTCTACAAAGATAAAGGATTCTTGAAGAAACTAATTAGTGTTACAAATAGGGAGTTACTGCAAGCGATGGGGGGCACCAGACTTTCCAACGAATTGAAGCAGATAACTGAACAAACAGAAGTTCTCGAGGGCAGCGGACTTACCTTTGATGTGACGGCAAAGACTGCGGCGGAAGGTATTCTCATAGAACTTAATACAGCCTTGAAACAAGCGGTTCAAATCCTAGAGGACAACGAGGTCGTACCAGGTAGTATCCCGGCAGCCGACGTAAATGATGCCCAAAAGGTTAGAAGAACTGTTCCTAAATTAATCAGGGCTTACAATAACCTTCTTCAAGGGTTTGACGTGACGATGGAGCGTACACCGGGCCAGATGCCCCGAATGACCGGAAACGTGCCCCTAGTCCAAAATAAAACAGCCCTTAGTGGTACTATCAAGCAATAATGGCTGAGACGCTACCAACACCAGATCCTCGAGTCTCTTACGGTGACTTTGCGTCTTTCGTGCGTCAAAACGGTCTGTCATCCACTGTAAAAAGTTACGTAACAGAAATCAGTGGCAACGAGCAGATATACGATGATCTTGCTGCTCAGGGTCTTTCCGACTTTCAAATTGCCAACGATTTTTTTCGTTTGGAAAAATTAGATCCAACTTTCATCGAAAAGGAACGTCGTGAGGGGTTGGATTTACGACAGTCAGCAAACCTACTGGCTCAAGACATGGGTCTGGATCTTGAAACTTTAAGGGACGAACAGGGGTTTTCAACAGCCGACTTCCTAGAGTTTTTTACAAGTGGACGCCGACCCTCACCCGCCGAAGCGGCGGCTGAAACAGTTGCCTCCGGAACAATTAGCGGCGGGTCGATTGCCGCTGGATTTGGAATTGGGGCGGCGGCTGGAGCCATGACACCAATTCCGGGTGGTACTTTAATCGGTGGGTTGATAGGTGCTGGTGCGTTTGGTCTGCTTGGTGAAAAAGTCAAAGAAGAGGTTTTACCACAAGAGCCAATCATTGAACCGGGCATGCGTCCCATGATGGTTTTTGGCGAGACTTTAATTGAAGCCTTGATGGGCACTACGCTTTTGAGGGGTGGTAAAGAGCTACAAGAATTTGCTTTTGATAAAGTCGGGGATGAATTCAAAAACCGGGGATTTTTTGCTGAAAAGTTGAGAGAAAATGCCGCTGGTAGAAGTTTCAACGTTGTAAAACAAGAAATGTTCCGGCCAAATGCTATTAACCCCGAGCAAATGGAACGTTATATATCTCGTATTGCAAAAGATGATCCGGTTTTGTTTGGTTATTTGCGTTCGTATATGAAAAACCCTCGTGCGACGTTGGTTGCAGAGTCCGCCGGAGGCGTAGGAGCGGCGGCGGGTGCAATGGGTGCTGAACGGTTTTTCCCCGGAGATCCGGGTGTTCGAGCGGTTTTTGAAATCACGGGAGCCACTCCACTTTCATACCTCACAATGTTTCCTTACTTTGTTGTTGCAAAAGATAGCTTGAAACAAGGCGCAGAGGCCCTGCAAGGAGCTATGAGTGTAGAGGAGCAGCAAGAGAGGGTGGGTCAGGCTCTCATTAATTTTATGCAGGAGATGGGAGACGATCCACAAAACTTTATAAATGCTATTGAGGCAGGCTCTTTTCGCAGAATCGTGGATGACACATTAGAAGCACACGACGCTGCTTACGGAGACTTGTCCGTTGACCAGATTGCTGACTTGCCTATCACCACGAGAATGTTGGCTTCTCTTGATAGCAATGATCTTACCGAGAACTCATCTTTAGATCTGTTAGAGGGTGCTATCTTGCGTAAAGTGCCACTGGAGGCGCAAAAGTTTTCGAATCAATACCGAGAACAAGGCAAAAGAATACAAGAATTAATCGGAGCCGTGATCGCCAGCGGCAAAAATGCAGATGTGCTCAAAACTGCGGGTCGGATGCGTAAAAAGTTTTTTGAAGACACATTAAATGCCCGTCTGGACCAAGCTATCGCAGACCAAACCAGGGTAATTAAAACTTTTGGTACAGGGTCTTCCAGTGCCGCCGCTCGTCGAGAGGCGGGTAAAAAACTTGATTTAATCATGGAAGGCGCGTTCAAAGATATTCGAGACCAGCAAAAACAACTCTACGACCAAATCCCGAAAGATTTGGAGATTGGATCGACCAACCTTCTTGCTGCTATCAAAGATTTGAGTGCTGATCTGCCGCCGGAGGCTAGGGCTGAGATTATTCCCGCAATGGCTCGAGGCACCCAGAAACGGTTTGCCGACATAGCCCGGAAAGCCCGTCTGGAGAGTGATATTCAAAGCCTCGAAACGGATTTGACGGAGTTGAAGAGCTACCAAGGTTTTGTGCTAGACAGAGGTCCGTTGCAAGGCACCAATAAACAAACACCGGCAGAGGTGAAAAACAGGCTCGAACAAAAATATGACGTTCGATTTGACCAAGTAGAAAAAGAAATAAAAGACCGGCTTGGGGTGGCGCAAGAAGCCAATGAAAAGTTAGGTGACGTAGATGACTCGCCATTGACCCGAGCGCAGATGTCAAGTTATCGATCAATTATGTTGGGCGAAGCGAGAGAGGCTGGTGCGGCAGGTAAAAATGAACTAGCTCGTATTTATAGCACCATCGCTGACGGCATTGAAAAAGATTTTGCAGATGTAAAAACGATAACAGAATTAAACGACATACCTGATTACGAACAAGGCAAATTAGTTTTACAGATCGATGCGGCGAATGCTTTTACAAGGTCCTTCAAAGATGCTTTTGCAAGATCTTTTCCGAACAAACTACAAAAAGAAAGAAGAACCGGCGAAGCTATTATCAATCCAGAGCTTCTGTACAAAGAAATCGTTCGAGGGGGCACCCCAGAACAAGACATCAAGATGGAACAAATTTCAGATGCGGTGACGTTTCTTGAAAGGAGTTTGATTGGTGATCAAATTGGTGGTCCGCAATTTGCACCGATCAGCCCAGAAGATGCCGCACGGATCAGGATCACCACGGAAGAAAGAATCCGCACGATGGACGAGGCTTACGAAGATATTTTCAGAGCCTTGGCTAGATCTAAAATAGTCAATTTGCGGGGCGATAAGCCAGAAATAAACCTGCCTGCTTTGAGAGTCTTCATTGATGAAAATGAAGACATGCTAGACCAAATTCCCAATCTAAGACGGGACCTTGAGGATGCTAGGACAGCAAAAGTAGCTCTGAATAAAGTGTATGAGGACCAAAAAGAAGGCGAATTACCGGAATTTTTTACCTCTAGGTTGTTTGAAGAGGTAACCGGTGAAAAGCCTGCACTAGCAATTGACAGCTTATTAGGATCCACGGTTCCGAACTCCAGAGAAAGGTTTTACGATTTACTTGGGAAACTACGAACAAGGGGTGCCCAACTGGGCGAAGGTTCGGTGACCGACGAGCAGATCGAGCAGCGGTTGAAACAAGCCGTTCTTTCTTGGGCACGAGGTAGATCTATTGGGAAAAGACCAGGTGAAGCATTCGGAGAAGCTACCGATCCAGCTTTGATGGGTGACGATGTTGCGCCATTCCAAGCATTGGCCGAGAAGCCTAATTTTCAAAACATGTACAACTCCTTGTTCTCAGGCGTAGACGGTGGACCAAGTCTGATGAGTATCCTTGCAAGGCCGGGTCCAGACGGCGAGGCTCCTTTGTTCTCGTCGATGGAAAGACTAAATCTGCAAAAGATATTCAAGCGCGGTATAGAGCTTGACAGAACTGTCTTAGATCCAAAATTCAAAGAGGTTATTGATGAGGTGACCCCCGAAGTTGACTTGCTTACTGGTTTGATGATCAAACTTGCTGGTTCTCAAATTGGTACCACTGCGGCCAAACTGATACCTGGACGTGGACAAGGTCTTATTGAAGCTGGTGCTGGTGTACGCTTTCTAGAAAAAGTATTGGCTCCGGTCCCTTCTGGTGCTGTAGACGACGTATTGTTGCAGGCTGCAAAAGATCCAGACTTTATGAGGTTTTTATTGAAAAAAGGTCTGGAGGGCAAACCTTTTGAACCGGGCAAGGCCGTACAACAAATAGGTAAAACTATCCGTCAACAAGTTGGAGAAATCCGAAGACTGAAAACGTTTTTGTTGCCCGTGTTGGGAAGTGGTATCCAAGAGGCTTTGACAGAAACTGAGGAAGAGATCCTACAAAAACAGTTCCAACCTTTTGAAGAACAACGTTCTGAGCGTTATCAACCGGCTTTCGAAACCGGTATCGAGCCTGTCGCACCACCAATCGCGCCACCTGTATCAGCGGCTATGCCTCCCCCGGCACCCACTGCAGCAAATCCGCAACTCCGACAGCGGTTTGCGGCACTTTACCCGGATGATCCGATATCGCCGTTGATCGAGGCCCAAGGCATAGGAACACTTCCACAAGCGAGGGTTTAGACCAACCAAGCCCTAGCTTCTTCGCCCAGCACCTTCTGGGCAATATCAATCTTCCCTTTCAATGCTTTGATAATCTTTTCATCAACTGTTTTCGGGCTAACCAGGTCAACATAAAGAACATGGTGCTCTTGCGTCATGCGGTGCGCTCTGTCCTCTGATTGTAAACGTATCTCCAAGTCGTAGGAGTTGTTGTAGTACACTACGTTGGTCGCAGCCGTAAGCGTCAGACCATACCCCCCGGTCCTCGGGTTTGCGACGAAAAAACGCACTGGACTGTCTTTGTCTTGAAACTGCGCTACAATTCCGTCTCTTTGGTCCTGCGGCGTTGCTCCATAGAAGGTTACAACAGACTCTTCTCCAAACTTCTCAGCCAGTGTCTTTTCAATCTCTTCGATGTCATACACGTAACTGGCCCAAATAATAACCTTACCGATCATCTCGCCAATCGCCTCGAGCATTTCGTCCATACGGTTGCTGGCAAGTGGTTGTATCTCTCCATCGTCAGTTCTCAGATGACCACAGGTGATCTCTTGCAGCCGCATGATCTGGGTCAACACGCTTTGTGTGGTCGATAGCTCCCCCTGATCCAGCATGGCTAACGCAAACTCCTGCATCTGTTTGTATGCTTTCGCTTGTTCTTCAGTTAGTGCTACTTGTCTTTGCATGTAGATCTTGTCTGGCAGATCCAGACAATCTTCTTTCAAAACACGGTGACTGTGCTTCTCAAGCTTGCAGTTCAACTCCTGGAGGTTTCTGTACCCGGTTATCTGTTGGAAGCTACGTGCTCCAAACTTACGCTGTTGCACCACGGCATACCGACCTTGGAATGCGTAATAACTGTCATAATTCAGCATACTTTTATTCAAAAAAGCACACTGAGAAAACAGGTCCATCGGGTTTTTGGTCACCGGGCTACCTGTCAGTATTCTCTTGTACTTGGCCTGTTTACCAAGCGCAATGATGTTTTTAGTTCGCTGTGCCTGACGATTCTTGATGGTGGTGCTCTCATCCACCACTACGAAACTGTCGGCATTCAGCTTTAAAAAGTCCTGTGCGACCTGGTTACCACGTTTTGTCGATAACGCCTCTACGTTCATAATTAGTATTCGCAGAGCGTCACCCGAACCCCGCGCCACCTGGATCAACCTCTTCTGGAACTTCTGAGTGGTCTTTGGCTCCCACAGTAAAGAGTCAACTCTGACATCTTCTGACATATGTTGCGGTATCTCTTTGGCATGCCAGTTTGCGTAGACCCCTTTTGGAGCGATGATAAGTGCTGCTTCTATCTCACCTTGTTGAAAAAGCATTCCCATCGTGTCTATCGTGACTTTTGTTTTGCCTGTGCCCATTTCCATGAACAGGGCATAAAAGCTGCGCTGCCAAGACTTTTCAAGCGCAACCTTCTGGTGTTCGTAAGGTTCTGTTTTAAATTTATACATTTTGCTTTCTATATGTTGACATCTGCGATAGTAAGGGATTACTCTCACATTGGGAAGTGTTGAAAGACACTTAAACAATAAACCACGAACGAGGACTGACGAATGAGCGACCTTTTTGATGAAATGGCCGAAGATGCCGAAAAATCTCTCAATCTCCCCGAGGATGGACAACTGGGCAGCGTATCAAAGATCGCTGAACAGATCATTGCTGAACAGCAAAGAGTAGAAAATCTAGAGGTAGAGCACAAGGCTGCAAAAGCCAAACTTCTGAAACTGACCGATGAGGAACTCCCAGCAGCGATGCAGGAGTTGAACATGAGTGCCTTTGCATTAGCAGATGGCAGTCAGGTGACACTGAAACCAACGTATGGTGCCAGAATCCCCAAGGACAAAGAAGGTGATGCTTTTGAGTGGCTGAGACAACGGAACGAAGCTGATCTTATCAAGAACACCGTGACAGTGCGCTTCAACAAAGAACAGGACAACGAGGCAAAAGCCTTGGTGGACGATCTGCGTAAGAAGCACATGGAACCAGAACAGGCTTCAACGATTCACCCCGGAACCCTGAGAGCTTGGGTCAAGGGCAGAGTTGAGGATGGTTTGGAACTGGACATGGAATTGTTCGGTGTGTGGGTTGGACAACGAGCAGAAATCAAGAGGAACAAAGATGGCTGATAAAGAAGTAAAAGAAACGAAAGAAGAAAAAAGCGTAGCTGTGATGGACGCGGCGATGTTTGAAGCGGATGCTGGTGCTGGTATGAGTATGGAACAGGATGATTTGGCACTGCCATTTCTGAAAGTTCTGAGTGCTCTTGATCCCCTCATACAAGAGGGTGAGATCGATGCAAAGCCCGGTGACCTCTACAACACCGTCACAAACACCGTCTATCCAGGAAAAGCAGGGGTGCAAGTGATACCGGCTCACTATGAGCGACGGTTTCTCCAATGGGCACCTCGTGGCAGTGGCTCTGGTGCTCCTATGAACATTTACGGACCGGACGATCAACGCCCGGAAACTAAGCGGGACGAGAACGACAACAAAGACTACGTTGTCGATGGGGAAGGATCTTACATTGATGAGACCCATCAGCACTATGTCGTAGTCCTTGAAGAGGACGGATCGGCAAACACGGCTTTGATTTCTATGAAGTCAACGCAGTTGAAGAAGTCACGCAAATGGAACTCGATGATTGCATCTAGGACGATGACAAATGCGAAGGGTATGAGCTTTCAGCCCCCACGTTTCAGTCACGTTTATAAGCTGTCTACCAGTTCTGAGAAGAACGATAAGGGTAGTTGGCATGGGTGGAACATTGAACTAGTCGGCACGGTCGAAGACGCGAATGTCTACCGTTCTGCTAAAGCCTTTCACGACAGCATCGCAAGTGGTGACGTGACGGTTAAGCACGAGCAAGAGACTTCAACAGGAAGGACCAACGAGCCTTTCTAGCCGTATGGGGAACCCGGTCTCCACAGGTCCAGTATATTCGTCTTCGACTAGCTGGGCCATCCGGGCCTTATTATGATAGAACAATTTTCAAACATATTTGACGGACTCAGGGCAGCTTACGGCACATATAAAATAAATGGCCGGGACACAAAGGGCAAAGCCACTGGCAAAGCTACCGTCGTAAAGGAATCACGGACCACGGAGACCTGGGAAGCGCATCTATCCGGGCAGCAGTCCATCGGTATTATCCCCATCAACGAAGAGAACGAATGCAAATGGGGCTGTATTGATATCGACGAGTACAACTTCGATCATCAGAAGCTACTCAAACAATTACAAAACGCAAAATTACCTTTGGTGGTGTGCCGCAGTAAGTCTGGCGGTGCTCACGTATTTTTATTTACAGCAGAGTTTATACCAGCCAAAGACATGCAACAGACGCTAAAACGTCTTGCAGTGTCTCTGGGCTACGGTTCTTGTGAGATCTTTCCGAAACAAGTGGTGCTGCATCTGGAGCGTGGTGATGTCGGGAACTTTCTCAACACACCTTACTTTGATCACGAGAATGGATTGCGTTATGCCTTTAAGGCAGACGGGACTGCCGCCACGATAGAAGAGTTTTTTGAGTTGCACGAGCAGAACGTGCAAACCCATGAGCAGGTGCTGGCACTTACAGTAGAAGAGGACCCGGACTTGCCGTTAAAGGACGGACCACCTTGTCTTCAGATGCTATGCCGGGACGGTATACCGGAAGGGGCTAGAAACAACGGGCTGTTCAATCTTGGAGTCTACTTACGCAAAGCAAACCCTGACGGTTGGGAATCAGACATCCTTGAACACAACATGAAGTTCATACACCCGCCGTTGCCTTTGGGTGAGGTCAACACAGTAGCCAAGCAGCTAGAGAGAAAAGACTACGCTTACAAGTGTTCTGACGCACCAATCAACTCGGTATGCAACCGAGAGCTTTGCATGACTAGGAAGTTTGGTATTGACGGTGTAGTCACTGGGGTACAGATAGCTAATCTTAGAAAGTACAACAGTACACCACCGGTCTGGTTCCTTGACGTGATGGGTCAGCCATTGGAGATGCAGACAGATGATTTGTTGAATCAAGCAGCGTTTCAAAAAGCTTGTGTAGATCAACTTAACTTCCTGCCCAGAACGATCAAAAAAGATATGTGGGAGACCCGCATCAACGGGTTGCTCGGTGAGATGTCAGATACAGAAGGCAGCATTATTGAAGTGTCTGAGGATGTCAGTGTCAATGGTCAGTTTAACGACCATTTAGAAGATTTCTGCACAGGGCATCAAGCGGCAGAAGAAAGAGAGCAAATACTGCTCAAGCGGCCTTGGACCGACGCAGAGAGAGGCGAGACCTACTTCAGATTGAAAGATTTGGAATCGCATTTGATTAAAGCGAACTTCAAGCATTTCAAGACACACCAGATTGCACAGCGGTTACGGGATCTTAATGGGCACAGTTCGTTGTTGAAAATACAAGGCAAGCAAATCAGACTGTGGCGGATACCTTCGTTTGACATGGACAAATCTCAATTGCAAACACCCCAGTTCACAAAAGAAGAAGAGATACCTTTTTAATGTTCCGTTTGTTTGGACCACCAGGAACTGGCAAAACTACCACACTACTGAATTTGGTTGATAAGGCTCTTGCCGAGGGCACACCACCACACAAGATTGCATTCTTTGCGTTTACCCGGAAGGCAGCGTCCGAGGCAAAAGAAAGAGCTTCAATACGTTTTGGGTTAGATCCGAAAGCAGATCTGCCCTATTTTCGCACCATACACTCGTTGGCTTTCTTCTTGACCGGGCTAAAGAGCGACCAACTGATGACAGCAGCACATTACCGAGAGGTTGAGAAAAAAATAGGCATCAACCTGGTGTCTGGAGAAACCAGACTGCATGAGGTCGAGGAGGATCTCAGCAACAGCCTACGCAAGGAGTCACCCATACTGCGGTTGATTACACTGTCCCGCTTGAAAAAGACATTGCTGCGGCATGAATACAATTTTAGTGAGATTGAATACAACTGGCTGGAAGTGGATTACGTGGCACGGTCCTTGGACCAATACAAGAAAGAACACAACCTCTTTGATTACACCGACATGTTGGAGTTGTTTGCCAAGTCAGCGCACGAAACGTGTCCGAAGTTTGAGCTTGCGATGATCGACGAGGCACAAGATTTGAGTCCGTTGCAGTGGGACATCGCACACCAAATAGAGAAGAAGTCACGGCAAATGTACTGCGCTGGCGACGATGACCAGGCTATCTACAAATGGAGTGGGGCAGACGTTGATCATTTCATTAATCTACCGGGTAGCAG
>Ga0110931_1000635_pt1 | contig 13257 bp, 11 predicted proteins | sample 4_EtaG_FD_79333 | JGI IMG/M metagenome (GOLD analysis project Ga0110931, IMG submission 79333) | Marine viral communities from the Subarctic Pacific Ocean - 4_ETSP_OMZ_AT15127 metaG (version 2) (version 2) | ecosystem: Environmental > Aquatic > Marine > Oceanic | place: Pacific Ocean | collected... | reverse complement strand
GTATATCCTGATCGGTGCTAAAGATCGTAGGTGCTTTCCCTTCAGCCACAACACGCACTTCGCCGTTCTCCAGAAGAGTGGCTGTGCCCTCCTTCGCCTCCCAAGTGTCGCCTGCCTTGGGGGCAGCAGGCGGAGGAGGAATAAGTTCAGCAGGCTCACCCACAACCCCTGAAACCTTAGTCTTTTCTCGCTTCTCACGCTTCGGCTTCAAATCATCGAAGTGACTCATCATGTAATGGTCGTAGCCACGGGTTCCTGGCCAGAAGCCAGACTTGATAGCCTTCTCGTGAATAGGCGTAATCTTCTCCATCGGAATGCCTGCATCGGCCATTCTGTCGAGCGCCGGGCGTTCATCTTCCTCAGGCCACTCTGCAGCAACCTTAACGGCAATGGTTGTGAGGTCGCTGGCAAGATTAGCCCAGTTGTCTCGGCCTTCCTGACGTGCATCAAACGCAGTCTGAGTCATCGTATCGGCACGCTTCTGGGCAGCCGCGATCTTCTTCTCGTGCGCTTCCTGTAGTTTCACATCCTGCTTAGCAATCTTAGACTCGGCTTCCAGTCCTGCAGTAGCAAGTTTCTCTACGCCAGCCTCACGAACCTTCAGTAGGTCAGAAACTGTCGCGCCACCACGAGAAGCCATCAAGGCCCCTACGTCGCTCTTAATCTCGGCAACTTCAGCCCTTGGTGCAGCAAGAGCCCCAGCGCGGATCTCCTGCTTCTCCTCTTCAGTCATCTTCGGGGCCGGCTCTCTCTGAAGAGCTTCAGCTTCCGCCAATTCTCTCTCTGCATATTCCAACGCCGGGTCGAACATCCTCTGGGCATTGATAATGCTTTCGGCTACAGCGCCAGCTCCAGAGATTCCAGCTGCCGTCGCAAGTGACTTCGTTCGCGCAGGCTGAGTTGTCTGGCTGTAGTAGCCGTAGCCCGTCCGTGGGTCGGTTTTATAGGGTGATCGCCCATGGGCTTGAAAAGCTATAAAGTCGCCCATTGTCATGGGCTTATCTTTGCCCTCCTCAGGCGTCGTCTCTTCTTTTTTTTGAGTCTCGTCCGACATTATTTACCCCTACCCGAACCGTCGTCGTTCCCAGGCATTGAACTGACCAACACCCGCATCACTGAGAACACTCATGCCACTTATCAGTGCCTGAGTATCCGAAACACCACCACGAGCTTCGCTTTTCTGAATTGCTGCTCTATCTGCACGAGCTTGCATTGCACGAGCACCAGACTCTGCAGCACTTGCCTTGGCCATCTTCGTCTTTGCTCGCTGTTGAATGCGACGATTTGCGTCCTCAATAGCCTTTTTACGAGCTTCTGCGGCCTCCTCATCTCCACCAACAGCGCCACCGATCAACCCACCGAGTCCACCACCGAGAGTTGCCCCAAGAGAGGCCCCAAGAACAGTACCTGCACCTGGTATGACAGAACCGATAATGCCACCGAGCGCCGCACCGCCGATTGAACCGTAAGTCCCACCTTTTGATGCAGATTCCGCCTTACCTCGAGCCCGACCAGACTCTTCACCAGCACGACCAGCTGCAAAGGTCTCTTCGCGGTAGCCCATGTTTTACCTCAGATAGACGTTGTCGTTAGCTTATCGCATTTCAGGCTCCAACGCGGAACCTTTAAATAGACTGCGGGTCCTTATCGTTAAGAGTGCGCCAACCCGCCAATTGCTCATCTGCCTGAGCTCGCTTGTGGTACGTGACATCGCAAACCATGTTGCGAGCCATAAAGAACACTGACTTATTCTTCCTAATCTCTCCGCCTTCAATGAAATCATTAATAGCGACGTAGGAATGTGCAGGCACAGTTGCCGCATCTCTGCACGAAAACACCAACCCAATATCGTAGACGCCTGGGTCAAGGTCTACCGTGTAAATGATGTTGTGCTGATGACGCCCAAGCATATTCAAAAGGCAAAACCCATTGGCGCACAAGCGAGACTCACCGCCAAACGCACTCGCAAATGGGTAAAGCGTGCTTGTGTAAACGTATCGCTTGGTTGAACCCAGCGAATCGGACTTGTACCCGTCCTTTCCATGGATAGCGAGTCCAATAGTTCCAGCACGACGCATCTCGCCACCAAATAGATGGTGCTTGTTCTTGTCGCCATTAGCGTCATCGTCTCCAGCCCAACCCTTCGGAAAAGCAAGACCGCCGAACTCAAAGCAGTAAAAGGTCGACGTGAAGTAAACTCTCGCATGATCACGAAGCTTCAACCGAGTGGCTGTGCCAGGAATCGTGATGTACCCAGTGCCAGCATTGGTCGGAGTAAAAATCACGCCATCTGAGTGGCTATGCCCAGTCGTTCTCCAGTGGACTTGAGAACTCACAGCTTCCATGCGAGGAGATGGTGCAGCGTAGAAGTCAGGCTTGAAAATGTGCCTCTTCTCGATGTAGCCCTCATGAGTGTGGTTCGGACGACCCTTTGTCTCACCATTTAGAACAGGGTCAGCTTCTCTGAATGACTCCGGCCCAATACCTTGATTCAGGAACAATTCTGCTCGAGCAGTTCCTTCCATCAAGTCATCGGCTTCGACCGTTGATTTCGAACTACCAATGCCTGGCCAGTTGTACCCCATCACTACCTCCGAAAGACTTGAGCAAAGAACTGCATGTTGCCAAGTTCAGCTTTGATTTCCTGACCTTCTGTCTCTGAGCCTGAAATATCGCAGGTTTCTCGCGCATCTTTTCGAGCCCTCCAGTACAAGCGTGCTTGCACAAGACCCGACTCCCGAAGGTCGATTGCGCCGAGATTATTCTCAAGATTCGGTGCTGAATTGGTCGTCCACGACTGACCACCTACGACCATAGATACAGTGGTAGCAATGGCGGAACGACGATCAAACTTATGTCGGATTTGATTGAATGTTCCGGTAGAATCAGCAGACCAAGTTCGATTTAATCCAACCTGTACCGGGCAAAAGATTTGCCCATTTGGCTGTGTTGTCGTTCGAACATTTTTGCTTGAGTCCCCGATTGTTTCACCAGGAGCAGTGACAAGGATTCCAAACTGAAAGTCGTGGTCTGCTCGCTTGATTTCAAAATTATTATCATCGCCAGCGTCATCTCGCTGAGCTGAGCCAAGAAGTCCGACATCGAACTTAAACCAGAAACTGGTCCTGAGAATCACATACGTGTGTAGCTGCGGATCCCAATCGAAAGATATTGAAGCGAACTCTTCGCTTGTTCCTCCTACGACCTTTGTGTCTCCACTTCTTCCAAATCGTATTGGCTTCCAACCTTGGCTTGCAAGAGGGTGTTGAACGTCTCTCAATCCACTCATGAAGCATCGAGACTGACGATTAAGAACATCCGTCCATGTATCGTTGGTATCAAACGACCTTCGGTCCAAACCCTCCTCACGAATGTTGAACTCGCTAATAGAGTTGTCTGCTTCTTCCCAAGAATCTCGAGTGGCATTGATATCTGCCTTGGAGATGGTCTTTCCTTCCTCCAGTCCAGCAGTAGTCACAAATCCAGAAGTATCAGACGACATTATCGACTCCTGATTTGGGTGATGAGGTTGGGAAATCTGAGTTCACAATCTTGCCGAAGCTGAATGTCATAGGAATCAGTGCCATCGGTGTAAGAATGCACTCGCTTCCCTGCGCTTGATTGGACGGTCTTGTCGCTGCCAGGGGAATACCACACCAGCTGCGACTGCAGTTCAACACGATGAGTACCAGATGAAACCGGAATCGCGCCAGAGAGGTAGATCGGGTGATGTCGGTACTCAGAACCCAACGGGCCCGTCTCAGCGACGATCATTCCGTCTACAACCAATCGCCACATTGAGCACAGTACAGAACTTGCCCTATACCGGTAGTAGTAGCCTCTGGGACGGTAGAAGGCGTATCCATTAGTCGTGTACTTATACTCAGTGCCTCCACCAGCACCATGCAGACTGTTGTGCCAATCATCCCAGAAGTCATCTGGGTTGTTCATGCTACCAGTCCCAACCTGCCAACTGACGGTTCCATGGAAATCTACGATGACAAGAGCATCGGTTTCGGTGGAAAACGTCTGAAATGGAAGCTGTGTGCTGTACGTCTCACTCTGCTTGCTTTTGCGCGCTAAAATTGGAGATCTTGCCTTCTCTTCAATAGTCGCCCAACTATCGAAATCACCATCACTACCACTTGTTGGAGGTGAGACGAATGACTTTCGACCGATTCGATTACGAAAGCTTTTGATGCCCTGCCACTTGGTTCCTGGTCCTTCGAAAACCAGAAAGTCTGATCGATTAGTCCACCCGGACTGCAGATGGCTAAAGAGGTACCCATACTGCGAGAACTTTTGATTAATCAAAACCCTAGTAAACGTGTCACGCTTGACTTCAGTAGCGTCCAGACTGTGTTCAAAGACGTTGTCGTTATCGAGAAAACCATTGAGCTCAGAGCCGAACTCGTTCATGTTGATTCGCCACTCTGACGGTTCAACAATGTCCTCATCCATCATGTGCTCTTGGCGCTTTCTCCAAGTCATGTCATCTCCGGTCTGGTCGTAGAGCCTCGTTAAGAGGCTTAATGTTCCTCTGCTCTCCGACCTTGGCCTCAATGTCGTAACCGACAATCTCAATCTTAGTGCCGCTGGCTGAGTCTTCAGATGTAGCGATAGTGACGCCAACTTCTCGCACAGGACCCTTGTGCGTAGTGCTCACATCGTAGCGAATCACAGTAGGCCGGTATTCTCCCCAGTAGTCCTCACCCCACTTAGCGGTTCCATACACCGGATATCGCTCATTGGGGTCTTGCTGGTCTGCTGGCTGCCTCTGGTCACGAATATCAAACAATGAGCGATTCACCCGGTAGTTGATGCTCATGTTGTTGTCGCCATATCCCACCCCATAAACCATGAGATGGGCCGGGCGAGTCGTCTTGTAGACGCTACCGAAAGGTAGATTGGAAGTCTTATAGATTGGGTCGACCTTCCAAGTCATACCCTTCATTGGGTACCCACGAGAGTAGACGGCAATTCCAGAGACATTGGCATATGCCTCACCATACGATGGACTGCCTTTGCCCTCAGTATCAACGCCAGTAGAAGTCTCAAACATTGGTCCGAGAACACCTGGCTTAAAGTCCTCATATGTCACAGTCTCACCAGTGAACGAAAGTTCACTTGGGTCAGGCCGCTCGAGGCCAAAGAACAGGTATCCACGGTGGTCATTTGAATGAACTGCGCATGCCGCTGGAATGTTCTTCCGAACACTCCACGAGCCAACCTTGTAATGGTAGACCATCAACAGGTTGTTCTTGCTTGAGCCCTGAGTGGGAACAGACAACCAGTATTCGTTATCTTTGAGATACACCGCACCAACTGCTCGCACTGCAGCTGAAGTATTCAGTTTCTCCAGCTGGTTGGGGATCTCCGTAGAGATCTTCACGATGCTGGTGATGCTTCCTGTGTTCTCCAAAGCTCCCTCAAGAACACATACATGCCTTTCAGAGAGGAAGATAAGCCCAAGCCCCGGAGCTTCTGCAATGCTGTTTGGAGCCCAGCAACCAATGTCCTTGTTGAGCGTCTGAGCAGAAAAACCATCGTATGGATTTCCTTTGATCAAGTAGACGCCACGCGACTTGAAGACCACAAGAGCATTCTTGGTTGCACGCATTCCAGTGATTGGGCCGCCATCATCATCGCCAATGTGCAACACGTTGCGGTCAGGGAACGACTCAGGAAGGTTCGGTGCAGAGAAGTACACTGTGTTGTTGGTTCCGCCAGCCGCAAACATGGTGTTCTTGAAGCTTGCCAGAAAGCGTGTGCCGGGCGGGAACCGTCCGAGCTGGCGAGTAGCCAACAAACTGCCGAGAGACGTGTCTGGGTGACCATCGACAAACATCTCAGTCATGTTGTCCTGAATCTCCTTCAGGAAGTAAAACTGAGTGGATGCACCCTTGGAGACCATTGCTCCGTTCGAATCATAGAGGTTCCGACTTCTATAGATTCTGCGAGCAACGCACTCGGATGGGCCTCGAGGAATGTGAACCGTCACGAATGCCTTTCCGTGCTGGTTCCACTGGCCCGTTCCATTTAGGAACATCGCCACATTACTGGCTTCAGAGGACTCAGACTCCTGGCCGCGCTCATTGACGAAAGTAATCTTGTACTGCCAGCCTACTCGCCTGCGGTCTACCTGCTGATTGAGGTGCAAGGCACCCTGAATCTTCAGGTCAGAGTCATGAATAGAGTAGTCGGGTGTGCCATTCTTCTCTCCATCTCGCAACTGTCCTCTGGTTGAGTTGTACAAGCTTTGCGAGGCAACGAAGTACTTGCCTACACCAAACTCGGCGAAGCTCTTCGGGCCCATGCCCCAGTAGGTGTAGTCATCGAACAATCCATGCCTGCCCTTCTTCGGCGCATCATCACCTGTTTGTTTATTCCCAACAGCAAAGCAAAACGTCGATGTGTCGAAGAACTCACCAGCTGACGCCTGTGGAGGAGAGGGTGGATTCTCAAACCCAGCACGCTCGATGTACTCACCATTGAACACAATGGGTGTCTGGTGGCCGTTGACCATGTAGAGTCGACCACCCCAAGCTTGTGACTGGGTAGGAATAGCAAGACCAGCATCGAATCGATTTCTGACCGCATTCAGTCCTTCACCGATGTCTGCATTTCCAACCGTGTTGGCACGCTCACGGGCAAACTGAACGGCTACTCGACAAGCCTCGAAATCATAAGAAGGGCTATACTCAGCAGCATTTCGAGACCCATCGAAGTATCGAAGCTCAAGCCTGTTCTCGTTGATCTTCTTCTCGATTGGGTCAAATGTCTGCTGCTCATAAACAATGAACTGACGAGCACCATTGTGTTGCGCAAACCAGTGAAGACTCCGAACGCTTGGAAACGCTACAGGAGTGATTGACTGAATTGTCCTGATGCTTTCTGTGATTGGATCTTTAGGCTGCGACTCATTCGAAGGATTGTCTTGAGCGTACTCGTTTTCCTTCTCTTCAACGCTGCTTGGGTACTCAACAACAGTCTCAACATCAACGTACTCAACCGAATAGTACGGAGATTGCCGGAAGTACGGATGCCATCCACCAGATGTGCGCCAAGAGTCATTAGACATCCAAGTCATGTCTTGAACGTAGAGTGCATCGCTAGCTTCTGAAATCCAACGCTCGTCCATGCCGCGAAGCTGGAAGACTTGAAATGTCTGTGTGTTCATGTCTTCCTCTAAATCTTCGAGGGCGTGCCCCAGCGTTCACCAGCGAATACTGTTCTATCAAATCCTCGACGTACATACTTGCGATTTGCGCGCGCCAGATACTTTTGCTTCATCCGGTCCAGAAGGTCTTCACCCTTGCGCTCATAGAGCTGTGACTGGCTCGTCATACCGTGCTGCAGGCAGATGTCTGCAAGGCTCTTGTAGACCAGGACGTGGTGATACTGGGGAGGCCAAGCAGGCGTGTCAGCATCCGCAACCAATCGCTTGGGCCGAGAGACATACCGGATCTCAACATCCATGTCCTCGTTTGGCGGGCGGTAGACTTGAATCGACTGCCGTGGTCCACTCTCATCAAGAACACGAAGCTTGTGCAGTTCAGAGTCGTGGTAGGTCCAATACTTGTTGTTGGTGCGACTGCTCTGAGGCCACCCAATCACCTTTGGGTCACTCGCGGAATCTGGCTCTGCTGCAGCCGTAGAAGCGGTCTTCCAACCAGAATCAACCACGTATCCACCATTAGACGAGGAAGTCCCGTCTTCACTGGAGCCCTCACCTCCGTAAAGGTCGCCGATATGATGCCAGCGTTCAAACCCGTGATGACGTGGAGATACCCTTGAGCCAACCTTGCGGCGATAGATTCGCTTGATCATTCCAGTGCCAGCATCAAGCAGACTATCTGAAATCGTTGTGAGTCCCTGAGTATCGATCAGTCCATAGAGCTTGACGGCATGGTCACCCTCGTCTGGATGAGTGATTGAAACCACCGGAGATGGCGGCGACTCAACACCCGCATACACGAATGTGTAGCAGTACTCATAGACGCTCTTGGCAGCAAACCCAAGACGTTGCGAAGGAGAACCGGCTCCACCGTATGTCGTAGTCCAATCAGTCTCTGAGAATGACGCAACAAGAGGAGCAGCTGGCGGTGGTTCCACAAAAAAGGACTCGCCCTCCATCGCAATGACTGGGTCGCCACTGTTGTCCCGGTCAAGGTAAAGATACTCTTCCTTGAGGCTATCAAGGAACATGATTCTTCCCTTATTGGGCGCAGTGTTTGTAGAGGTACTTGTAGAGTCTGAACTCTCTGAATGAACCGGAGTGGTCAGTCCACGGTCCATAATGCCAAGTATCTCGACACAGTCAGAGGGCAGCCAATACCGCCTGAACTCAATCTTCCAGTCGGAGAAATCCACCGCAGTGTTCAGTGTGCCGCCAGCGCCCGTACTTCGATCAATGATTGGCCGATCAACAACGATTCCTGACGAGGTGCCTGGCTGAAAAGCGTCAGGCCAATCCGTCTCATCAGTACCCTTGTCGGTTGAATCAGTAGTAAAACCCGCAGTGTCGGATTGAGCACTAAAGATGCCCGTGATGACATACTCAGTGCCATGCCCACCGTGCCCTGCAGCAGTCCTTGTCTGAGCAATGTTCGTGTCATTGATGACGAGGTAGTTTCCAAGCATCTCTGGAGTCGCGAACTCTTCAGATGTGCCACCAAACAGCCCTTCGTAGTGCGTACTGTAGGTGTTTGACCTACCCACCTTGAGCAACTTGGTAGTCTCTGCGCCAGAGATATCTTTTCGGAGCGTGAGCCTGTGCAGCTTCTGCATGAACAGCCAGGGGTACTGACTCGAGATCTGCAGATAGTGGCGGTTCACGACCCGCCCAACTTGGTCTTTATACGCCGCCAAATCGGGGTTGTAGTCGAGCGCTGAGTTGACTTCCTGCGTGAGCTCTCGAAGATTCATTACACACCCCTAAAAAGAGAACCGGCGACTGAGGACATTGTACCCCAGCCGCCGGTAATGGGCGCAGGGCCCGGTAGCGAAAATGGCTTAGAAGTAGCCTTGATCGACGATTAGGACAGTACACTCGTTTGCACCATAGTCGCCCGCACCAGCAGCGTTCAGGGCATAGCCGCAAACAGCGCTGTCTGTAATGGCAGAGTCCATCAGGTTTACTGTGCCAGCGCCGCCGCCGTTGCCTGCACCGAGATCACTGCCAGCTGCAGCGTCAGTGTGGACGTTAGCTCCACCGCCAGCGGTTTCGTCGCCATACTTTCCAGCGGTCTGAATTCTGATAAGACCAGCCGCTGTGGTGGTTTCAGTCGCAACACCAAAAACACCCGACTGCCCAGCAGCAGTACCACCGGTAGTCTTGACGACAGATGCACCAAGACCATTTGTGCTGTCGCTTGTGTCGATCCTAACCCAATCACCCTTGGCAATTGCGGCTGTACCGTGCAGCGTCACGAACTTCTTCGGAAAATTATTGACGCCATCGACGCCATCTACCTTGTGGATTGCCATGATATCCTCCCACTTTTGATTCTATGGCTATGAAATAGGGTGAGGGCCAACACGACCCCCACCCAATCAAGTTGACTTAGAACGTGTCCAAGCCGATTGCAAGACCGCTGGAACCAAGGTGCTTGGCAATCAGCTGGCCGCGACAACGAAGCTTGGCGGCACGAACATCGTACTCACCAGACACTGTCTCGAAGTCACCCAGGTCGAAGTAGCCCTTCGGATCCCAGAGGGTGTGGATGTCGTTCATGTTCAGCATGTAGAACGAGATCTCGTTGTCGCCAGCAGATCCTGTGGTCGTACCACCGTCCGGCATGTAGTACTCGACATCGATGGGCACACCGTCCCAAGTCTGGGACACGCGACCACCATCAAGCTTGGCGGTATCGATGTAGCGCTCAGAAGCCGACAGGGCACGCTTCAGGTTCTTGAATCCACTACGAGAAGCAAGAATCACACTCGGGTTGCCAGAAGGCGACACAGAGTTGATCTCGACCATCATGTCGTAGAGGCCAGCAAGACCGTTGCTGTTGAAAGAACCTGCGCCATCATAGACTTGGTTCTGCCAACCGGTCTTGTCTTGGTAGGAACTCTTAGCAACGCCACCAACAGAGTTGGTCTGCGAGGCAACAGCGTCCTGCTCAAGGAAACCAGAGGTACTGTCGACTCCGTTCAAGGTGCCCCAGTCGTCCCAGCCAGCCACAGAGCCCTGCACCATCTGCTTGACGTACTCACGCTTAAGAGCGTTTGCAGTCATCTTGACGCGGTTCTCAAGGATAGACAGAATGGCAGCATCGCCTTGGTTGACAAGCTCTTCCTCGGAAGAGATTGCAATCGGACGAACAACGTGTGCCCAGTCGTACACAGCGGGCACGAACACGTCTTCGACACTAAGGTCGATGCGCTCGTAACCGGTCTGCATCCGAGTGGTCTTCGAGTGCTCACCGAAGCCGAGAGGGATGACGATGCGCGTTCCACCAGCCTGAACCGGCTTTCCTTCACCGTGTGCGCGGGCCTGGGCCTCGAGAAACGCGGTACTGGTGTGGACGCCATCGCGCCACTCCTTCATCACGATGTGCATCGTGGTCGAGAGTAGCTCATTACCAATGGTAAGTTGCGTAGTTGCCATTTTCTTCTATTGCTCCAGGGGAGAGATTATCGGAGTGATTGGGAGATTTTTCGGGCTGCTTCAGGATTAGCTGCCAACCATTGTGAAATGGCGTAGGCACCCTGCTTCTTGACATCAGGAGGGATCTCGTGCGAAGACGGGTTCCCACCCGAAACAGCACGACCAATACGCCGTGCAGACTGTTGACGAGCTCGCTGCTGCTGTGCTGCCCGAGCCTGTTGCTGGGCCATCACGCGGCGAGCCTTGACAAGTTGATATGCATCCTCAGTTGTTACTGGAGTACCAGAACTAACTCGAGTACGCACAAGGCCTGCGACTTCTTTCTTGAAAGTAGCGTCACGCATCTCTGGATGCTTGTCGACAAACTCAAGATATGAAGTCTCTCGTGCCTTTACATCAGCTGCAGCCTTCATGGGCTCCAAAATCGCCTGCATTCCCTTGGCAATTCCGCGCTGAATACGGGCCTCAACACCCTGCTCAGTAAAGATATCCGGCAGTTCACCCTTGGGCTCTGTCAGAAGCTTCTGAATATCCGGGTCGTCAATCAACGACGCGAACTCAGACTGGCGCTTGGCAAAGTCACGCTCTGAGGTTGAAAGCTGACGCTCACGATCCTCAATCTTCGTCATCAGGTTGGTAATCTCAGCCTGATGCTTCTCGCCTTGCTGCTTCCGATCAACACGGAAGTTGTGCAGAATCCGACGCGCTGTTGGCGGGAGGTCCTTCAGATGGCTCTCGTCAATCTTGTCGTAGAACCCGTCATGCTCAAGTTCTTCGATATCACTAAGTGCATTATCCAAGGCACTGAAGCTTTGATGCCCAGCTGGTTCTTCGCGACGAACAGGCTCTGCCGGAACTTCCGGTGCAGCCTCTATCTCTGGAACAGACTCCTGCTGTGCAGCAATCGCATCCAAAGATTCGTTTCCGATGTCTGCCGCGTCACTCTGTACTTCAGGAACTTGGCTTTGGTTCAGATCATCCACAAGGCTCTCCAACCATCATTGATTTTGAATCTACCACTTATATACAAACTGCACAACATTAGCCCATATTCGCAGCAAGCATTTGCTCATCTTCGTCGAAAGCTCCAGGCGCTGGAGCCATCTCAGGTCCTGCCTGAGCTTCAGGCGAAACCGGGGCTTGCATCGCCTCAATCAACTTCTTGTCCTTGCCCATCTTCTTCAACGTAGCGGTAGCCTTGCGCAGTTCCGCATCAGAAGTAAGTGCCTCAAGTTCAAGAGAATATTTATCGAAAAATTCGCCTTCACCGATAAGCTTTAAAGACTCATTAAGTGCAACCAAGGGAGCAAACACTTCAGGCGGGAGTGGTTGGTCCCACTTGTTTCCGCCCTCAGCACCAGCCCATTCAAGGTCAGGAATGTCCTCGCCGGCAAATGCATCAACAGTACTGTTGAACTCCTTAAGAAGAGTCTCAATAGCCTTTGTGCTAAATGGCTGCTCAGGCATTGGTGCGGCTTGAGCCATCACATCCTGCTGAAGCATCGCTTCTTCTTGGTCCAAGGCTTCAATATCCTCAGGACTTGGAGCACCAGCTTCAGGAGGCATCATGCCCTCCTCAGGCATCATGCCCTCTTCAGGAGGCATCGCCCCAGCGTCGGCATACATCTCGGGGTTCTCAGCCATTGCTTCTTCGTATCCAGGCTCACCCTCATAAGGAAGAGGCTGTCCGGTTCTGGGGTCAACTGGCATTTTAGGCTCCTATGAGGGAATTAGAATCTACCCTGTTCTTGTGCGCGACGGAATGCTTTGAACTCAGGTGAATTATCCATTCTGTCTACGTAATCGTTATATTCCTTTTCTTCACTATCGCGACGATTATCGAACTCAGAGAAGATCTTCTCTTCATCATAGTCGCCATCTACTGGAGTGAGTCCGCGTTCTTTGCAAATCTGTCGACGATGCGCCTTGCTTTGAAGCATAACGCCAAGTCCACGGTCATAGTACGGGAATCGCTCACTCCACCGATCAATACGAGCCATCGGCATCCACTTGCAATCAACTGCCTTGCACTCGGGACACTCAAAGTCGTCATCTACAGTCTGTCCTTCACCGTGATCAACGATTTCTTCAAATGAGTGATCACATGCCTTGCACTTGAACTGATGCAGAGAAAGTCCTCGCTTGTCGCGCGAGTAAACAGGAGTGATGAACTTCGCATCGCTATTTTGGTAAGCAGAAACGGCAATGGTGTACTTTGCAGAGCCATCACATCCATCACACGACACCTCTGAAGGCCTCGCAGACGCCTTGAAGAGCTGATCTTTAGACCAGCCACAGTCCCCACATTGAAAACTATACAGTGGCAACGGGCGCTCCAGATGCTGAAACCATTGATGCAATCATCTCAGCTTGTTGCTCAGGAGGCAAGGACTCCAACTGATCCAACATCTGCTGCATGTCAGGGTCACTAGCAAAAATCTCCCTCAATATTGCAACTGCTTGCTCAGGAGGCATATCCATCAACTGAGACAAGTCAGGACCGCCACTTGGTGGTGGAGGGGGTGCGCCTGGAGGCATTCCGCCCCCTGGAGGCATCATCCCAGCCTCTGGAGGCATCATCCCAGCCTCTGGAGGCATCCCAGCCTCTGGAGGCATTCCGCCCTCTGGAGGCATCCCAGCCT
>Ga0110931_1000634_pt1 | contig 13298 bp, 15 predicted proteins | sample 4_EtaG_FD_79333 | JGI IMG/M metagenome (GOLD analysis project Ga0110931, IMG submission 79333) | Marine viral communities from the Subarctic Pacific Ocean - 4_ETSP_OMZ_AT15127 metaG (version 2) (version 2) | ecosystem: Environmental > Aquatic > Marine > Oceanic | place: Pacific Ocean | collected... | reverse complement strand
GTCAAAAATCAAATGGGATCAACGGAGGATAAAACAGGCGAACCATCGGTATGCGGCAAGGTCAGTGCGGGAGTCATTGGGATTCATTGCAACTCGTGCAAAAACCAAAGAATTGAAACGAAAAAAATCTGTTTCAACTGCAGGCAATCCACCCCATGTGCATACTCGCAAAGCGTTGTCGGTAATTAAATACGATTACAATTACAATGATCTGACTGGTGTTGTTGGTCCTGTTTTGCAGCAAAGGTCAGGAAACAAAACACGGAACCAAACAACCGTTCCAGCGACCCTCGAATATGGTGGCACGTATACTATTCAGGAACATTGGCAACAGTTTGCAAATTCTACCGAGGGGCGTTGGGTCAGAACCACACGGGGAACCGCTCGCAGTGGTGGCAAATTTCGCAAACGAAAACGCAGAGTCACAATCAAACCTCGACCATTCATGCGGCCTGCATTCCAATTTGAATTGCAAGCGGGAAATTTGAACAAAGCATTTCAGGACAAATGGGGAACGTAAAACATGGCAGGTGTCAAAGCAGGCGAAGCGTATATTTCGCTCGGACTGAAACCGAACATGCAAAAGGGTTTGCGTGCTGCAGGTCAGCAAATGAAACAGGCAGGGCAACGGGCTGCAATGGGTGGTGCAGCAATTGCGGCTGCAGGTGGTGTTGTACTCGCACCACTGTTGGCTGCAACACGGTCATTTGCAGCAATGGGTGATGAGATTCACAAAATGTCTGCACGGACCGGTGTGGGGGTCACTGCACTGTCTGAATTGGCATTTGCCGCTGAGCAATCAGGTGGATCAGTGCAGGACATTGAAAAGGGTTTTTTCGGTTTGTCTCGAGCGATGTTTGATGCAGGGTTGGGGTCGAAAGTACCAATTGAGGCATTGGGTGAATTGGGTTTGTCATTTGAGGATCTGAAAAACCTGTCACCGGAGGAACAATTCAACAAAATTGCAGATGGTTTGGCAGGCATCGAGGATGTTTCTGTTCGTGGTGCAGTTGCACAAAAACTGTTTGGCCGTGCAGGCCGGCAGTTGTTGCCAATGCTCGCAGAGGGGTCAGCAGGAATTGCCAAAATGCGTGCGGAGGCTGCAGACTTAGGCAGATCAATGTCGAATGAGGATGCAAATGCGGCGGCTGAATACACTGATGCAATGAACAGGGTTGCAAGTGTTTTCAAAGGCATCAAACAACAGGTTGGTGCAGCATTGGCACCGGCATTGGCCGAGGTTGCAACCACATTTTCACACATGGCAAAAAATGTGGTCACATTCCTGAAAGAAAATCGCAGCACAATTAAAATTGTTGCAGGTGTTGCAGCCGCAGTTGTTGGGTTGGGTGGTGCAATCACTGCATTAGGGTTTTCGTTCATCGGTATTGGTGCAGCATTGTCAGCAATGGCAGGTGTGTTGGGTTTTGTAATGTCACCACTAGGTGCAATCGTTGCAGGTATTGCAGCGGTTGGATTTGCTGCCGAACATTATTTTGGTTTTGTTTCAAAGGCAATCAATTTTGTCATCGAACGGTTTTCACCTTTGGTTGATATGTGGGGTGATGCACTGACTGCAATCGTCGAGGCAATGTCAACAGGCGACCTCGAGGGTGCATGGTCAATTGTAATGGAAGGGTTGGAGGGTACGTTTTTGGATCTGACTGCATCCATCGGTGCGTATTGGGATACCGCAATGAATGTGTTGGTCGATGCATCTGCAGCCGCTGCAAATGCAATTGGGGGAATCATTGGTCAATTGGGGTCATGGTTGAAATCAATGCTGCAGGGTTACAAAGATTATTACAACAGCGTTTACAACAATGTGACTGAAATGATCGGTGAAATGACGGGAGTCAGAACGATTGGCGGTCCGGTTGATGCATTTGGTGATGCAGGTGATTTTGTTTTGGATGCAGGCGAAGCGATGCAGGGTTTTGGATCTGCAATGCAAGAATCTGCAGAATCATGGCGGCAAGAAAATCAGCGGGATGTTGCTGCACGTGAGGCAGAACGCAAAGCAAGGTTGAATGAGATTCGAGCCAACATGGGTGAAAAGGCTGCAGAGGCAGAAGCGGCAAAACAAAAACGGCAAGAGGAATTGGAGTCGTTAAAGAGTCACAACCAAGCGATGTTGGATCAGGCTGATCAGGCAGGCGGCACAACCAAAGGTGCATTTTCGATTGCAGCCGCAGAAGCGTTGGCAGGCGGACGAAACACAATTGCACACCAACAACTGAAAGCCGCACAACGCAATGAAAAAAACACTGCAATAATTGCAGAAAACACAAAAATCAATGTTTCTGTATTGGCGTAATCGAGAAAAAAAATGACACGTGTGATTTGGTATGGTGCAGGCAACATTTCGGTTCGCGAGTTAGCGGGTCGGAGTGGTATGGATTCAGCAGACAACAACACGGGTCAACGCAAATTTTTGGTGCGTGGCAGTTCGGACCCTTTGGGGTGTCGTACTGTTCTGCTCAGTTTTGCAGTGCAATTGAGTCTTTACAGTTATGACGGACTCGGACTGAAAAACATGGAATGGGCGTTGTATCCTGATGGTGGTCCGGATGCGTGGGAATTTACCCTAAACTACGACTACACACCCGAGGTTGGTGGATGCACCATTTCGATTGACACCACTGGTGCAACTGTCAACACGCAATCGGCATTCAGTCAAACAAAATTCGCTGCACCGTCGGAAACTGCACCGGATTTTGCAGAATCAATCAATGTTGATTCAGATGGAAATCCGCAAGGCGTAAGCAAAATCATTCCATCGCTGAAAATTACCGTCAAAGCAAAAATCGCTGCAGCGTATGTGACTTCACCGTGTGCCTATGCACAAATTTTGTATGAATGCACTGGCAAGGTGAACGATGCGGAATTTTTGTGTTTTGATGCAGGCGAAGTTTTGTTTTTAGGTGCAACAGGTGATTTGGTTTCCGAGGATCCGGTTCTGAATTTCGCATTTGAAGTTTCACCAAATGTCACCAACTATGAAATCGGTGGAATTAGTGGAATCACCAAAAACGGGCATGATTATATTTGGTTCAATTTCAAACAAAAGCAAGATTCAACATCGAAGTTGAAAGTTTCGACACCTCGTGCAGCGTATGTTGCAACAGTATACGAAGAGGCAGATTTTAGCACGATGAAAATTTGCGAAGCACCGCCTCAAGATCCCGAACCGTAAAAAACAATGACAAGCGACGATCGTTCAAATCTAAAATTGCAGTCTGGTGATGTACTGTCTGCAAACATCTGGAACAGGGTGATTGAAAGGTTGCCGGATCGAGGTGCAGGCGTTGGTACGGACGTCCCGTTGATCAACAAAACTGTCGTGCAGTGCAAGGCACACATCGACATTAAAATCGCGGAAGTGTGGGCGTGTAATTCTGCCAATGCATATTTGGGTGAAGAAAATGACGTCTATGAAATCGCAGCGACGCATGTTTTGTCCGTCACTGATGTTTTATGGCCGAACAACTGTCACCAATTAGTTGTTGCGGAACGACCCGTATTGGCGGATGAAATAGGTCCGTTCGCATATAACGGTGGGGCAATTGTTGAGATCACAAACAGCACTGCGTCAGGGGATCATGCGTTTCCTGATCCGTCTGACTTGAAAAAAATGAAAGTTGGCACATCAGGTTTTAGGATTTTGAATCGTGTTGGTGATGATTATGCAGTTGTCGATTTAGCAGAACCGCAAGCTCTGTGGTTGTATGAACTGACCGAACCATACTTCGGCAGTGGCATTGCCACTGCACTGATTTATGATTTGAACAATGCTCTGTTCAACCCAACTCCGATTGCCATTTATTTTGAAGGTGATTGCGGACCAACAGATTTAGATGTGGGTCATGGTGGGTATTGCATGTTTGCAAATGGTGCATTTTATGCAATTGATTTTTGTGGCGAGAGTAGTGGCGGTCAGGAAAGAAAACGCATTCGGTTTGTTTTGGAAAACAAATTCAATGACACGGGGCAGGCGTTGGCAAATGTTTTGGATAGTTTCGGCAACACCGGTTTGGTGCGAGGTGATCAGGTTGTTGTGAACGATCCTCGCAAATTGTTTGCACATGCGATTGGATACCAAAATATCAACATCACACCGAATGCTGCATTTCCGTGCGGTGGTTCAATTGGGTATGCAGTTTGGACAGAGGCACCGAACATTGATCCACCATCCGAGGCAGATTACCCTCGGTACGAAGTTGAGCAATGCACGCAGACTGTTGAAAAAATGAAAGTCTATGTGTACGAATCTGGCAGTGGATCTGGAGCAACACCAAAGAGCAGACCAACAGGTGTGGAATCCAACGAGGAAGAGGAATGCGTTTTGTATTTCGCCAATGCTGAAAATTTCATGTCGCGTTGGCCTGATGTTGATTATTGTGAATCGTGGACCGACAAAACCGATCCAAATGTTCCCGCACCCTATCAATACCAATTGATCGCAAAAAACCCGCATCGTTTTTCTGCGAAGCGTGGGTCATGGTGCTATGTTGAAAAAACAACAACACCACAACGGGCAGAGGATGCGTGCAACGATATAACACCGTACAACGGGTTCGGTGATCCTGCACCTGAATGGTCAATCGTTGAAGTAGAAAAACCGCTTGCACGATGGATCAGGGTCGAATGGGACTATGCAGAGCAGGAATGGAAATACGGATCGGACTATGCCGAGGGCGAAGATCCGAGTGTGGGTTATTTCCCTGATGATGAGGAATTGAAAGATCACATACGAACTGCACTTGGTTTGCAGGAAGGTTGTTTGCAGGATGGTGAATACGGTTGGGCGTTTTGGGATCCGAACGATCAGTTTTACAACGTGGTCGTGACAAACTCTGCGTTGTATGGATCACCAATTGATGCAACCGTAATTGGCAATTTGGAAACAACACAAAATCCGCTAACGGTTTCCGGTTGCTCTGTTGATTACACAAAGGTCGAAAACATAAAACTGTTTGGGATATCCGCAGAGGCAGACAACGAATGCGAGGCTACACAAACACCTGTCAACTACAACATTGGCACGCAGGCAGTCAATGTTGTGACGGGATTCACCTATGATCCCGAACATCCGTATTTGTATTGCCCAACAACTGCGGTCGTTTATGTATGTGGAACAGCAGCGGGTCAACCTATCGACTGCATTGATGTTTGCACACCATGTGAAGATCCGGCGGAAACAGGTTGTTGTGAATTATCCGATGGAAGTTATGTGCATGATATTACCGAGGATCAATGCAACCAGCAGGGTGGTGTTGATTGGAATCCCGGCGATTGTCCTGAGCCGTGTTTAATTGATTGTGAATTGTGTGACGAAGGTGGTGCAAGGTTCGAACTAGACGGTCTGTCGTGGGATGCAAACAGCACAACCAGTGGTTTCAGAGGCGAGGCAGACAAATCAACTGCACAATGGCAGGCAGGTCAGGATGATTGTTGTGCGGAATTAAATGTCACATTGAAATCTGACAGTTTGAATGTCAACGATGTTCCTGCAACCGCAACTGTCTGCATTGTCAATCCGAATGAATGTCAGAACGCACAACTCGAATTAGAGTTGACATGGCAACCACCGACCTTTGATGGTGTGACATTGCCAACGGCGTTGGGTGCGGGTCAGGTAACTGGATGCGGTGGAACGTATGGCAAATCTGGCGGCTGCATCGTCCCTGCGAATCCTGATCCCAACAACAACCCACCACAAGGCAGTTGGGACGAAGCCGATATAACCGTAGTCGACTGCAATCCGTTTGGCCCGCAACCATAGGTGTCAAATGACTGGCAAAGGTGTTGGAACGGTTTTGAAATCGTGGATCCCTGAATGGATCAAAATTGAAAAGCGGTCTGCATGTAATTGTGAAAAACTGCGTCAGGAAATGGATGACCTTGGACCTGATGGTGTTGAAAAAAACATGGATCGTTTTGTGGCACATTTTATGGGTCAACGCAGATACCTTCGCAAGTCATTGCAGACCATCCCTGAAATTGCCTGCAGTCTTTGGGTCAGGTTGCTGATTCAACGAGCCTGCGACAAAGTCAGAAGCGAGTTGCAGCAAAATGTGGTGAAAGACACTCGCAAACGCAAATCGTGAAAATGACGGTGTGCAGGTGATTGCAGTTGCAATTGAAATTTCTGAACAATTTTCATGTTTTGGTGTTGAAAGTATGGACCAACTATGATCAAATGCTGATATTGTTAAGCAGTTAGGTCACACACACACACACCGGAGTTTTCAAATGTTGTTGTTCAATGAAGTCAAAGGTTTTGCAACTCGCGAAAATGCTGTTCGCAAAATGGTGCAGGTCACACGGGTGATCACTGGCAATGATGAAATGACTGTTGAGGATTTGAACAGTTTTTGTCATTGGCATGTTGGGGTGAATGAAAATGGTCGATTTTATCCTGTTGTTTCGAGCATTTTCGGGACACATCGTGATGTTGTTGAATCCAATTGGCATGAAAACACGATCATGATGGATTATGTGCATCGTGGTGTTTGCATTCTTCGCACCTGATGCAGCCTGACACCTTACCAAACACCATCTGCAACAATGCAGGTGGTTTTTTTTTGGAAAATGGCAATGTTGGTGTTGAAAGTATGGACCAACTATGGTGAAATGCTGATGTTGTTAATAAGTCACACACACACACCGGAGAAAAATCATGGCCGACTACGTTTATTCCCTCAAATTCGCTGCAAAGTCATTTCCTGTTTTGGGGTCAACTGTCAAATGCAATGATGGGACACAAATCACTGAAACTGTGAAAATTCATGGTTGCAAGTTTGCATACAAAAACCATTCATGCATCACTGATCAAACTCACAACAGAATTTGTGGACCTGCCGAGCGTGCATGGGATGCAGTTGCAGACATTGAAACACCACACGGTCAGTTGTATGCAGAAATGAATGAAAAAAATCAATTCACTGATGGTGCGGAAGTCAAAATTTATCAATCACAGTATGGGTCAACAACTGATGGTGCGATGGATCGTTGGGATGATCTGAACAGGGTTGGAAACACTGGAAATCATGTTGTTGGCAGAATTTGCAAGAAAAACAAAAAATGGGTTTTTATTCCAAACAACAAAATTGATGTGATCACTGAAAATGCCTGCAATTTGAAATACTATCAAATGCCAACATCGGCATTGTGGTCTGATGGTGCATTTTGCAAGGTGCAGCCAACAGATGATGAGTTGTTGGGACACCTGCGGTTTTGTGCAAACCCAAATGGGCGTGGTCCTGCAGAAATTGCATGGGATGCAGGCAGACACACCCAGCAGGCTGCACCAGCCGCGTCCTGCGGTCCAAAACCTGACAATGCATGTGATCAGGTGCATGATGATGTTGAGGCGTTAGCGTGGATCTGATGCAGCCTGATCATTGACACCCTGAACCACCTGCAGCAATGTGGGTGGTTTTTTTGTGGGGTTGCAAGTATGGACCAACTATGATACAATGATGAATCGCAGCAGATTTTTTCAGTCACACACACCGGATTAAAATGATGTGCAATGGGATCGATCCTGATTTGTGTTTGGAATGTGAACTATCCGACATTGAACACAATGCAAGTTACAACAGGGCAAATGCAATTGAATTGGTTGTCGAGCGAATCGACGAGTGTGAATTTTATGATCGCAAAACCGTCACCGCATTCAGAAAACAACTGATTGCAATGGGTCGGTTTGTGCAGATTGACAAACCTGATGCAGTGCAGGTGTTGCACAATGGACAATGCAGGATGATGAATCGATTTGAATATGCATTCAGGATTGGTCAGCGGTACTATGTTGAGGCAGTCAGGGTCGCAGAGTGACCACAAATCGAAACACCCTGCAGGGTGTCTGCAACTGATGGTTGTACTGATGAGATTCATTAGGTCACACACACACACCGGAGAAATTCAATGGCAATTCGCAATGTTGTTGCACCTCGCAATGAAACATCATTCACACAAACACATGCAGTTTGCAGGAATGTCAAAATCAAATCCAAAGATTGCAAAGTCAATTTGGATAATGTGTTGCGGCAGGAATCATTTGCACCATGTATTCAGGCAATGCAACTGTTGTCAGATTTTGCACCTGAAAAACAATTCACCGTTTGGATCCGCAGTGATTTGAGTTGCAGGGCATTTGCAAGAAAACAACACATGGTTGTTGGTGTGGGGTCAGTGTTTGAATGGGACAAAAACCGACACCCACGATACACACCTGATGAGGTGATGACAAAACAGATTCAGGTGATCAGGGATGTTGCACATGAGGTGACACACCTTGCATTGCATGGTGTGCAGGCTGCGAGCATTCCGGTGCATAGGCGTGAATTTGAGGCGTGCCAATGGGCTGCATGGTTTGTTGGTCAGGATTTGTTGCCGGATGCAGATGCAAACTATGTTGGAAGAAAAATTGACATGGGATTCAGGCGAGGATTGCAACAGGTTGATCAGAAGTCATGGTCGGCAGCCAAATGGGATTGGTCGCAAACACCACCTGAACAAATGAAATTTCTGATGAAAGTTTCATTGCAATCGGATGGTTGGTCTGATTGGTGTTTGGCTGCACGAACACACCCCAAAACAGCAAACATTGCCTGTTTGCTTGCATAGTTTGACACCTGATCCTGATGAGCCTGAACCACCTGCAAAACTGCAGGTGGTTTTTTTGGGCATTTGGGGTTGTTTGTATGGACCAACTATGGTGAAATGCTGATGTTGATAGTATCACACATTTACACACACCGGAGTTTTCAGATGAACAACACACAAACATTGTCACCAATTCAGGCAAAAATCCGTGAAACCATTTTCAGCACATTCCAACATGAGGTGATCAAAGTACCTTTGGCTGGTCCGGACAATCAGCGATCACCGCACTATGGTTTATGCTTCGATTCATTGGATGCACCAAAACCATTGTGGATGCAGCCAACAGTCAAAAAACATTATGTGCCACACACCCGCGAAGATGTTGCAGTGTTGTGTGAAACAATTGCATTGGGTTTGGATTTGCCGTTGGATCAGATCACCATTGACTGTTTTTTTAAACCTGCAAAGGGTCAGCGTGTTGCAGTGCAGCCGACAACCAAATATCGCAAATCTGTTTGCAGCAAAAATGGATCAGATACACTTTGGCCGAAATTTATTCTGAATGCAAATTACGGTGGATCGTTTCAAGCGTATTTAGGGATGCACCGTGATGTGTGTTCCAACATGCAGATGATGAGGCGTGTTGAGGGTACAACGGTCAACCTGCGGCATCATGGAAACTTTCGTGATCATTTTGATGAGACTGTCAGGCAGTGGCAAACATTGGCTGCAAAATTCGACAACATTGTTGAGGCTGCAAACCACCTGAAAGAAACTCGATTCAACACTGCAGAGTTTTATCAACAGTTGTACCCTGAACCATCTGCGGCAGAGTCAAAAACCAAACATCGCAACCGTGATCGCAAGTTGCAAAAAATGATGAACAGGTTGATTGATGAACGGATGAAATTGGGCGAGGGAAATGTCACCAAAGTTGCAGACCTGCAGACTGCAAACCTTTGGGAATTGGTCAACAGCGTCACTGGTTTTGTGCAGCATGAAAAACGCAAAACACAAAATGGTCTGCAGTTGAGCAAATCAGCCAAAGCGTTTTTGGCAGTTGATGACCCTGAATGCAATCATGCATGGGATTTTGCATTGAATCATGCAGGCTGATGGTGTGACTTACCAAATCGAAACACCCTGCAGGGTTGCGGGGTGTCTGCAGGTGGTCGCCTGCACTGACGAGATTCGTCAGGTCACACAAATTTTCAATTGAGGTCACACCATGTTTCAAAAGCATTTGCACACAATTGCAATTCACACTGAATTGCGAGATGCATGTAAAAAACACCCGTTCGGGTCAGTGTTGGCGTACTTGGCAACAAAACCCAAAGACAACCAACACACAACAGTTGTCAGTGAAATCAGCAACCATGCAGTGTTGCCGCAAGAACACAAATTTGCGGCACGATTGTTGGCAGACAATCTGCGAATTGATGGTCGGTGGTATGGTGGCAGAGAATCTGTTGATGACACCAAATTCGTGTTCGTCTGTTTGCCGCAAACGGAGTCAGATGCGTGTTTGTTTCGATCTGGCGAATTATACAAGGCCAAAGACAAAAATTCGTTCGAGGTCAGATTCTATCGCCTGCAGGCAAAGATTCGTTGTGGATGCACTGACAACACTGCAGTTGAAACATGGTGCAGTTTGTGTGATCCGTACAACACTGAATTGGGAAAGTTGCTGAAATGAAAAATTCAAAAAATGATGTTTCTGCATCTGATGTTGTTTTCGCACTTGCCAGTGCATCACCTGATGCACATGCAGACCTGACAGAAATGATCCAAACTGCAGAATTGCGGTTGATGGTTTTGCGGGATCAGTTGCGGGATGGTTCGGGGTTTTATTTCACATCCCTGTTGCAGTTCAAAAAACGGCAAATCGCTGTTTTGGAAAAATGGTTGTTGTGTCTGCAGGCTGAATTGGATGCAACAAAAAAAATTGAGTCACAATTTCCTCTGATCAAAAACAAAGGTTGAACAATGGCAAACACTCCGCAATGCAAAATCATCATGCCTGAAACACTGCGTGCCGCATGTGCAAAACAGGCTGCAAAACAAAACATCACGATGAGTCAATGGATTCGGCAAACACTGGAACAGTCATTGACAAAACGTGATCAAAAATCAATTCCGCAGGTGCGTATGGGTCGACCATCCACCAACAACAAATGAGGTTGAAAAATGAGTCACACAATTGATGATACGCGGTTGCGGTTTGCAACTGTTGATGATCTGTCTGAATGCATGGAAGTTGAGTTTCTATCATATGCAGATCCACTGTCACCTGAAATTTTCTTGCATCTGATTCAGCAGAAACAAATCCTGACCTGCATCATTGATGATGGTGCGGGTGTGCAGGTGTTGGGATATGTTGCCTACACATTCTGTGATGCAGATTTGAATATTTTGATCACACGGATTGCAGTGCATCCATCGAGCCGCGAGCGTGGCATTGGGTCAAAGTTGCTGCAACACTGCATTGAAAATGCAGGTGGTGGGATCAATGCTGATCCTGCATTTGTGGATTTTGTGATGATCCCAAATGATGCGGCAATTGCAGCAATGCCATTTCTGTCGCACCATGAATTTAAGTTGCAGAAACAGGCGGGATGTGTTGCGGTGTATCGCAGGTGCGGAGGTGCAAAAGGAATGTGCAACAAATGAATGAAACAAATGATGAATACCATGCGGACACACAATGGTTTTCATCGAGTCAGGTCAAATGTTTTGCTGATGGTCCTGCAATGTATCATTTGCGGTATGTGCAGGGTGTGCGGCAAACCTCAACTGCATTTGCATTAGGTAGTTTGGTGCATTGCATGTTTTTGGAACCAAATGAAATTGAGGATCGCTATTCAGTTTGTCCAATTGGTGATCGTCGAACGAAAGCGTACAAACAATGGGTTGCAGATCAGGATGGTTCAAAAACCATTGTCAGTCAGTCTGAATGGGATACGGCGTTAAGTTGCTGCAATGCATTGTACGACCATGACATTGCAAAACAGATCATTGATGCAGATGGTGAAACAGAATCATCATGGCGTTACAAACATGATGGGATTCCGTGCAAACTGAAAGCCGACAAAGTGTTGCCAAACGCACACATTGTGTTTGATCTGAAAACCATCAGTTGTTGCACCGTGGATGATGTGCGGCGATCGTTTCGCAAATACAAATATGGTTTGCAGGCTGCACACTATGTTGTTGGTGCAGAACACATTTTTGCAGACACCCGCACTGATCGTTTTCAGATGGTGTTTGCATTTGTTGAAACACAACAACCATTCAGGGTGTTGTGTTTTCAAGTAGGGTCGCAGACTTTGGATGCGGCTATTTCTGATTGGGATGTTTTGTTGACTGATTTGTCACAATGTTCAATGTTGAACAATTGGATCGAGCCAACGCAAAATCAATTATTGTCACTGGAAATTTGAGATGACCAAAAATCAACTATCGCTGCGAGAAAATCTGACGGGTGATGCATTCAAAAACAGGTTGATGCAAGTGTTACCAAAACACCTGACACCTGATCGCATGGTTGCAGTTGCACTGTCTGCAATGACCAAACAACCAAAACTGTCTGCACCTGATGTGGACCAAACATCATTTTTCAAAGCAATGATGACATTGAGTGAAATTGGGTTGGAACCAAACGGGATTCATGCACATCTGATCCCGTTCAGGAACAATGGTCGGAATTGCACGGAGGTGCAATTGATCATTGACTACAAAGGGTTGATTTTGATTGCATCGCGGTCGGGTTTTCAGTGCAGTGCATTTGCAGTTTTTGAGGGTGATCAATTCAACTGGAACAATGGCGAGGTGATCAATCATGTGCCGCATTATTTGTTGAACAACGATGCAGGTGATGTGGTCGCATTTGTGTGCAGGCTGCATGATGTTGCAAATGGTTTGACACACTATGAAATGATGAGCCGAGCGGAAGTTGAGGCAGTGCGGCAAGGATCACGGGCAGGCAATTCAGGTCCGTGGAAATCGCATTTTGTGGAAATGGGCAAAAAAACAGTTTTCAGGCGTGCAGCGAAATGGTTGCCAATGTCACCTGAAGCAACTAAATCACTGTTTGCAGATGATGACACGCCCGCAGACTTGAACAGGGTGCAGGCTGTTACCGTTGACGCAGACACGTTCCGTGGTATCTTGCAAGAATCCCAACAGGATGATGGTTTGGGTGATCCTGCCGTTTCTCCGGTGACTTCGGCAGGGGATTCCTGACCTGACACCCCGTTTTGCATTGTGTGACCTGCAAAACGGGGTTTTTTCATTTATGCAGCCTGACAGCGGTTCTGACACCGTTTTTAGGCTGCATGGGTGATTTGTCACGCAAAACGGCAAAGCGTGGCACATCTAGTGTCACGCAGTCAGAATTGGACAAAATGTAGTGTGAAGGTTGATTGGGCTGCATTTGCCGTTATGGTTCAAATCAGTCTCGGTTGCCGACTCAAATTGCAACAAATGTGGGTGATGACACACACCCTGCCGCTGCAGCAACTCTGCACCGTCTGATTCGCAAAAAAAATGTGCAACAAATCCTGCAATTGCAGGTGTGGGTGGACCTCCGAATGTGACACGCTGAATTTCAGCAAATCTGGCAGTAGGGGATCCGTCTGCAAACACCAAAGAAAAAAACAAACACACACCCCCCCCCCAAATACCCT
>Ga0110931_1000619_pt1 | contig 13485 bp, 16 predicted proteins | sample 4_EtaG_FD_79333 | JGI IMG/M metagenome (GOLD analysis project Ga0110931, IMG submission 79333) | Marine viral communities from the Subarctic Pacific Ocean - 4_ETSP_OMZ_AT15127 metaG (version 2) (version 2) | ecosystem: Environmental > Aquatic > Marine > Oceanic | place: Pacific Ocean | collected... | reverse complement strand
GTAATACTTCGTTCGATCAAAAGTGACCGACTTCACCGATACCGTTTCTTTTGCCCCATCAACGGTTGCCTCGGTGTTAAAGGCACTATCCAACGTCTGAACATTGACTCTGGCCTCATGCCAATGTTTACGATCTGTGGTTTTTAGGTTGTAGCCTCTGGTAACGAGTTTATCGGTAATAACAGATTGAGTGATTTGATTACTCGTAATAGTTTCATCTTTTAGCCCTCCCAACTCTCCATCATCATACAACCCAATGGCACCGTCATAATTTAAATAACAAAGCCTTTGTTTCCCCCAAACCGTGACCTTTACCCATTCCTTTACACCGACAAGCGTGTCATATCCTGACCATGCTTGATTAAGAAAATCATACACAAGCACCGCATTATTGTTTCCGTCTGCGGAATCATCCAAACAAACGGAAAGATAATAACGGTTATTGATAAACGCGGCGGTGGCGTTGTCTGACTTGTCCCAGTTGACGCGATCAATTAACGGCTGGATCGGATCGGAAAGAGGAACATCCACCCCCTGCACCGCACCACTCTCTGTTATCTGCAAACTACAAACACCGCGCTGATCGGAAAGAAACCAGACATCTCTCCCTACGCTGACAATCGATTTTGGAGAAGCACACCCATAAGAACTCGTTAACTGATCCAATACCAGATCACCGAGATTGCCGTAAATGTTCCTTACGGCAAAAATAGATTGCTCCTTAAAGCACAATACAGTTGTGCGATCAAACTTGTGCAAGGCAACCAGTTTATCGGCACTCCCTTGATTTATGCGAAACGATGCGAGAACAGGCTGATAGCGAGTTGGATTTAAAAAGTCACTACAACTCACAAGATCACGCGAATGAGGAACAAGCATACGATTCTGAAAATAGATTGCTCCGTAGCCGGTGTTGGGGATTGGCTCAAGCCCAGTTCCTTCGTCGTTTTCTTCTAAATCTTCATCTGTTTCTGCCGGGGCAATCTCTTTAAAACCCTCATCCAAATCATCCATAATGTAAGGTTCTTTATCATCACCTCGAAACATTAAAAGATTCTGGAACGCTTGAACAAAATTGACCGGCCCATCGGGATGCAGACCATTTAGCTTAAAAGCCATCATTCCCTCGCGGGTGGCGTAAACCCCGTCACTTGCGGCAACGATCAAAAATTCGATGCTGTTTGGATCGGAATAAACACCGACACCATGCACCGTTCCAAAAGAAAACACACGTTGCCCCGTAAGTTCTGTCCAACCGGAATTGACATTACCGGAACCATCTAACGGGGCGATTACTGTTCCTGCGTTTGCAGAACTTCTTTGGAAGTACGGGCCTTTATCCTTGTTACTGATCGGGCCTTGAGTCGCGTTTATTTGAACATTAGCCGGTTCAGAAACAGAGACATTTGAAATCTTACCAACAAAGGTTGCGTTAGCTTGAAGCAACAATCTCTGTGGCTGCGAACCGACAGAAGTAACAATGCACTCATGGGTGCCAACTGTTGTAAATGTCGGCCTTGAAGTCTGATCGTGACCGACAAAAACCTTTATGCTCGCTCCGGTGCCAGAAATTTCATCAATGGTAAATTTAACAAAATAAACGTGATTTACCGTTGCTCCAAAATCTTGGTAAAGATTTGACGCTGAACCGATTGCGCTGGCAACGACTGCTTTGTTTCCCGTTATTGTCCAGCCGGTGCCTTTAGTCCAAACAGAGTCAGTAGCAAAATTACCGTTTGTAATTCCAGTTGCGACAAAGGAATCCACCCCCCAAGTTTCTCCTGCCGTTTCACAAGCTGTTTGGTTATTGTATGAATTATCGCTACATACCCATCTACGCTTTTTACCGCTGAACCTTACGATCTCATTTGCGGCGTAAACTTTATGGTCGTAGTCTGCTCCCGCCTTATTCCCCCAAGGCATGATGACTACACCGGGGCGTGTTTGTGCCGATCCGTTTACGAATCGTTTATTTTTAGCTTCGGATGCTACCCCCGGCGAAAGAAGGGCGGGATCGAGCCGCATATTGACTCCGTAAAATCCTTGATCCCCATCTGTTATGTATTCTGGCATTACCTTCTTTCCAATTCATATTCATACTCTGCGAGCTTATTCAGCACTTCCTCTGTGAACCGTGGGGCATGAAACGCTGCTCTCGGAAACTCCGGGTGCTTCAGAAATTGCTCCACCGAATTTAGCTTCGTCTGTTTGCACCCCAACGACATACTGAGAATCACGAACAGCAGTAGCAATGAGTGTTTTCTTATGCTCCCACCGTTCCTTTGCATTTTGTTCTTTAATACTTTGGTGCAACTTTTCAAACAGCTTTAGCAAGCCGGGAAAAGCGTTTATCAAGGTAGCGATTGCCTTGATGATTCCCATTAACCCTTTGCTGCTGTTTCTGCTTTCTTCACGCCGTGACGAAGGAAGATTGCAAGGATTGATGTTACCCCTATGTTTAGTGCCGCACTTAATTCAAGCTCGCCGCTTAAATATGCTCCAACCGCAGACAAAATTGCCGCGACTGCCGTTAGTACCGTTTTGCTCGATTTCATATCAAAAAAGAAAGAGGGGGCATTATGCCCCCTCTTCGTTATTGTCAGCAGTTTCAGCGGCTTGATTAGCCACAACCCCTCCGCTGCCTGCAACATCATCTGCTGTCACAGAATCTTCCGGTTGCTTTTCAAGAAACCTCATTAGGGTTTCTGCTCCTTGCCGTGCGCGTTCATGCTCATCGGCACTCATTCCCGCCGTGCGGGTTGCTACATATAATCCATTTAGGATTGCTTTTAGTTGTTGTAGTGGTGACATAAGAAATTAACGGTAAATCTTCACACGCATTTGCCGCGTTTGACCCTCCTGCCTTTCAAATTTATCCACCAAGTCTGCCAATGCCTTATCAGCCAAACTTTGTTGAATACCGGCAAGTCTTTCCTTTTCATCGGATATTAAAATATCAGCGGCAGCACCGTGCGCGAGAAACGACCTAAAATCTCTTGGTATATTTACAATACCCCAATCCGCAGTTCCATCACCGGGATCATTATTGCTTGATGCGGTATGGACTGTCTTTGCCTCGTACAGATCAAAGTCTGCCCCGGTAGTTTCCCACCTTACTGCGTTAGTCTTTTTGTATGCGGTGCCACTTACCCAACTGTCATAAAATATATTCGGCACCACTTGCCTATACTCGATGTAAACGATGTTAGGCCCGTCAATGACTTGAATCCCGTTTTCACTTTGAAAGAAATTCTCTGTCTCGGCTTTTGTATGGGTACGCGGATCAGCGTCCCAAACCTCGATCACATCCCCTATTTGGTTATTGCCGTCCTGCTCCCAAGCAACGTACTTATCCAGTTCAGTAAGCACGCCCCATCGGGCATTGCCGCTTGTCGCGGTGGGGATCAAGGTGCCGCTTGATGTGTGTGAGGTGTGGCAGGCATAGAAAAGCCCATCGGAGGCATACTCAACAATATCACCGGCAACATAGGCGGCACCCGCCACCCAAAGATCGGCATTGTACTTTTGTTTGGATTCAGCCCAATGCGTTAAAGTAGTTGGGATATTACCCGTGGTGGACTGAATGGCTTGGTAGTATTTTTTCTCGGTAGGATAGTACACTTCCGCGCCCGCCGCGTAGCTTGTAGAGGCGTTATAAAGCAATCGAAAATAACGTTTCTCAACACGGGTTAAGTCCGGCCACGGGTAAAATTCCCAAATTTGTTTAAGTCGTGTATCGAGATAGGATTTGATTGCCACATTATCGTCGGCACTTAATTCCTCGTAAACACGTTGAGACAAGGAAACAACACGCTTCAGTAAATCACTATATCTTATCGTTTCCACGGTTGCGTTTCCTTGTTGTCTTTAAAAAACTTTTTGACGTTTTTATCGTCGTGCCAAAAGTAGGGGTCTTGTTGCTGCCACCTAAACCATGTGCGCAAATCGACAACCCCCTCTAATCTTAACTCAGATTTAAGATTAGGTTTATAGCCTCTATATTTTTTGAAGATATTTGCGGCTTTACCTCTGTACTTGATCTTTTCAGCTTCAACATACTTTTGATGAACCTCCGGATCACGCAACATACGGTCAGCACGGGCGGCAGCCCGCCCGTGCTTCCCGAATTTTGGTATCAGAATTTCAGCCATTAGGCTTGGTCGTATCCGAGGTCATCACTTCTGACGATCCTCATAAATACAGATACCTGACCGGCATTTGTCGTAACACTAAAGTTACCAGTTCCGCTGGTAAATTTAGCGTTTATTGCCGTTGACGAACTAATGACAGTACCACAACGATTTGCCGTTGCCGCCGTGCCTTCTAATGCACCAACTGCTGCTGCTTTCAAATCAGCCGATAATGCAACGTGATAACCAGCAGCCGCCGCAGTACCAACTTCAACTTTTACAGTCCCAGCAGGCCCGGTGATTTTGTCATCCAACCTGACTACAACAAGATCATCAACCACCGCATTAGTCTCAGTAGTTAATGCTATTGTTTGCGTTTGTGCTCCTGCTGTAAGTTCCTTACCTTCAATTATAAATTGATCGGTGAAACCTAGTCCTGCCCTCTCTTGGTTTGTTAAACGATAATGTCTCATATCAGTATTTTCCTTTCTGTATTAAGCACCGTCATCGATTGCCCCAAGTCCCTTCGGGTTTTTACACATGACCGAGAAGATGCACTTCCCGTATCCGCGCGGCCCGCCGCCTTCATCATCCAGATCACGGAGATGCAATGCTTCCATGTATTGAAGCTCCAGAAGATCAAGATCGAGAATCAATCCTGCATCCTTATCTCCAACTGTACCGTTGTGGTTAAGGAAAACGGAAGGAATCACGTTCACGCGACCAAACGAGGAATTGAAAACCTTAACTTCCAAGTTAATGGTTTTCTTGGTGGCATCATCGTTTAGCGTATAACGCTGCGTATTAGTGGTACCTTCTGTCCTTGTGAAGTTATCGATTTTCTCCACTACCTCGGTACCAAACACACCCATGTAGGTTTTCTTGGCAGAATGAGTTTCAAAGAGAGATTGAAGAACCCCGTTGAGCTTTGCTTCAGTAAGATCACCGCCAGCATCAATATCCTGTTCAGCAGGAGTTTGATATTCGACAGGAACATCATCCGGAGCAGTACGAACCATTTGATCGGTAACTACATTAGTTCCACCTGCATTATCAGCCCCCGTGGCGCGACCACTACCCGTCCAACGGAACAAACCGCGTGTTTTCCATGCGGTACTTCCATTACCAGACTGACGCTCATTGTTGGAACACACAACCGCTTCAATATCGCGCTTCATTTCGCGCAATGTTTTCATCTTTGCGTATTCGATTTCTGAAGAAACCGCAGCGGTATCAACCAACTGTTGAACATCAGAAACACCGTAATCGCGAGAAATGATTTGGATGTTGTTAACAAACCGTTGACGTTTGGTTGCTTTATTAGAGAACGAATTGATGTCTCTACCTTCAGGTTGACCCCCCGTATTCGGTGCGTCTAACTCGTCTGCCAAAACCTCGGTATAAGTACCTTTCGGCCCCGGCCCCTTTCGCATCGCGGAAACAACGGGGGTCTGTTCTGGTTCAAGGATCGTTAATACGTCCCTTAAATCTTCACGATTACCACCGGTTGTTCCGGGCGAAGAATAACTATTTGCACTAGCCATTTATGTTATCTCCATTTAAGCCGCGTTTGCGGCTCTCCTAGCATTGAGCAGTTGCATAACCGCATCGGGACTTCCGTTGGATTCCTCCACATACTTTTGGGCATCAGATACTTTTACTGATGCCTTAACTGCGCTCGCGGGTGGCGGTGCGCTTGCGGGAGAAACCACATCGGTAGGAGTTAGAGTCTTAACCTTTTTGGCTTGAGGTTTGTCGGGCGTTTTAGTCTGACCGGCAATGTTGGCATTGTATTGAGTCAACCCAAGGTGAAACACCCCCACCAACTGTTTATAGTTGGGGAAGCGTTTCAATTCGGGCATTTCCCGTAGAATTTCTTGATACTGCGCGTGTTGATCGGAGGATGTTTTACTCCAAGCAGGAAAATGTTGTGCCGCTAAACCATCAATCTTTGTATAATTGTTCAGCCAACCTTCCCTTTTCGGAATGTGTTCCTCCAACATATCCTCCGCGTAGGACAATATATTCTCTACTTGATCGGCATCGTAATGCTCGGTTTTACCATCCGGAAACTGAAATTCGCCTCCGCTTTGGTTACGCCTAGCCCAACGCTGCCAATCCTTGTATTGCTTTCGTTGCTCTCCCAGTTCCCGTTTGGTCATTACAGATGCCAATGGATCATTGGCCTGTAAACGTTCCGTTCCCTGTTTATCAAGCAACTCCTGCAACTTACGGTTTTCCTCTTGCGCACCATCAAGCTGTGATTGGTTGTCTCTTAATGCTTCTTCAGCTTTTTTCTTTTGAGATGTTAGTTTCCCAATCCGCTTGTTAATGCGCTGCTGTGCTTGCTCATCCAGACCGTCCGTAGCCTCCGGTTCATCAGATTCATCATCTGCTTCCTCTTCGGTTTCGGTTTCAGCCGGTTGTTCCTCAATTCCTTCTGGCTCGACCTCCTGTGTCTCTACCTCTTCAGAATCCTCTGCGACCGGATTGGCCTGCTCGTTAGCCTCTCCGTTTTCGTCTTGGGACGGCTCTTGGTTCAACATGGCTCGCAATCCCTCAAAGCCAATGTTGTCCGCATCATTAACGGCTGATGGTGCGCCTTCTTGTTGTTCTGCAACTGTACTCATGCTTTTAACCTTGCAAGTCGGTGACATTGATTTTTTGAGGGCAAATCAAAGAAAAAGCCCATGAACTCCGAAGAGGTAACATGGGCTTTACCGGTACGCGCAACCGACTTGGGTACGCTAGGTGTACGAAGGATTATCTAGGTGGATATTTTAATATATTTCATCATTTAATTTGTCGGATTTGTCGGGTTTGTCGGGTGGTTATTCATCTAAATTTTCATCAACCACCGCCGCAGCAAATAAATGATGCTCGATCTGCGACAAGGCATAAACGCCTCCTAGACTGTGAGCCGCCTTGCCCGATTCATTGGATATTGTCGGACTTGCCGCCCAAACCACTTGTTCTTCGCGTAATGATCTAATTAACGCTAAAACCGCGTTAAATCTCGGATCACCCATAAGTGTTTTAATATCTGCGTTTCGCGCTGAGATATTCCGTTGGTATTCATGTATTTCCATTTTTACTCCTTTTTTCCATTCCTTTACGAAATCTAATCCAATTTTCCATTAAAACTACAGGATCACTATGGCGCGACGATAAGTTGCACCGTTTACACTCCATGACAAACCAACTCGATTTATTGACTAAATAAACCGGTTTACCGCAAATAAAGCATTTGTCAGATGGGAATTTCTTCGTTTCCTTCAATGTTTAAGAACTTTTTAACACTTTCACGGGTAAACAAACGATGCCCACCCCCGGTCGCAACAACCTTCAAAACTCCAATTTCAACCAAAACATCGATCTTTTTGCGTTTTAAACCGGTAAATCTGGCTACATCGCCAAATTTCAACAATAGAGGTAATTCATCAAATTTCATTGTAAAAAGGTAAATTGTCTAAAACAGGGGCATCTCCACCGGTAGCCTGCATATTATGTTTATCGATATAGTAGATTCCACGCTTGAAAAGATAGCGGTCAGGATCGATTACATCCTTGAGCGCACCCTTTTGCCCATCTAATCCGGTATATTCCGCGTAGGCATAGATGCTTTGCTCACATTCGCTACTGATAAAATACTTGGGATGATTCATGGCACTAACAGGCTGGGAATCGTCATAATCAAGCATATCGTTGATAACCATGATTCCATCCTCCACATCGCCTCCCGGCCCCGCGTGCCAAATGTAACTTGGGCCAACCAGTTCATCCTCTTGGTTGTACTGTTCCTCTTCCATCATGGATATGATGGATTGCCCCTGCTTCACGTTAGGCACCTCTGCCCCGCCGCCACGGGGATCGATCACACGCTCAAAAATGTGTTCATCGCCTTCCAGTTTTTGTAGCAACTTTTTGTATCCAATAATCGACAACCCCAAACTGGTCTGCGCACTTCCCGCTTTGCCGTCAGGTTTGTCTGATGGCAATGCCCACTCACCAAATGTTTTTCGATCGGGCCATTCTCGATACAAAAACACGCGACCCAAATCGTCCATGATGTACCACTTCAAAAACCAGTTTTTACTCCCGCCGGGATCGCACGCGCAGTATCGAGTCCCTTTGGTTGGTATGTCTTTTGGATCAACCACATGAACGTGTTCATTAAATTTTGGAAACGCTTTTCCTTCCAACCGTTCAGCCCATCCGTAGGCACGGATTTTTACTTCCTCACTCGTTTTTCCCTCCAACATCTTGACGATGTTTTTGTATCCACCAAAAGGATTCCAAATTGAATGAAAGCAAATAATGGCAGCACTTCGACTGCGCGATTCTATAATGTAGGGCATCTCCCCAGGCTTACAACCGGGAACGTGGATGCGATCTTGTTCCATTAATTCTGCGGGCCTGCTTTCGATTACTTTTGAACCCGCAAGATATTCCTTAACGGTCATCGTGTAGCCCTTAACTGGAGTGAACGTAATTAGCAGTTTACCGCTGCGCGTGACGATTCGATAGCGGAGCGTTTTTACCAGTTCATAACCAATCAACTCATCTGCCCAAATCAAATCAAGTTCACCACCCTCAAACACTTTTTCATCCATCGAGTAGTTTAGAAAACGTGTCCTACTCCCGTTGGGAAGAATGAAAACTTGATCGGCAAATCCAGCCTTGTCCGTCCAGCGCACGTTCGTCGTTTGCCCCTGCTTACCAATGTTCCGCCATTCCGGTGGCAGATAGTTCCGCACAACCGGTTGCTGCATTTCTATGCTACTGGGCAGCGTTGAGTGAAGGCACCAAACATTCTTGTTTCCACCTTCCGAAATTGTCTTTGCAGTCTTGTAAGCTGCGTACTCTGTCTTTCCACTACGGTTGCCACCCAAGACCAAAACTTCCTCGTAATTTTCCAACAACTTATCGCAGTCATCCCACGACTGAAGCCTCACCCCGTAACGGAGCGGATCGTGATTAACCCGCTCAATGGTCATTTCTCTTTTTTCGAGAAATTGCTGTAAAAATTTTAATCCCTTTTTTTGCGCAATCTCCACCATGCGCTCATCCGAAATCTTCGGAATTGTCGGATGATCTGTTTGGGTAAACTCAATCTTCATTTTCTGTTACCTCAATTACATCCGCTTCTTTGGCATCCAAATTTTCCATAATATCGTCCATGTATTCCTTAAATTCATCAGCACTCATTTCGCGCCGAGTTTCCACGATCGATGTTGGCCTGCCTTCAAGTTTACCGAGATGATCGAGCAGGATACCGGTAACGATTCCCTTATCCTTACCTTTTAATTCATCCTTCTCGATTGACTCGATTAAACTATCCAACGCTGCCCGACTAGCATACCGCAGCTTGTTTGTTAGACGCTGCGTGTATGCTGCTAGTCGGCCATCATCTTCGGCGCGGCGTTCCAACGCTGCGACCGTGTTGCGACTCACTTTAAATATCTTTGATATTTTTTTGTGAGTCATATCAGGTTGCGCTAATAGCTCAAGTATCGCATCAACCTTCTCCTTGTTGCGCTCGATGATCGCGCCACTAAACTGCCCCGGCTTCGCATCGTAAGCCTTGAGCATTTCCTTGGTATTCTCCCGCACTTCTGCAAGAGCAAACATTTCACCCTGCTCGGCAGGGTTACTTTGTTTTTTTAGGCTTTCCTGCTTTTGACCCATAATTGTAACCGTGCGTGGTATCAGTTATTCCACGCTTGGCCCAAAAACGATTGAACCCTGCATCAATGGCATCTTTACTGCCTTCAATGTGTTGCGTTCCAATTTCACCAACTGGATCACCCTCAAAAACATCAACTCCTGTTTTTCCTGCAAATGTTTTAACTTTTCCCATTTTTAGTCCATTTTTTTACTTTTTGTTTAAACGTATATGGATCAGAAACAATCTCCTTGTGTACGGTTTTACTTAAACTATGCAACGTATCTCCACGCCTCATTTTCTTATGCGCATACAAGTATTCCAGAATGTTCCACTCCATCACCGGATCGCCTGCACAACAGGCAAATATCTGCTGAACTTCTCTAGTCGTTAGACCCACCATTGCGCGGCACAAAACCAAACTCCCTGACATTCAATTTAGGTTTGGATATTTTCATATCTCCCCGCGTGTAAGTGTCTGGAGTTAACGGCCCCATCACTTTTATAAGACTTCCCTTGCTGAACCATTGAGCAATTTTATCAGCTTTTTCACTCCAGCAATAACAATCAATCCAAGTCGGGTCTTTATCGTTCCCGTCCTTGTCTCTACCGTTTGATACTGCAATGGAAAAATTAACCACATTACCGCTTGTTGTTTCCTTCAGTTCTGGATCTCTCCCTAACCTTCCTGTTGCTTGATATACGTTATCTAGGTACATATTTATCGTTGTTTATCCTGTAACAATTTATTAAGTCACAGTCAGCGGAGGGGTTGTGGCTAATCTTTTGCTGAAACGACCAACAATAACGCGAGTTTTAATTTATAATAAATCCAATTCGTATTGGACGCTGTTTTTCCTTAATTGTTTCATCGGCACAGCATTGGTATGTCTATTAATCGTAAAAATAGTCCAACCATAAGCAAGTGCATATCTTAAAGGATGTGCCATTGGAGAATTATTCCAATCAGTTTCTATCATTTTTTCTCGAAAAACAGAAATAGGATCACCTGCTGTAAGACCTAATCCACTTTTAATCGTATCATAAAACTGCTTTGCCTCTTCCGCTTGCTCAATACCTGACGTATCACATTCAACCCACCATTGCGCAATAGCCACTATCATGGGAAACCATGTCAGTTCCTTTAAGGAGGCAGGATTATCCAATATGTATTGAAAAGGCTCTCGCAATCTTCTGGATTCTTCAATTATCGCTTCATCTGTAATTATCCATTTTACCTTTGAAAACGGTTTATGCTCTCTACTCCCATCGGGCCTGCCAGCAGCAACAGACATTCTTGACCAAAGTTCTAATTTTTTAGCTTGTGCATTAGATATTTTGCCAAATTCGCCTGCTAGTCTGAAACGATCTGCATTTGATCTTTTTCTACCAATATCTATTTTGACCATACCAGTTCTGCTAACACCCATTAAAACGTGCATTTTACATGGTTGTTTTGACATTAATAATCCATTTAACCTAGTTTGCCCGTCCATAAGAATTCCCTCATCATCAAATACTATTGTATTTACATCCCCATGAAAATTACCCGCTTTCATATCTACCGATAGTTTATATGCGTAACTCCTAGACATAGTTCTATTTGTAGCTTCATCTCCAGTACCACCATTGTAACTATTTAAAATTTCTGCCGCCTCGCGTGGGGTGATTTCCGTATAAATAGTATTCATAACAGGACTATGAAACCTATGTTTTAAATCAGCAGTTTCCACTAATTGTTGATGAATATTATCGTTACGGTTTTTTAGGTTATCAATTTCCTTAACTAACTCTTCTGCTGACATATTTTTTATTCTACCTCTTGGCATTTTGTTTTTCCTTTCAGTTTATTTTGTTATTAGTTGTGGCTATTAAGTAAATATTGGCCAATTACTCTGTTTCAATTCCAATCATCAATATGGTTCCCATCGCACTCGCGACAAAAACCCAAAACACTAATTCCTCCATACTCATCATCGAGTTAACCCTTCTTCGCTGGCTAATTCTTCGGCTGATTTTTTGTACTCGAAAAACCGAACACTACTTTTCTTAAACACAAACTCAGCATGGCCCGTTGGCCCGCTTCTTTGTTTTAAAACAAGTAAATCTGTGCGCGTACTGTGTTTGCTCCAACTAATTTGCTCCTGCGCATTTTCCTCCGTAACTGGCACCGGCCATAACGCCGCAACCATGTCTGCGTCCTGCTCGATCTGCCCACTTTCACGAAGATCAGCTAGGGTTGGTTTTTGATTTTTAGATTGAGCAGCATTCCGGTTTAGCTGTGCGCAGGCAATTACTGGAACATCTAATTCCTTTGCCATTTGCTTAATGCCGCGACTCACACTTGCCACTTCCTGCTCGCGGGAGTAATTACCGTGCCGCCCCTCTTCACCTTTAGCCAACTGAAGATAATCGACTACGATTAACTTAATTCCGTGCATTAGCTTCGCCTGCCTAGCCTTGCTTCTGACTTGATTCATTGTCAGGGCAGGACGCTCATCAATAAACATTGGCACGCCCTTTAGCTCATTAATTTCCGCGCTTAAATCGGGGATTTCTAATTCTTCCGCATATCCTGTTCTCCACATTTGCATATCGGCATCTGCTTCCGCAAAAAGGACTCTTCGCGCTAGTTCCAACGCACTCATCTCAAGGCTAAACACCAGCACCGGAGAACCACTCAAGGCACTAAATGCGGCAATGTTCATTCCAATAGCAGTTTTTCCTTCACCGGGACGACCGCAGAAAACCAGCATTTCGCCGCCCCTCATACCCCCAATCATTTTATCAAAATACTCATAACCAGTAGACAAACCCGTAAGCTGCGCACTACCTCGTTTATATTCTTCTATTTGGGTTTGAATCGTTGGAAGTAAATCGCCCAACTTATGTAACTCTCGGCCAACCGGATCGGAATTGATCGCCATTAACTCTGCTTCCGCTTCTTGTAGGAGTTTTTTGGTATCACCCCCCTCGCCCAATTTTTCGTAAAATTTGGTAAATAACGCACCCGCTTTGCGGGCTAATTGCGCATTTTGCGCAGCTTCCAAGTAATAAGATAAATTAGCAGCAGATGGCACTTGCTCCTGCAAATGGTGGATCATCAAAATCCAACCATTTTCTGGTACATTTACATCGGTTCGTTCCTTTAAAACCATCGTCACTTGAAGATCATCGATAGTGGTTCCTTGCTCCAATATTTGCAGTAAAGCCTGCCAAATAGCCCTAAAATGCTCACTCGTAAAAAGATCTATTGCATCGCTTCCAAGTGCATCATGCACTTCAAATACCCGAATATGTGGTTCTAACAGACAGCAACCGAGTACCCCGATCTCTGCCTCCTTGTTTTCTATGGTTTCTACTATTTTCATTTTTGTGTTGCCTGCGCTAATCGTTTATCCAATTCGGCCTGCAAAGATTTTTCTAGGTTGCACAACTGCCAGTACGCCTCCCTGTCAGGGTGATCTCGGTCTACTGCGTTTGGTAAATCTGGATTGCCGGGATGTTGCTTTTTCCGGAAATACATTTCCTTTAATCGGGAATCCAAAATATTGATTGTGAGTCCATCGGTTTCCCCGTTCATTCCGTTAGTTCCGTTCCTATATAGGGGGTGCGCGTAATCGAGCGTTTTACCGCTCGGAGAGAGCGTTTTGCCGCTCGGAGAGAGCGTTTTTTCGCTCGGAGAGAGCG
>Ga0110931_1000593_pt1 | contig 13743 bp, 11 predicted proteins | sample 4_EtaG_FD_79333 | JGI IMG/M metagenome (GOLD analysis project Ga0110931, IMG submission 79333) | Marine viral communities from the Subarctic Pacific Ocean - 4_ETSP_OMZ_AT15127 metaG (version 2) (version 2) | ecosystem: Environmental > Aquatic > Marine > Oceanic | place: Pacific Ocean | collected... | reverse complement strand
GTGGATTGTGAGGTGATTTTTCTTGCTCTCGATCAACCGAAAGATGTGCGGAAACTGCTCTCCCTCGAATTGACCGGGGCTTGGGTGAATGAAGCCAGGGAGTTGCCTAAAGCGATTATAGATGGACTAACCCACCGCGTTGGAAGGTTTCCGGTTCAATCGGATGGTGGGCCTTCATTTCGCGGGATATGGCTCGATTCCAACCCATGCGACGACGATCATTGGATATATCGATTGGCAGAAGGCGGAGATAGTCCAGGTGGAAAGTTTGCATGGAAGTTCTGGCGGCAACCGAGCGGCGTGTTAGAAGTTCCGGCGGAAGAGTTACCGGATCAACCCGAATTTAATGGTTTTGTGCGTAGTGCCGGGAAGTGGTGGATGCTCAATCCACGAGCGGAAAATCTTCCGCATCTGGTTGATGGCTACTATGAACAGCTTGTTGGTGGGAAAACCCTCGATTGGATCAGGTGCTATGCCAAGGGTGAATATACCTATGTCCAAGAAGGTAAACCCATCACGCCGGAATATGATGACGATTTGATGTCGGTGGAGCATTTGGAATTTGATCCGGCTTTGCCTTTGCAAATCGGCCTGGATTTTGGTTTAACCCCCGCCGCCGTTTTTGGTCAGCGCAGTGGTTCCGGGAAATGGAAGATTTTGCACGAGCTCGTGACTTTTGACATGGGCCTGGAGCGTTTCGGCAATCAGTTGAAAGCGGAGATCGATACGGTATTTCCCAAGGAAGTTATGATCTGGGGCGATCCGGCTGGTAATCAAAGAGATCAAATTTACGAAGTCACGGCATTCGAGCATTTGAAATCGATTGGTTTGCTGGCCCGACCCACGCATACGAATGATTGGAAAACACGCCGAGAAGCTATGGCGGCTCCCATGATCCGTTTCCTCGACAAAAAACCAGGGCTATTAGTCAGCAAAAAATGCAGTCGTACCCGTAAGAGTTTGGCTGGCGGATATCATTTTTCTCGTGTCTCGATGGGTGCAGGTCAAGAACGCTATCGGGATGTGCCAAATAAAAACGAGCATTCGCATGTTGGCGATGCTTTCGGATATCTGCTCCTCGGCGGTGGAGAGCACAAACGGATGACCAGGCGCTTCACGAATAATTTACGCCCAACTGTGGCAAATATGGACTTTGAAGTGTTTGGGTAAAAAAATGGGGGCCAGGTGTGAAGGGACACCCAGCCCCCTTGGGAGGAGACAGTGGAAGAAACTCGCTCTAAGGGAAAAGCGAGACTTTTTGACGGTATCATTTGTGCCGTTCCTGTCAATATACCAAACGGTAGATTATGGATAAAAGCATCCTTTATGACATTCCAAAGCTGAATAAGCACTTCAAATTAAACGGAGATTTGAGACTAGAATTGTTTCATATCGATCATGCCAGGGACATCGAGGTTGGACCGTTTGAACAAAAATTCTATGACGGCTTTGACGATTATCCGGCACTTTTGGCGAGTATGGCCGATATGGGGCTGGCGTATTCGATCCTCAAAAATGAAAAGGTGTATGGATCTTTTGGACTAATCCACATGTGGGATGGTGTGGCTGAAGGATGGATGGTGCCCTCGATCCATATTCCAAAAATTAAGGTGCCGTTTTATCGGATCGGTAAGCAATTATTCGACCTCTGGATAGCAGAGTGGCGGCTTGTTCGCCTTTGTGTCTCAGTTCATTCTGGAAATGTTCGCGCTGACAAGTGGATAAAAAAAATGCAGTTTAGCTAAGAGGGTGTGCTCTACAGTTTCGGGCCATCCGATTTCGCGGATTACAAAATGTTTTCGCGGATCACGAAAAGGTCTTTGCATGAATTACCTTAAAGCAAATCATCACTGGATTGCCTGGGCTATCACGGGTGCAATCATCGCCTGGATGGTTTTTGCATAATGGGTGGTATATTTTCTAAACCTAAAGCGCCCCCAGCCCCCCCACCTATTGATCCTGAATTACTCCGAAGGCAAAAGGAACAGGAAGCGAGATTGGAAAGAGAGAGGGCGGAAACGGCGCGGCAGATTACCAGCCGCCGCCGAGCCAGATCGAGCGCGGGTCGGAGGCAACTGATTTCTGACATCCGGCCTAATGCTCAAATCGGGATCGAAGATGAAGAACTTTTGGATGAATTTCAAAGAAGGCCGGAGGCATAACAATGGGCGGCACATCAGCATTTTCAAGTCAGCGAAGCCGAATGGTGAACGAAATCGCAAGGAAAGCAGCTAGCCAAATCGGTCCTCGAAGTTCTGGTTCTTCCTCAACCAAAAAAGTTCGTGGCGGAGGTTCTGTTTCCGCTGGGCGGAAAAAGAAGCGGCCTGGTTCGAGGCGGCGGCAGCGGGGCTTATTCGGGACCACGGATACTCTCGGCGTGGAAGATACTCCCGAAATTACTGAGAATGATGACATTCAGGTTATAGGCGCTCGGCGTGGATGATGATTTCAAACGCTCCCCGAAAGAGCGGAAAAAATAATGCCTCATCTTAGTCCGGGACAATTAAAAAAACGGGCAACGGCGGCTTGGGCGGCGAAAGAAAGCTGGCGCGATCTGTATGAGGACGCCTATGAATATGGCCTTCCGCAACGCAATCTCTACGACGGAAGTTGGGAAAGCGACACTCGCGGCCAGAAAAAAGGAAACCGCGTTTTCGATTCCACCGCTGTTCACGCGGTCCAGCGTTTTGCTAATCGGATGCAGAGTGGTTTATTCCCCCCTGATAAGCGATGGATGACACTTCAACCTGGATCGGCCATTCCAGAGGATCGAGAGGATCAAGTCCGAGCTGCTTTGCAAGTATACACAGATCGGTTTTTCGACTTGCTACGCTCCACCAATTTTGATTTGGCGATGGGCGAATATCTTCTCGACCTATGTGTTGGCACCGCCGCAATGATGATTCAGCCGGGAGATGATCTAAATCGGATAAATTTCACACCCGTACCGACGTTTTTGTTGGCGCTTGAAGAAGGACCGGATGGTCAAATCCAAAATGTTTTTCGGAAAGTCAAAGTTCCGGCGGAAAATATTAAGCGGATGTGGCCGGATGCGAAAATCAGTTCTGACCTCAAAACTTTAATTAAGGACAAACCAAGCGAAGCGGTAAATCTCCAGGAAGCGACCATCTTTGATCCGGCGGATCGCCAATGGCGCTATTACGTTTGGTCAGAAAATATCAATAACAGCGGAAGCGAAATTGTTGTTAAGCGCGAGATCCGCCGCTCCCCCTGGATAATTTCAAGATTTATGAAAGTCAGCAATGAAACGATGGGGCGGGGGCCTTTGATCGCGGCTCTCAGCGATATTCGCTCATTGAACAAAACTATCGAGCTTTTACTCAAAAACGCCTCGATCAATATTGCGGGAGTTTACACAGCCGTCGATGATGGGGTCTTAAATCCCCAGACTATTCGGATTGCTCCTGGATCGATTGTGCCAGTTGCCGCAAATGGTGGGCCTCGCGGTCCCTCATTGATACCGCTCCCCCGCTCCGGTGACATTCAATTATCTCAAATTATCCTTCAGGATTTGAGAATGTCAATCAAGCGGATGTTGCTGGATGACAGTCTACCGCCGGATAACATGTCGGCTCGAAGTGCAACCGAAATCGTCGAGCGAATGCAAGCCCTGGCTATTAATCTTTCGAGTAGCTTTGGCCGACAGATCACCGAAACAATGGTTCCCCTGGTGCGCCTGGTTTTGAACATTATGGGAGATGAAGGTCTGATTGAGTTGCCTCTACGAGTGGATGGCCTTGAAGTTCAGATCGTTCCGGTTTCGCCCCTGGTTCAAGCGCAGAATTTTGAGGAAGTCCAAAAGGTTATGCAATGGCTGACCATCGTGCAGCAACTCGGACCTGAAGGCATGGTGACGGTCAAAATGGGCGAGATTGCGGATTGGGTTGCGGAACAACTTGGCGTTCCAAGTCAATTGAGAACTGATGATGAGGAGAGAGCACAAATTGAACAAGAAGCGGCGGCGATGATGGAAGCACAAATGCAACAACAGTTAGCGGCCAGCCAAGCCGAGGGTGGGGCACCAATGCCTCCCGGAGAAGCACCCCCACCCCCACCACCGGGTTAGCCTATGGCTGATATATCTACCGAGGGCTGGGCTGGTGTGAACGCCCAACCAACTGAAACTCCGATTTATTCCGAAACCGAACAGGCCCAGCTTGATAAGGATCTTGCTAAAGTCTTTTCCGGCAAAGCGGGGAAGAATGTTATGGCATGGTTGCGAGAAAGTTATCTCAACACTCCAACCTGGGCTCCTGGATATGCAACTGATTACGGATTTTTCCGTGAGGGGCAAAATACTTTAATCCGTGAATTTGAAAGTAGAATTGAAAGGGCTAAACAAAATGGCTGAAGAAGCAATTCAAGAAGGTCAAACGCAAGCGGCGGAAGAAACTCCCCCGCCTTCTCCTGGGAATGCGGAACAAGGTTTGATGGATGGGGTTACAGCAGAGGCTCCCCCACCAGAACTTTCACCGGAAGAAACTACGGTTTCCCATAAAGCCGAAGAACCGGAAGAGCGCCCAGATTATTTACTAGATAAGTACAAAACGGTGGAAGACCAGGCCAAAGGATACAAGGAATTGTTTTCCTCTGTTTCACAAGGCAAACATAAAGTCCCGGAGAATTACGATGTCTCGATTGCGGATAAGCACTCCATCGAGGCTGACGACCCTACCCTTTCGGCGTTTGTGGAAGTCGCTAAAGATGCGGGGCTAAGTCAGGACCAGTTTGACCAAATCATCACCAAGATCGGCGGAATGGAAGGGGTTGGCGGTGAGGAGCAAGTGGTAATGGACCGTCAGGCCGAAATGGATGCGCTTGGCCCCAATGCCCAGGAGATGATTGATGACCAGGTAGGCTGGGCTAGGCGCTTGGTGGAAAGCGGATATTGGGGTGCAGATGATTTTGAGGAGTTCAAATTTTTCGCCGGAACGGCCAATGGAATTAAGGCTGTTCAGAAAATGCGGCGATTTTATGGTGACATAAATACTATTCCCACCAAGACAACACCCGATGCCGAAGCTCGACCAAGTAAACAGGAATTGTATGAGCTTGTGGGAACCGATTTATATAAAGAGTCACCAGCAGAAAGAGCGCGGGTGGAAAGATTATTTAAGTCAGAATGGGGGAACGAGCCGGATCACCGAATTGTAGGTTGACGATTTCCGCAAAAAATTATTACGTTAGCGGTGGTTGATACCGCATAGCGCAACCTCGATGGCAAAGTTGCTCGGTTATACAAGCCGCGTTTTTTGTATAGCTTCAACCGCAAAACCTTTTCGGAGACTTGAGGCGCTCAATTTAAACTCTTTTTGAAAAGGTGATCCAATGGCCGTAAGTTTGTCTACTAACTTTACGACGCTGTTTGATGCCGAAGTGAAACATGCCTACCAAGCCGCTCAAGATCTCATGGGAACTTGTCGGTCGCGGTATGGCGTTGTCGGCTCAACAGTGCAATTCCCCAAAATGGCGAAGGGTGCCGCGACTTTGCGGATACCTCAGTCCGATATCGTGCCCCTAAATATTGTGGCATCAAATGTTTCCGCGTCACTTTCCGATTTCGTGGCGGCAGAATACACTGACGTATTCGACCAATCCCATGTCAACTATAACGAGCGGCAAGAGTTAGTTTATACTCTCTCCACCGCTATTGGCCGTAGGGCAGACCAAATTAAATTGGATGCGCTTACAGCGGCAAGCGGAACGGGAACTGTTGCGAATAGCATCGGGGGTTCAAATACGAATCTCAATGTTGCAAAAATCCGTGAGGCTGGTTTGATACTCAATACGAAGAACGTGCCGAAAGAAAACCGCTATCTGGTGGTTCACGCTGACGGCATAGCCGATCTGTTGAGTGAAACCCAGGCCACTAGCGTAGATTTCACCACCTCCAAAAATCTCATGGATGGCGGTGTATCCTCGTTCCTCGGTTTCAATATCATCACGCTCGGAGATCGGGACGAAGGTGGTTTAGCTAAAGATGGGTCCAATGATCGGACTGCTTTCGCCTTCCACAAAGACAGTCTCGGTTATGGTGAATCTATCGCTCAGAAGACGGAAATTAACTACGTCCCTGAGAAAACTAGTTGGCTCGTGACATCGATGTTGTCAGCCGGAGCAACGGCGATAGACCCGGACGGGATTGTTAAATTAACTTGTAGGGAGAGCTAAACATGGCTTTTACTGTAGCAACCTTTGGTCCTCTTGGTGGACAAGCTCGTCAGGGCAAATCTTCTATGTGGTGGACCTACACAACTGCTAGTGATAACATTGCAACCATGAACACGGCGGGTTACTTCAACACTGTCGCTGATCTTGTTAATGTTGGTGATGTTATTCACTGCTTTGATTCCAATACTCCAACCCATACGCTTGTGACTGTGTTAAGCAACACGGGAACGATTGTCGACGTGAGCGACGGCACAGCTTTAAGTGTCGCGGATGCCGACTAGCAAATGATTGGTGGGTGGGGGTAATACCTCACCCACTACATTGAGGAGTAACTATGGCGGCTGGCGATACCGATGTTAAAATTTGCAGCAATGCGCTTCTTTTATTGGGCGCAAACGAGATTTCAAGTTTTAGTGACGGATCGACACAAGCTGGAATTTGCGGAGCCCTTTATCCTCAAATTCGAGACTATACGCTGGCTATGGCCCCCTGGTCGTTCAGTTTAAAAAAAGTGCAATTAGAGGAGCTCGTCACGGAGCCCGTGAATGAATGGCAGAATGCTTTTGCCATGCCGAGTGACAGCCTTACGGGTGTTCCTAGAGCGGTGTTCACTTCTGCGGCGGCTGGCGTCAAACCTGTAGCGTCAGGTTGGGAAGTATTAAATCAAGAAATTCAAACCGATTATGAAACGATTGTAATCGATTATCAGTTCCGGCCCAGCGAGGCCGCGATGCCAACGTATTTTGTAAATCTTCTAAAATATGTAGTTGCGGCACATCTGGCGGAGCCTATCACAGATCAAATTACGAAAGCCCAGCACTGGCTACAAATGAGTTTCGGCTTGCCGATGGAAGGGGGTCGCGGCGGAGCTTTTCGCCAAGCGGTGAATATTGATGGTCAGGGTCAGCCCTCTGATATGATAATCGAGTTCCCCCTGACGGATGTCCGATAATGGGCAGGGTTGTTAAGGTTCAAACCAATTTTACAGTGGGTGAGGTTAATCCAGAATTGAGAGGTCGGATCGATCTCAATCAGTTTGAGAGTGCTTTGGAAAGAGCCAGGAATGTCATTATAAATCCACGCGGGATTGTGGATCGACGCTTTGGATCTAAATTCGTCCTGGAGATCCCTTCCGCCGCAACCCCAGCGTCCGGCACTCGCTTGGTCCCATTCCAGTTTTCTACAACACAAACCTATATGTTTTTATTTTCCAGCACTCGGGCCTACATCTTCAAGGATGGAGTCCTGGTGACAAATATCAATAGCACCGGAAATGATTTTCTCGATTGCTCCAGTTCAGTCTCCGGTGTGACAGATGGAACGACTAGTGCACGTTTAACAAATCTTTGGTGGGCTCAATCCGCTGACACTCTCCTTCTTTTTGAGGAAACCATGAAAAGCCTGAAGATTGTCCGGGGCGCTGCGGATAATGCGTGGACTGTTTCAGATATTACTTTCGATAATATTCCCCTGTACCTATTCACGGCCAGCGAGAGCACTCCAAGCGCGACCCTGACGCCGAGCGCAACAGACGGCAATGTCACTCTCACGGCGTCGTCTGGCGTATTCGTCAGCGGTGATGTAGGTCAAAAGGTTTTTGATAATTCCACCGGGATTGGACTTGCCAGGATTGTTGGCTTTACAAGCTCGACTGTAGTGGAAGCCACAACCGAAACGCCATTCTTCAACACAGATGCAATAGCGTCGGGGGCCTGGACTTTGCAAAAAGGATGGGAAGATGCGTGGTCAAACACAAGAGGCTGGCCCAGAACCGCAACTTTCCACGAAGGCCGTTTGATTGCTGGCGGATCGAAGTCACTCCCCTCGACAGTGTGGGGATCAAAAGTCGGTCAGTTCTTTGATTTTGACCTCTCGCAGAGTTTAGATGATGAAGCCCTGGAAGCTACTATTGATACGGATCAAGTAAACGCCGTCACGGCCATCATGTCAGGCCGAGAACTTCAGCTTTTCACGACAGGGACAGAGTTCACAGTGCCTCAGTTGGAAGGTGAGCCCCTCACCCCTACGTCGTTTTTGTTCAAGCCCACAACGCGCCGAGGGAGTGTTTTGGGGGTAAGGCCGCAAATGACCGAGGGTGGAACCCTCTATCTCCAACGGGGTGGTAAAGCTGTCCGTGAATTGATTTTCTCGGATTTGGAGGGCTCATTTGTATCGAATGACATAAGTTTGCTTTCCTCTCATCTCTTGAGCTCCCCTACTCGCCTCGTTCAGCGGCGGGGAACGAATGTAGATGATGGAGATCTGCTGCTGGTTCGCAATGGTGGAACAGGAGTTTATGCCGGATCGGTAGCGGCATTCTCTATTCTCCGGGCGCAAAATGTGGTTGCCCCTAGCCTGATTACTACGGTGGGATCTATCGAAGAATTAGGCATTGAGGACGCTGACACTCCTCTAATATATGGTGTTATAAAACGCGAACTGTATACGTTTACAATTACGGTCACCGATGCGGGGAACATACAACCAGGGAGTACCATCACATTCAAGGATAACGCGGGAACTGAAATAACCCTGACTGCAACAGCCGATGATCCGCCCACGGGGGAAACTGCAACCGCTATAAAATTCTCTACGGGAGATGGGTCCAATAATGGTGTAGCTGATAATATCGCCATTGGTTCTGGCGGTGTGTTTGGCATAAATTCTCTAGCAGGGTTCTCTGCCCCTAACCCATCAGCGAATGTGGTGACTGTCACTCGATCCATCTCCGGCGGAGATAATCTAACCGTAACCAGCAGCGATCCCACACGCCTTGCAGTAACTAATTTTGCTGTTGGTAGCACTAGCTATCATGTAGATGTTTTTGATTCTAATTTCACAACCGATAGCGCAAAACAATTTTCTGGTGGCACTTTGCCGAGCAGCACCACCGTCACGGGTTTATCTCATTTGGAAAGCCGTAGGGTAAAAGTTATTGCGGATGATGCCGAGCTCGAAGATCAAACAGTAGTATCAGGCCAAATTACGATTGATCGAGTTCCCTCGACGTTCCTCGAAATCGGTTTGGAGTTTCCCACATTCAAAGACGAATTAAAGAACGATATGGTGAAAGCCACTCCATTGATCCGCACGATGCCCGTGGAAACACGGCTCCCATCAGGCCCCGTCATTGGTTTCAAAAAGCGGATTGTGAATGTGAACGCGGTTCTCAATGACACGCAGAATTTAGTAATCAACGGAGATAGTTTGCCATTTCGGAAATTGGATGACGATATCCTCGATAGCGGAGTTGATTTTTTCACGGGAACCAAACGCTCCGGTGCTTTTCTCGGATACGATTACGACGGGCAGATCGAAATTACCCAGGACGCCCCCTTATTTTTCACGCTCCTGGCCCTCGACTATAGAGTGAGTGTCGGACAATGATTTTTGCCGCCGCTGGCCTAGCCTTCTCCGCATTTTCCGCTTATGGGTCATATAGGGCTGGGCAAGCTCAAAATGCCGCCGCTATCGGCCAAGCGCAAGGTTTAGAACGTCAGGCTGAGTTTGCGAGGTTTCAAGGAAGACAAGCGGCTTTATCGCATACACAAGAAGCAAACGATCAATTGCAAGCGATTTTGGAAAACTTAGCTCGATCAAGCGCCGTTGCAGCGGCGGGTAATGTTGATGCTTTTACAGGATCGGCGGATGGCGTGAAGCGCAGAATTATGAAATACGGTGGGCGCAATGTGATTAAGGCCACAGAGAATGCTCGGATCACGGAGCTTATGGGTAGGTTTCAAGCAAACCAATATTTGTTTCAGGCTACCCAAGTTAGACTTGCGGGTAAGGAAGCAAAACGTCAGGGTAAACTTAGCGCATTAACCACCATCGCTATGGGGGTAGCATCCTTTGGTCAAGCGGGTGGGTTTGGTTTCGGTGGGAGCACTGGGACGCCGACCCTCGGAACGACCGGGGGAGCTCCATCCGGTGTCTCTCAAAACTTTGCGGGGTTTTAAAGAATGGCCCCACAACTTCCCCAAGTCACTGGAACTAGCACAGTAAAGGCCACTGGGGTTCCCTCTGTATCGATCAGCGGTGGTGGGCAACTGCAAGAAGCGCAAGCCCAGGGCTGGTCAGATTTGTCCACTCGTATGAATCAAACGTCCGATTGGGCTTTTAAGATCGCGGGTGATCATGCCAAAGCCAAGGGGCTGGTATATGGTGCTGCGAATGCGCCAACGGTTGACCAGATCGAACAAGCGAAGCGAGTCGGAAAACCGATTGAAATCGTTGGCAATCCTTCCAGTTTTTCGATTTATGAGCAAGCGGCCTATGCGGGATCGATGGCCGTCATCGAAGATCGATATGAGATCGCGGGGCGGCGAAAACTTACAGAGATTATGGCAGATGCCGCGCAAGATCCTGGGGTCGATCCAACAGAGTTATTGCGGCGGCTGGATGAGGTTGTTGGGGGCTATTCTGAAAATTTAAGTTTGATCTCCCCAACCTCCGCCGCGAAGGTCGAGAGCAGTTTGGGTGTTTTGGCGAACTCTCAAGTTAATGCGTTTTCCCGTGAATATATCCGCACTCAAGCGAATCTGAACAAAAATGAGACTCTTATTAACGCGGGAAATTTAATTACGGATGTCGGGACAATTATTAATGGGCATGTATCACCTGTCGATGGAATGGATGCAGTCGATTTGAAATCTAAAATTGCGGCTCATTGGAGCCGTATCCACGGCCCTTTGCTTGGCAACACCTCGATCACCGCTCCGCAAATTCAGGCTCTCAGAACGGCTTTTGATAAAGAAGTCGCTCGGCACATGGTCGGCACTGTGAACAATTGGGCGCTCCAAGAAAATCCTGGCAATCCAGGAACTTCAGTCCAAGAGATTTTGAAACACGCCAGAGGGGAAGAAAGCACACTCCCCCCACATATCCGCGAAATTTATGATTCGATGATCCCGGCGGATCAACAACAGGTAATAGAAGAATTGGCCGGATTTACAAAGACCTTGGTGGCTAATGAAAAAGCGATCCAAGATAAATTGGACCGCGATAATAATTTGATGGTGGAAACGGCAGTCCAAAGGTTTTCTGTTGAAATGCTAAGTGATGAGCCAGATCAAAATTATCTTAACCGATTGATTGAAACTATTGAGCTTGTCGATAGAGGTCGAGCGGAAGAATTGAGAAAAGTTGTGGAGGCTGGGGCTGATCGATTAGTAGATAATGAAACTGTTGTTTTGGATTTGAGGAGACACGCACATTTTGGAACCCTGACTTTGAAAAAAATCGCTGAAGCGGCTGATGAGCTTACAGGGTCAACTATAGCGGCAATGTTCAAGGAGCTCGATGAGCAGAGAGATAAGCTATTAACCGAAGCGAAAATATCGATAAAAGAAGTAACACATGGCGATCTCAACCCTAATGCGGGGAATTATACACAAGCGAAACAATTCGCCGATATCGAATACAATGAAGTCGTTGCCGAACTACAGAAACGCAAGAGAGCCTTTGAGTTGCGAATGTCGCAAATGGAAGATATTTCCGGGGCGACGGCAACGGATTATTTTGATGCTACGGAAGAAGTGGAAGCGATAATTCAGGGGATATTAGAAAAACGTAAACGTGCGCTATATCAGGGCTACAACAATACGCTTCAACGGGCTTTAGGCGGAATTGCAAACTCAGGTGTTCCAGAGCTTATCAAACTTTGGGAAGGCAACATGAGTATCGATGGGCTCCGCCATTTGGTTAAAAGCAGAACAATAGATGGTCTTCCAAGAGGATATAAAACCAATGTCGGGTTACATGCGTTAATAAACCAAGCGGTTAATGCTGCTCAGCATCTTACAAACGAAGGGCAGACTATCGATTGGCAGGTGAAGTAATGGCGGAATTAAAGCAAAGTCCAGCACCCGGCTCCCTCGAAAGTGCCCTTGTATATGATGAGGATTTAGGAAGAGAAATCCCCGTTATCACAATCGGCGGCAGTGGTTCTGATATTTTAGATCGAGAGCCGAGTTTTGATATCGACGAATATATGGCCGAGCGGTGGACCCAGCGGAATAACGCAGAGGGCAATCGCGGGGTCGATGTAGTGGCTACCGAAAACGGATATGGAGAAAGGCCGCTGGCTGCTGAAGAGATTCCTTTTCTCCCCCGTGTTGTAAGTTCCGGGGTCGGGAGCGCGGTCCAGGGGGTCATCGATCTCGGTGGGGAGTTAGGAGAACTTGTCGAGGGGATTTTACCCGCCGGATATCTCACTTGGGGGCCAGATGGCCTGCAACATCACGAAGAACAACCGGAAGATTATGAACCCTTTGAACTCCCGGAAGTGCCAAAAAGCGGAAGTATGGCCGAGGGCATAGGTCGGGGGTTGGTACAGTTTGTCGCAGGGTTAATGCCGACACGTTGGTTGGGCACGGGGATCGGTTCGATGACGGCGCGATCAGCGGTATCGGATGCGTTATTTGATCCAGAGGAAGGCGGATTAGCCAATTTTCTCCAGGATCTTGGTTTCCGAAATGCCCTGACCGATTTTCTCGCAGTCGAGGTGGGAGAAGATGCGACGGCCCTGGAGCGGCTGGCGGGTCGTGGAAAGTTGATGCTGGAAGGTGCAGGGATCGGGCTTCCATTGGACTTCTTAATCTTTGGGCTCTCGGCGATCAAAAACAATCCTGAATTGCGTAAGCGGATTTTATCGGAATTAAAAAGATTTGCGGCGGATGAAAGTGGGGAATTGTTGCCGGACCCTGGACTTGGCCCTCAATTTAGATCTGGTCTTAAAGGAATGCTGGTTGATAAAAAATTCCCGGATCAGGCCCCCGCCCAACAATGGCTTAATCTGTTCCAAAATACCGAGCTCCTTGGAAAGTATGGCGCGAAGAAAGAAGAGATATCGCTTTCCGGCTTGGATGACTTTTTGCAGGGGGAACACGATTACGGGAATGTTTTAACGAGATCCGATATTGAAACCTATCTGGATGAAAACAAAATTGAGCTTCCCATCGAAACGCAAGGTAAAGCAAAAGGAAGCGGTTTCACTGCGGATACGGAAATCGCTTGGAGCGAAGCGGGGTTAAGCCAGAAACAGGCTTTTTTAGCATCCATAGAAGCTGGAAGCAGAAGAACTTACGACGCGATCACGGAGCGTTACACTGTTGTTGAAACAGGTTATCTCTATAGATACACAACTGGTGACAATGTCGATGCTATAGAAATGGACGAGGGCAATTATGTGGAGATTGAGGAAATTATTAACTACGACAACCCGAATCTAATAATGGATATGGCGCAGGAATTAAGAACATTACGGGACAATACCCAGGAGTTATATGAGTCTAATGAGTTTTCAGAGTTAGTTAATGATTTCACTGATATGTACTACTTCCTTGAGAACCTCTACGGAAACAGGCCCAAAGTCCCAGACGCCGAAATAATCCGCGCAGTTAACGAAGATCCTGATATCTCCCTGGAATTTAGAGATTGGATCGCCTCGGTTGAGGGGTACCCAGAATTGATTCAAAGCAAATTGCTGGAATTGCAAAAAACGGCGTATTCGCTGATGGGGAATCGTGGCCGAAGCATGATATCTAATGG
>Ga0110931_1000591_pt1 | contig 13772 bp, 24 predicted proteins | sample 4_EtaG_FD_79333 | JGI IMG/M metagenome (GOLD analysis project Ga0110931, IMG submission 79333) | Marine viral communities from the Subarctic Pacific Ocean - 4_ETSP_OMZ_AT15127 metaG (version 2) (version 2) | ecosystem: Environmental > Aquatic > Marine > Oceanic | place: Pacific Ocean | collected... | reverse complement strand
GGGGTGTTTCTATATATGGGGGTGGGGGGTAATAGAAAGTTACACATACTTCGATGGGGGTACCCCTTTAAGCTTTGGTGCCTGGGAGAGCCTAAACGCACAAATTCCTAATCTAACGTGCAAATTAGTAAGTAGTAAGGCGGCCTCTCGTTTCCTCAAGTCTGGTCGGGTGCCCCATATGGGGGTTATCTAACATTGTTAGTTTTTTAATGTAACACGTTTTGTCTATTGTATTTGTGTCACGTTTTGCTAAGATTATCACATCTAGCCGATCAGGCCGTTTCAGGTCCAGACCCTAGATACTACATGAGGATAACGGACAATGGATACTTCAATCCCATTTGATGTTAAATCTGTAAGCAAGATTACGGAAGTAATGAGTGACGAGGCGATTGCTAAGTCTAGCATTGCGTCACTTACTTCCCTACTTGCTACCGTTGATAACGTAGTCGGTCAGCTGACTCACGTTGTCAATACTAATCTGGTCATCAAGTTTGATCAGATTATGCCAAGCGAATTCGGTAACGAGCGCGCATGGTACAGCCTTAATACTAAGGCTCTCACTGGCGATGATTCTGAATTCGCTAAGACGTGGCGCTCTTGCAAGTCCCAGTTTATGGACCAACGCAAGGCCGATGGCTCTGCTAATCCATCCGTTGACTTTAAGCGCTTATGTGCCAAGGGTCAAAAGCTTGCAGCCGATGCTGATCTAGCTGTACGCATGGCGAATGGCGAGGTAATAGTTGCGGATGATGGCGAGCAATCGTCTGACAACGTAGGCGGCCAGACTGAGCGCACCTTCCGCGTTCGATTACGTCAGGACCTTGATGCGCTTATCAAGGCCTACAACCGCGGCATGGAAAAGGAATCTGAAGACGATTCGTTTGAACATGTTTCTGAGGCTGATCGAGTGGTCATGGCCGAAGTAATCGTCCAGTTTGACACACTGGATAAACTCTAACCGATAACCGAGCTTGCCACGGATGGCGAGCACTAGGACTCAATATGTCACACTGGAGAATAAGAGAAAGGCAATCGAGGCGCGAGGCTGAATATTGGCTCCGCGCTCTTTTCTTTTTAGTTGGAGTATTTGCGGTTGCTGCAGTACTGGCAATCAGTCACCTAGTTGCTACTTGGGACATAATCGAGGCTGAGCAAGCCGAGAATCTATGCGCTGAGATGGTAAAAACTTTTGAGCAATCGGGCGGTGAATTTGGCTGGCCGAATTGCGACCACTTAGGACGATAACCATGACAATATTACCCGCATACGGCCGCGACTATAAAAGTCAAAAGGCTGCACTAGCAGACTGGAACAATGGCTTAGACTTTAAATGTGCTATTACAGGTAGTTATCTATCCAAGCGTGACAACATTACTGATGTCTGGATTAGATACTGCAAACAAACAAAGAAAGTCAAAGCTAGTTAATAAGTAGCAGTTTTTAAGGCCCCAGTTTTCTGGGGCTTTTTTTTGTCTGGAGAAAACGTGTTGCTATAGCTATCTAACATTGTTAGTTACCTTAGCCTATGATAGTTACACAGAAGCGCTGTGCCTCCCGCTTTGTTCCCCTGCCCATGCTGTATTTACCTCATGATAGTTTCACCCAGGCGCTGTGTCTCTAGCGGAACACATCTGCCCCATGATAGTTACACCCCAGCGGTGTGTAACTCAGCAAGACCAAACTAACAATGTTAGAAACTTAACGCATTGTTATAACCAATGTTAGGAAATATTTAGAGCTAAGTATATGAAATACTTAAAGTAAGTCCTAATGTTATAATGTTAGGTTTATTTTGAAGTACAAAGCTTAAAAAGCGCTGCTCGCGCAATGTAACTCCGCAACGTAAGAAAGTTAAAAAAGGTCATATATATATATTATTCTTTAACATTATAACATTACCTAACTTTCCTACGTTCAGCCCTCGCCACCACTGGGTTTGTATTGTTAGAAACCTATCTTAACATTACCCCTACTTTACTAACCTTATAACATTACCCTACCAGGTTCCCGGCCACTCATTTGACACCATCGGGTATAATGTGTTACAATATGTTTTATATATAATGAAAAAAGGAGATGATAAATCAAGCAAGACACGCAGCACCGTCCACTAACTAACATTGTTATTAACTTAGGAGTAACACAGATGTACGCAATAATTGTTAAGTACTTACCAATAACCAACTCACGTCCATACTCGCAGTTAAAAGCTGTAATGGGTGATGGAGAGCACCGCGTTAGCATTACCATCCCTTACGATTCTAGCAGTACGCATCCTGACAGAGACGCAGCACAAGCCCTGTTAGACAAGTATCACCCTGACCTAGAAATAAACGCTTTTGGTCATCTTCCTAATAACGAAGTAGTAGCAACACTAATCAATCGTAAAGTTACCACGGAAACTTATTGGGATGGAAAGCAGCACAAACGATGCGTGACCACGGGACCCGATGTAGTAGAACTTCCCGAAGGTGCCAACCCTACGGAGACTGCGGAGTTTCTTAAGACATACCAGACATTAATCAACATAGAGGAACTAGAAAAATGAGAAAACAACAACTCAAAGAACTATTGATGGCAGCATACGATGACGGCTTTCGGCAGGGATGTTCTCTAGCGACTGACGCTCACAAGCCCTCGGCTCTTCCCTCACGTTCAACATTCGATGTATTTATTGGTCTTGATAAAACCATTAATAGACATGCGGAAAAACACGCGGAGAGTGTGCTAAAGCAAGTAAAAGCAGGGTGTTGGTTCTGCCGCCTACGCGCATCAGAAAAAAGAGCAAGACTAACCACTAACTAACATTGTTATTAACCATAAGGACAAAGAAATGGAAAAGAAATTAGATATTGGAAAAACCGTAACATTGGCCCAAGCAGCTAAGATAATACTAGCCACGCCAATGAACCGATACAACTTAGGTGGAGAGCCAGGAGTAGGTAAATCCTCTCTGATGGCGCTAATAGCCCTAAGGACAGGGTATCAGTCTTCAATGATCGACGTACCCAATCTAGATTTGGGTGATGCGGCTATGCCCGTTACTGATCATGACAGCCGCACTACTCACTACTACCCAAATGCACGTTTCAAAATTCATTTAGATAAGCCTGTAGTCATTTGTTTAGATGAGTTTTCCAAAGGTGCGGACCCTGTGAAGAATATGCTCCACCCCATGTTAGAGGTGAATAACCCACGACTAGGTGATGTGCCTATTCATCCCGAGTCTATCGTATTCCTAACAGGGAACTTAGCGAGTGACAGAGTAGGGGATAACCTCAAAGCACATACTCAGAATCGCATCATCCCACTGCACGTAAGTAAACCCACAGCCGAAGAATGGCTGATATGGGCTGCAGAGAATGATATTGCGCCTGTTGTCATGGCATGGGTAGCCCGTACACCACAGGTACTCGCCTCTTACTTGGACGGTGACCAAGATCAAAACCCCTACATCTACCTTCCCAAGAAAGTACAAGGTGCGTTCTGTTCCCCCCGTTCTCTTGAACGCGTCTCTTACCTAGTCAAAGCTCGCAACGTTATAAACGATGATGATGCCCTTATTGCAGCAATGGCAGGAGCAGTAGGCGAAGCAGGTGCTCGGGATTTGCAAGCCTTCATAGAATACCAAGATCAGCTACCACTCTGGGACAGCATACTCAAATCTCCTACCACAGCCGTAGTACCCACAGACGCAGGCGCGTGTGCTGTGTTGTTGTACGGGGCGGTGATGAGAATGGAACGTTCAGCAATGACACCCTTCTTCACTTACCTAAAGCGATTCCCTGAAGAGTGGCAGCACGTATTCTGCACAACGATGGCGAAAAGCCCCACTAAAAAGAACATTGCGTTTACTCACAAAGAGTTTGCTACGTGGTGTTTAGACAACGAGGACTTACTGTAATGGATAACGAACTACGCAAACTCAAGAAGGTAAAAATACGATTGATGCGCACGCCACAGTTTGTTATGTGGCAGGGCATCATGATGTTAGGTGAGACTAGCATTTCAGATGAAGTACCCACAGCGTGCACTAATGGCCGTGATGAAATCTACGGGCGCGAGTTTATTAAGGAACTTAGCGAGAAAGAACTAGGTTTTATTATCTTGCACGAAACTTTGCACAAAGCGTTTCGTCATCTCACTGTCTATAAGCGGTTGCATGAAGAGGACGCGCAGTTAGCCAACGCTGCTTGTGACTACGTTATTAACCTGATGCTCGTAGACGCGGACCAGCAGGAGAAGTATATAGCCATGCCTCAGGAAAACGGTAAGCCTATGGGGTTACTTGATCGTAAGTATGCAGGCATGAACAGCAAGCAAGTGTTCTACCTATTACAGCAGGAGCAAGAGGATAGGCCAACCAGTCCGGCGGGCCAAAGTGGCGACGAAGACGATGAGTCGAATAGTGACGGTGGCAGCGCGGGACTAGACGACCATGATTGGGAGGGTGCTAACAATGTTAGTCCCTCGGAGGAGAAGAAGTTGGAACGCGAAGTAGATCGAGCGTTGCGACAGGGACAGATTGCTGCTTCCAAACTAGCAGGTGAGAACGGCGGTGATATGAACAGGGCAATAGGAGAACTACTAGAACCCTATGTCGATTGGCGCGAACTGCTACGGGAGTTTATTACTTCCATGTGCAGTAACAAGGACTCTTCTTCATGGCGTAAGGTTAACCGTCGTTACTTAGCTAACAATATCTATCTGCCTTCTTTAGTAGGGGAATCCCTAGGGTCTATTGTAGTAGGCATAGACACTTCTGGTTCTATTACTGAAGACGAAATCAATCGTTTCATAAGCGAAGTGGTAGGCATCACAACGGATGTTACTCCCGACAAAGTGCACTTACTCTATTGGGACTGTGACGTGCAAGCGCACGAAGAGTATACCCCCGCTGAGTTTGGTGACTTGGTTCACACTCAACCCAAAGGTGGAGGCGGGACTTCTCCGGTGTGTGTTCAAGAATACTTAGCTAAAGAGGATATTACGCCCGAGTGTATTGTCATGCTAACAGACGGGTACGTATGGAGTTGGGGGGACGCTTGGGACGCCCCAATAATATGGGCAATTACCAAGAACGGGATAGACGGGGATGCACCCTGTGGCAAGACTATAAAGATGCAAGACTAACCACTAACTAACATTGTTATTAACTTAGGAGAACAAAGATGATTGACACAATACGTTTAGATGACAACAACACCGAGGAGTTTGATGTTAAGGACCTTACGAGTGCCGGAGTAACCACAGCACTAAAGATTAGTGTGTGGACTGCTAATAAGATAGACCGAAGCGCTACAAGTGAAGTGCTTTCTAGCAGCCAAGCCCGATCAAGAGATGCGGGGCAATTCCGTAAGAACCTAATGTCAGGCAGTAGACCACGCAAAGACATTCAAGACTACGCGGCTCATTGCAGGAACAGACATACTTATTTGACCGCACCGTGGAATGATGAGGGCACACGGTTTTTATCTACTTCATTGTACTTTGATCACAAAGAGCAGATGGGTGGACGTGAGACTGTCTTTTGGCAGATGGTAGATAGATTCATTGCGCAATATCCTAACTTAGTTGAGTTAGCGAAACAGAACTTAGGGAAGCTATTCGATCCCGCAGACTACCCTACCGCTGCTGAAGTACGTACTAAGTTTAATTGGGTTTGCACTTACGATCCTGTAGCACGCAACCATTGGGCAGTGGAATTTGTAGAAGAAGTAAAGGCTGACCTTAGCCAACAATACGAAGCACGCTGCGTTAATAAGGTAGCTACCATTGCACGCGAACCTTGGAATAGATTGCATAAGCTACTCACAGAAACGTCTGAGAAACTGAATGACGACATTGGGCCAGAGAAAAAGCGCTACCACGAAACACTTGTAACCAATGCGCAAGAACTTTGCCCAATGCTTACTGCTCTTAACCTTACCAAAGACCCTAAATTAGAAGAAGCGCGACGGTCTCTTGAACAATCCATAGGGGCGGCAGACATAGAGCAAATCAAAGAGAGTCCGACCTACCGTGAAGACGTGAAAGGGAAAGTGGACACTATTCTTCAATCATTTGAGTGGTAAAGGGAGTTGAGATGGACAGTTTAGAATATTCTTTTATACACCTAAGTGCTACAGACAGCATCAAGGTGAACAAAATAGTAGGCAGCCACGAGCACTACTATAAGCTTAGAGATACTCACGCCACCGTAACAGGCAAAGACCTTGTATGCACAACTCCTGAATTGCTCAGGTTTGTAGAGAAAGTAGTTCAGGCATACCCGTTATGGACTTTTGTATCTAAAGAAATGTTTCCAATGGGACGGCGAGTTTTACCCGACAATTGGGCACCCCCCATAGCTAACTACGATATGCGCAATGTGTTTACAACTTTAGCGCTGGCCCCAGGGGAACCAAATCAACTACGGGTATTCAAACATGGGGAAGCACTTCCCGAAGGGTACAGTACCCAACAGCCTTTTGGAGTACCTGTTAAGCAATGGGAAGTGTTTGCGTTCCATGTGTTTGATGAACATCAGCAGCCTATAGGAGAAGTAGCCTACTACCCCGAGGATGGGACGGTGAGAGCGTATGAGCACGGAGTGGATTGTGACGCTGAACGGTGGAGGGCATGTCCTAAGGGTAGGCCAAACACGTTTTATTTAGATTGTTATGATATGCGAGAAGACCGACTCCGAGGTTCGATTACCTACACTAAGAACTTTAGTAAAGCGGTTAGGCTTTGCAAACAAGAGTTTGCCCCAGTACCCATAAGACAGCAGGTGAATGACGCTTTTTCGAGTCTTGTAACTCACCTTGACACAAGCTTGGGGGATAAACGTCATACCTTTCAGATGGCGTGGCGAGCAGTAACCGAAAGTATGCAAGCCCATGTGTGTGATAACTGGCACGACTTTGCAGAAGTGTGTTTAAAAGCGGGTTTGTCTGAAGACATAGCGGGTCATTTTACTGAAGGGAAACGGCAGTATGATGAGTTAGACAAGCTAAAGCACAACCGCGATTGTGCTTTTGTCAGGCTACGCCCCGAAGGTGTTTACCATATTAAGCGCCGACCAACGGGATGGCTGAACCCTTCATCTAAACACGAAGAAGTTGAGGTTTATACCACTGCTACCTTACCCACTAACTGGAAAAAACGAATAGCGCTGCTCAAGATGTGTGAAAACGAACAAGCTATAGGGGGTGTGGGTTACAGACATACCTCAACTTCATTTTATATTACTACGGAGGACACACAAGATGCCGAGGGGTAAAGGGAAAATTCCCGCAAGAGTACACTTAACGATACGTTTGGGAGCTGACACATTGGATTACTTCAAGCGACAGCCCAAGCACACACGCCTAATTAGGCAGGTGTTAGAAAACTACGTAAGCAACCAGGAACAGTCGGAGGGTGTGGATACTGCAGTAAGTGCAATAGATACGCCCACTAACTAACATTGTTATTAACCGAGGAGAACAGCATCGTGACTGTTAGTGGGCGTATAGGAAGTTGGTATTGGGACTTTATAGGGCGATATCCAAACTATGGGTACGAATATGGAAGAAATGTAGGGGTAAGTGATTCAGGGATACATGAATGTATTTGTCATGTTAATCCTACCCTCATGGATGAAATATGTGTGGAAGCTGACTGTCGCGAAGACCTTTGGTTTTTTAACCAGTATATTTTTGACGACACCTTTATGGGTAAGTGGGAAATGTATGAGGACTTGCGAAATCAAAAATTTAATTAATACAGGAGAACGAAGATGACAATCGAAGAACTGATTAACCAACTACAACAAGCTATAAAGGATGGGTATAAACCTGATACCCGCATCTGTCTAGACACAATCGATGGGGACAGCCATTGGGGCATAAGTTTAGACACGGATAGCAGTGGGTACGGGCCGAAAAGCCAATGGAAAATCGCAATCAATGTTGAGGAGAACAACAATGACAATTCAAGAACTGATTAACCACCTCCAAGAAGCCGTAGAAGATGGTTATCCACCGGACACTTGCATCGTCGCAGATGTTTTTGATGAAGTTGGTCACTATACGAGTGCCAATATTCTGTTGGACGCAGACTCTAGTTACTTGCCAATCCCTTACTTGGCACTAAATGTTTATGAGGAGAACAAAGATGAGTGAATATATTCCACCTGTTGTCATGTCATGGACTGAAGAAGAGATAAAGGCTTTGTTAGATTCAACGCGCCAACAAATTGCCGACCAAGGACGGATAGTAGATGACCGACTCTTAAGCAAAGTAAAAATGTTAGAGAGAGCTTTAGAGGAGAACAACAATGAGTAAAGAACTACCACTTGATTTGCTCTTTTATTACACGGGGGAGGACGGGGAACAATGGGCATATCAGTTAGTGCCCGACCCCCCTGCCGCTTTGCATTGGAAAGCCAGCAGTTATCCACTAAAGCTTAGGGATATTAGAGTAGTCACAAAGTGTACAGGCGAGCAGCGCAAGGAACTCAAGCGCTTAATACTTAGTGATATACGAGAAACAGAAGTTGCCACCAACTAACAATGTTAGTTACTCCCAAGCCACTCTTTTTAGGGTGGCTTTTTTTTGTCTTGGACATTGTAAAATACTATGCTATTGTGAGTCATGGCTCTCACCCCAGAAAAAAAAGTTAAGAACCAAGTTGTTAAACTTCTTAAGCAATACAACATCTATTATTTTTTCCCTGCCACTGGTGGCTATGGCCGAAGCGGTGTGCCCGACATTGTGTGTTGTGTCTCAGGCCAATTCTTAGGCATAGAATGTAAAGCCGGAACTAACCCCCCTACTGCGTTACAGGTAAGAGAATTAGAAAACATTGCGCTGGCTAATGGGTTAGCGTTGGTTGTTAACGAAAATACTATAGACGCGTTGGACACCGTGCTTGAGAACATTACTGGGCTGCCTGTAATGAAGGGGGTGTCGCAAGATTTACGAGACGTTGCCGATGTGGTTTTTCTGCGTATCCACTAACCAGCTATGATAGTTCCAGCTATCAGCTGGACTTGGGGTATGACTGTGGCTCTCGCCTAGAACTTCTAGGTTTTTGGGGGAAGGCTAATCTCTTCCCTATGTCTCAGTAGCAGGTGGACAATAAACAAACAGCTACAACATGCAATGGCTATACTCCTTCCAATCTTTAACGATTGGTTTCTATCTTTGGGCCAGGTGTATGTCGGAGAAACCACGCTACGGTTAGTCCCCCTTTTGAGAACCAAGGGGGCACTCTATTAACTGAGGAGAAACAAAGAATGAATTACGATCAAGACCTTAACCCCGCAGGCGACTTACAACTTCCTGTTAATGATGAAAGTGTATTTACTATGTGCCCGTGTTGTAGAGGAAACAATCTGCACCATGACAAGGTTGCTGTGTTTTTTGGCGGAGAGATGTCACAAACAGATATTCAAGTAGTGGTAGATAGCGAAAGTATTTCCGAGGGAACATCTCAAGAAGGCAATCCCAGTTCACGGCGCGATGGGGTACTCATAAGATTCTGGTGTGAAACGTGCGACAACATACCCACACTAAGCATAACGCAACATAAAGGAAGTACCTTTTTATACTGGGGGGTAGACGCATGACAACAGCAGGTGAGGCAAGACAAAAACTGATTGACAAACATCAAACATCAATTCGTGTAGTACTGATGCTGGCACGGCGCATGAAGATGAATGAAGCACAATGCCAAGCTATTGAATTTGTGTGGGAGCGTGTAAAAGACCCCAGAGCTTCCGAGATAATAGCCATGCGCCACGGATGGGGCGATTATAAAAAACATCTCTACAGGGAAATAGGTGAGGCCTTTGGTGTCACTGGAGGTAGGATAGCTCAAATCTACCGTAAGACTTTTCGGATACTTAGACATCCCAAACATCATGAAATGATGACTCCTTCAATGCGGACACTGCTATGTGAGGTAGACGCATGAAGAATTATGATACTGATACTCAACCTAACGGAATTCATTACGGGTTTAACAACGAAGGAGTGGCTTTAGTATATTTAAGGATGGACAGTCACCCTGCCGATTTTACTATGATGTTTCCCCGCAAGCCTACCACTGTTACACCTACTGAAAATAAGTGGTACAAATTTGCCAAGCTGATAATGGATCATAGAAGTGATGGCTTTGTTACTGAGAAGGAACGCCGTAAATTTTTAATAAAATGGGGTGAAATACAAGGAGATGATTTTACCGCTCACGTTCTTGAAACTTTAATGTCTGAAGGAGAGATTGCAAATGATTAAAGATAACCCTATGCGAGTAGGAGATGAAGACTACATGCCTTACGCACCGCGCTACACAGAAAATGAAGATGAAGCCTATGAACGTGCCCGAGATGAGCAAATGATTAAGGACCGTCAAAAAATATGTGAGTGTTTAAAAGGAATTGATAATTTAGAAAAACTGGTAGCTGATCTTACTGCATTGTTGGGTAAGGTAAGACGTGGCCTTGAATGAAAGTTATTACTTTAGACTTTGAAACCTACTACTCTAAGGAGTGTGGGTTTAGCAAACTGACTACTGAAGAATACATAAGACACGAAGAGTTTCAAATTATCGGAGTAAGCGTAAAAGTTGATGACGGAGAAACCGCGTGGTGTTCCGGAGATGCCGAACAGATAGAGCGATTTCTTCATGGCTTTGATTGGAATAATTCTGCTGCTGTTGCTCACAATGCAATGTTTGATATGGCGATTTTAAATTGGTGCTTTGGTATTAAGCCCTACAAAATTGCAGATACTCTCTCAATGGCAAAGGCCATTCATGGTACTGAAGTTAGTGGTTCTTTAGCAGCCTTAGCAAAGCACTATGGGTTTGGGGAAAAGGGAACAGAAGTAGTAGACGCTATAGGAAAACGGCGTCTGGATTTTACCAAGGAAGAACTTTTTAAATATGGGCAATACTGTATTAACGATACGGAACTTACCTATAAACTTTTTGGACAACTTGTTCAAGACTTTCCAATCAGTGAATTAAATCTTATTGATCTTACTATACGGATGTTTACTGAACCTGCTATTGAATTAGACGCAACCATCTTAGCTACTCACCTTACTAAAGTATGCGCTGCCAAAGACAGGCTAATGGAAGCTGTTAAAGAAGATAGAAAACAATTAATGAGCAACGATAAATTAGCCGAAACCCTGGGGCTGTATAATGTGGTTGCTCCTATTAAGATTAGCCCAACTACAGGCAAAAAAACTTATGCGTTTGCCAAGACAGACGAAGAGTTTAAGGACTTGTTATCTCACCCCGATCCCTATGTTCAAACTATTGTGGCTGCTCGACTAGGGGTAAAGTCTACTATTGAAGAAACTCGCACTGAGCGTTTTTTAAACATTGCCTCCCGTGGCCCACTTCCCATACCCCTACGCTATTATGCAGCTCATACAGGGCGCTGGGGTGGGGCTGATAAAATCAATATGCAAAACTTACCGCGTGGCTCACAGCTTAAAAAAGCAATGTGCGCTCCAGACGGGTACAGGTTTATTGACTGTGATTTGTCACAGATTGAGGCTCGTACCCTCGCATGGTTGGCAGGGCAACAAGACTTGGTAAAAGCGTTTGAACGAGGAGATGATGTTTACAAATTAATGGCAGCTACTATCTATGGAGTGGCAGACAACGAAGTGACAAAAGAGCAACGTTTCATTGGCAAACAGACAATCCTCGGATGTGGCTATCAAATGGGGTTTTCCAAGTTTAAGGATCAGCTAAAAACATTTAATGTGGATTTACCTGCCGCAGAATGTAAACACATTATTAACACTTATCGAACTACCAACCCCCACATTGCTCAACTTTGGGCCGAAGGAAGCGCCGCTCTTACCGCCATGATACGTAACAAGGGTACTACATTGGGCGTTCCGAAAGCGGCGCTTGCTGTACATGGGAAAACAGGTATAGAGTTACCTAATGGTTTATATTTGAAATACCCCAACGTGCGTATTAAAAAGCGTGAACTGGCTATGGAGCGTCCCGAAACTGTATACGACAGTAAACGAGGACGTACTCTTATAGAGAAGCGTATCTATGGGGGCAAGCTTATTGAAAATGTTTGTCAGGCACTTGCCCGTATTGTAATAGGGGAACACCTTTTAAAAATTAGCGAGCGGTACAAAGTGGTAATGACTGTGCACGATGCCATAGGTTGCATTGTTCCTAGCAACGAAGAGGAACAAGCTTTAATTTACGTTGAAAAAGTTATGAGGACACGACCCGCATGGGCTATGGACTTGCCTTTGGATTGTGAATCAGGCTCAGGGCCTTCTTACGGGGAGTGTGCTTAGTGGATGCGGGGGAAGACTTAAAATTTACCCCTTGTGCCTGTGGTAGTAAAAAAGAACAAATTATAGATGCGGAACGCAAAGTTAGAATTGGTTGGTGGTGCCCTATCTGTAATGCTTTTGAAAAAGCGATACTAAGAGAACGAGTGTGGAGGAGTACTAGCAATTGAAAGTAAATATAGAACTTACTGACCAAGACACAGAGGAAGTAATAGAACTGGCACAGCGCCTTGTTATTGCAGTAGAAAAGATTGTAACTAGGCTAGAAGATATTGCGGAACCTTTGGAGGAAGAATGTTAACGTGGTCGTACAGCAGCATAAAAACTTTTGATCAGTGTCCTAAAAAATATCACCACCTTAAGATACTTAAAGATGTGCGTGATGAAGGAAGTGCTGCAATGGTGTATGGGCAACAACTGCACACGGCGGCTGAGCACTACATTAAAGACAGTACCCCCCTCCCTGCAGAATTTAATTTTATTCAGAACACACTGGATGCTTTTAATCGAATCCCTGGGGAAAAACATTGTGAAATTAGATTGGGGCTTACCATAGACTACGAACCCTGCGCATTTTTTGCAGATGATGTGTGGTGGCGTGGGGTAGCGGATTTGTTGATTGTCGATGGCACTAAAGGGTATCTTATAGATTATAAGACAGGAAAAAATTCTAGGTACGCCGACCCCAAACAACTGGATATGTTAGCAGGTGCAATCTTTGTTCATTTCCCCAAGGTCCGCAAACTAAAATCAGCACTGGCTTATGTAGTAAGCAATGACTTTATTAAATTGGAACACGTAAAAAAGAAACAAGAGAATTACCTTAAAACTTTTGATTCAGAACTTGAACGCCTTGCAGGTGCGGAAGGCTCAGGGGTGTGGAACCCCGTCTCGGGACCGCTGTGTAAATTTTGTCCTGTAATTACATGCGAACACAACAGGAGGTAGTTATGCCTTACAAGAATAAACCCAGGCCTTACAAAAAAGAGTATGACCAGTATCACGGTACTAAGAAACAAAAGACTAACCGTGCGAAGCGTAATGCTGCCCGTGCTACCCTGACTAAAGCAGGTACAGTGCGTAAAGGAGATGGTAAAGACGTACACCATACCAAACCTATTTCTAAGGGGGGCACAAATAAGCGTAGCAACCTTAAGGCGCAGCCTAAAAGTGCTAATCGTTCTTTTGCTCGTAACAGCGATAAATCAGTTAAGAAAAGCGGCAAATGAAGTGCGCTAACGACGAAGAAGTACAGTACACCTACGAAGAGATTGTTGAAGAAGCAAATAAATACAATAGCTGGGGTAACGAACCGGATATACCTTTAGTACCCAGGTCTACTTATAAAGACGACGTTCCTTATGAAAGAAGACTTTGCCGCGAGATACGGCAAAAATTTCGGATCGGTTATGATGATCCGAACGAACCTGTAATAATGAAAGGTGCATGGGAAGTGATGGCT
>Ga0110931_1000589_pt1 | contig 13785 bp, 11 predicted proteins | sample 4_EtaG_FD_79333 | JGI IMG/M metagenome (GOLD analysis project Ga0110931, IMG submission 79333) | Marine viral communities from the Subarctic Pacific Ocean - 4_ETSP_OMZ_AT15127 metaG (version 2) (version 2) | ecosystem: Environmental > Aquatic > Marine > Oceanic | place: Pacific Ocean | collected... | reverse complement strand
GGGTAATTGATACATTCTGCCATATTTGTTTTTAACATACCCTCTAGTCTCTACAGCCTTCTGTACCCCTTTGATAAATTCACGAGAGCCTGTCATTTGGTCCAAATAACTCTCCTTATATTGTTTGGCTGCTTGTTTAGTGGTATTTAGAGATTCCCCTAAGCGTTCATTGCCAATGCCATAGATCAAGCCGAAACTGATTCCCTTTGCTAATTGTCGATAGTACTTCCATTCTGGATGCTCTTCATCTACACCAAAAGCCACTTTTGCGGTCTCTCCATGGAAATCAACGTCTTGCCTATTTAATAAAGCTCTTACCTCATCATTGTTTAAGTAAGAAAGGAAGACCCTAATTTCCATCTGCGAAAAGTCAATGGAAAGTAATTTACATCCTTCCCGAGGAACAAATAGTCTTCTTATGGCTAAATGGTTAGGGTTATTTGGGTCATAGTATTCAGTGCCCAAAAAATTCCATGTGGATACAACTTCATCATCTAACCATGAACTCGCATCAGTGGCTAAATTATCCAATTTACCTTTAATACTGTCTAATTCTGTCTCCGTAACATCTGCTGCAGATAAATTAAATACGTCTCTGGGTATGTTTTGTAAATTTGGGGACCTACTACTAAGCCTTCCCGTTACAGTGCCCCAATTGCAGAAAGAGGTATGTAGTATGTCCTGCTGTGCATATGGCTCAAGATAGGTTGACTGCAGCTTAACAAGACCTCTATATTCCCTAATCAAACCAGCAAGCGGATGGTTTATTTGCGCTAACGCAGCAGCACTCCAACTTTCATTTTGTTTTTCGGTCTTGATGGTACTATATATACCTAAATTGTGAAAAGCATCACCGACTTCTGCATTGCTCTTAATATTAAAGTCAGTTCCGGCAATATCAAAAATACGAGCTTCAAGGTCCGTTTTTCTGGTTTCTATTCGATCTATACATTGTTCAGCATAGCTAGTATCAATAGATATACCTGTACGCTCCATATTATAAAGCACTTTCGTTAACTCAATCTCAGCAAGCAATACATCTAGTTGCTCTGTTTCTATAATGGTTTCATAGGCCACATTGAAAATCTTTTGGGTGTAAAAAGCATCTAATTCACAATAGGGGCCCAAGACACTTGCGGGGGCCATACTAAAATCTTTCGACCATTTCTTACTTTGAAGCATTTTCTTTGTGTCTTTGTCGTATGAGGCTGCCTCTTTACCAAAAAATCGCTCTACAGTTTTCACTAATCTCAGATCCCTAATCTCACTAGCAGCTGTCATGCGAACAGGTAACATAACATCAATCAACATAGGTATTTCATCAACCTTTAACCCATCTTTTTCTAAAAATCTTAGATCAAATTTAAGGTTGTATCCGAGTATCTCATTTAGATTAGACATGGCTTGGATTAGAGAGGCTAAATTTGTAGGATGTAAATTAACACCTAAATGGTGTCGAAACGGGAAATACCAAGTATCTATAATAGGAGAATTCACAGCTATGCCAATACCGCACAACTGATGTTTGCCAAACCCCTCTAATCCATTTGATTCAATATCAACCGTCCATGAAGGATATTGAATCAGGGTTTCTAATGCTTCGTCGAAGGCCTCTTGTGTTTCAACTATCATGAAACCATATTCTCAATGTCAGTATTCGATTGTCGTTCTACCTGTTGATTATTAGGGGTAAATGTGTAGGCCTTACTATGATTCTGTACACACCAATCCCAAACGGAAGCTAACTTATCGATTCCTTGGGGGATAGCATACTTTTTATCTGTGGCCGTTATATAAGTTCTAACAGTTGTTTCTCCCTCCCTTATTGGGTTTGGCCCCTCATATTTCTGGAGGGCTATAACTCCTTGATTAAGGTTACCCCCCCAATCTTGTGCAATATTATCTAATGGTGTATAAATCTCGTAATCCCAACCGGGACCTGTAATCCACATCTTAAACTCTTTTACTGGTTTTATGTAATAAGTCTTACCGTTCCACGAACGCGGTTCTTGATTTTTTGGCATGCCCTCGTAAGGTTCAGGGCATAACACACAATAAACATAAACCCAAAATACGGTTTTGATCCTTTCTTTAAGGGAACTTTTCACAAAATTGTCAGTGGGAATGGTGTGCGGGTCTGTAGTCGATACTGGAATTCTATCGTCAATATTCCCAAATAATAAAAGATTGCCGTATTTTGTATAAGGTTTGCCCTCTCGAGTCTGCCTTTGTTCACTCCACTCATAAAACTTTAATTTAGCAGCATGTTTATTAATGCGAAACTCCAACTCCGATACATCCGCATCTACAATTCTAAAAAAGGCTATCTCATCCACAGGTGGACGAAAATGCGGATCTACATATGGGGTTCTTTGTGGTACTCCATCCATTCTTTGATTCATTATTTTCTCCTGTTATATATGTGTAGTAAAGTATAATCGTTTTTTCATAGTTTTGTCAAGCCTGCTAGTACCTAGGTCTTGTACATCTTTTGCGCCATCTGGTAAAGATATGAAAGAAGTCGCAATCTTGTGTTGCAATTTTTTTAGTGCCTGTTGCTTGCCCTTCTTTCCAGCTTCATCGTTATCTAAGCATAATACTACTTCACTAATAGGCAATCCCAATAAAAGCTCCTCTTGCTTTTTACTCAAGCTCATTCCTAATAAAGCAACTGCAGGATAACCATTTTGATGTAACCAGATAGCATCTAATGAACCTTCCACCAAATACAATTTATCCGTCTTAGTTATATGATCTGCCCCAAACAGAATGCGCGATTTACGAAAATTTTTAGAATATAAATACTTAGGCTGCAATTGCCTTCGTCTTGTAATAGTCCCTACCAATTTACCCTTCCGTGTTTTTGCGGGGATAACTAAACTCCTGTTTTCATCAGTCCCGCATCCAAACCGCATCAATAACTCTTTCGAAAACCCCCGATCATATACCCAGTTCGGGAATTTATCATATAGTAAGCCCTCAGGCATAGAAATTTGAACCATGGGCTCTGGCTCTTTAGGTTGTATGTTTTCAAACAAAAAATCTAAGGATAAATCTGATTCTTGTTTCGCTTGTATGATTTCTGTAGGGGTTTTATTAAGCAATCTTTGAAAGAAGGTCATTAATGTCCCTGCCCCACATCCACTAAAACAAATCCACACCTCTTTTTCCAGATTAATTGATAAAGATGGAGACGTATCGTAGTGAAAGGGGCAAATAGCAGAATATTCCTTACCATCAGGGGGTAAGTCAAACCCGTTATCGAGTAAAAGTTCTGCCCAGTTAATATTTGGTGAATGGATCAAAATTGACCTCCTCTATAGAGCCATTATCTACATCAAAGGACATATACATGTCTTCTGTGAAAATTTGTTGGTCTCTCATTTTTGCTATGCGAATTCTTCTCTTATCATGATGCACCACTTCTTCTGCATCCATAACCCCGGACATGGATAATGCGACATCCGAAAATCTAATTAATGCATCCCCAAAGGCTACGGAAAAAGAGGATGGTGGCTCATACAATGTTTTCTCATCCCGATTGGACTGGGTACTGACAAATATCGGAATGTTATTGTTTTTAGCTGCATTTTTGAACCGTTGAAATAACTGATGATTTGCCTCCCACATAGCTCTAGCATTACTAGCCCCATCAAGGTCAATCATATATATACCATCCACAACACATATGTCAGGCTTATGAATTCGTATTAAGTTCTCAATTGCACCCACTGTAATTGAATTTGCCCCTTGAATATGGTCTGAGACAAACAAAGAATTATCGTATGTTTCAATCTCATCTAAAAATTGATGGTATTGATCCGTAGCATCACCATCCCCTGACCGTAATGCGGAATGTGTGAAGTCATACCCAAGTGAATGACCATTAATTACATCTAATCTCATATTAATAGCTTTTGTCGGCATCTCCGCTGATATAAACAGTACCTTGTAGCCCGCTAGGAAGGCCGTAGAGGCCACTTTAAGGGTTATCCAAGTCTTTCCTATGCTTGGCCTAGCAAACAACGATATAAGCATGTCCTCATCCCATCCAACCCCACTAGAGTTGATTGATTCAAAAGGAGTTAAGATTCCTTTAGGATATCCATCAGCTTTTCCCCTATTTGCAATTCGCTCCTTATATTGACTTAATCTCGTTTTAGTGGACAGTTCATAAGGTTCTACATCATCATCTGCTTGTACATCAATTTGTTGCAATAATGGAACAACCTTATGAATAAAATCCCTAGGATTAGTCTCTAATAAAGAGCTATGCTTTTCTATAGCACCAACTAAACCTTTCCGAGTTCGGTATTTGACAAACTGCTCATATGCATATTCCCAATCAACCCCAATTGCACCCTGATTAAGTTCGCTATATTCTTGTATTAATATTTGCGCGGTCGGAAAGTTGTTATTTTGATCTATATATTTAGTTATGAATGAGAATACCTTCGGATATACCTCAAAAGCGCTGTCATTATAATGAAATTTCTTTAACGTATCTGGGTTTAGGCCGAATATAATAGATGATTCGATGAATGCAAAATTTTCCAACTGTCCTCTCCTACAGTGTGTTACAGTTGCACTAAAGCGGTGGAATTCTGTAATAAGTAAAATCTATACTGACTTGAGTTCTCCAGCCCCTCTTTAAGCTGGATCCCTTCTTCTCTACTCTGTGCTGTACCAACCTGTATAATTTCATGTGTTTTTTCGTTTATTGCAATAACCCTATATGATGGTTTCCTGTTTGTCAAGCGAAATAAGAAACCATTTTTATTCTTCTTTTTCATGTTCGTTTCTCCGCGACTTCTCTAAAAACAGAAGCAATTTTTTTTGAATAGCTGCCCTAATTTTATATGCATGAGTTCCACAAATAATCGAAATACGTTCCATAGGTGTCCCTTCTAATCTTAATTCTAAAAACAACTTTTCATTTTCATCTAAACCAGCTCTATGAAGGATGTCGGATAATTCTAATTCATCCATAAAATCAAGTGACGTTGTATCCGCTAATGATTCAGCTAAACTGGATGAAATGTATTCAGGACCATCATTATCTAAATTGACACCATCTATATTCAGAGTTTCAAAGGTGCTTTTATGTCGTTGAGCCTTTGATATTAAAGTTCTAAGGGTATTTACCATGACAGTATGTAAAAATGTGTGGAAACTAACTCCTTTTGTGTCGTCAAATCTAGATGCAGCCTTAACAATAGCGATTCTTAGTTCTTGCGCTATATCATCACGATCCATACCCAGAACGTAAGTCCCTCTCAATAAGGCTTGTACTTTTGGTTCCCATTTGGCTATAAGATCGTCGTTTAGATCCATTTATACCTACTAATCGTTCTGAGTGTGCTCGACTATAACAGCGTGCCGAACAAAAAATATTAGACATACCTCGTTGATATCGTTGTATAACATGTGACCTCACTAATGAAAAGAGTTTGTTACAAAATGTACACCGTACATCTATCCAATACCAGTTTTTTCGACAAACCTTGCTACAAAATTGTAACCCTTGGGGAGTGGGAATACCACACTTTTTGCAATATACGATTTTAGACCTATACGATCCAAGCCTATTATGGAGCCCAGCTTTTTTCAAAATATGTGACACATATTGCCTATTACAACCTACTCGTTTTGCAATAGCGCTACCAGTCATCAATGGGTTCCGTTGTCTCCAGCGAATAATCTTTCTATCCGTTTTCATTTATGCGTTTTTTAAGGCATCTACTTCGGATCGAAGTTTTTTAATCTCTTCTAATAATAAAACTGATAATAACGGGTAGAAAAACCCTTTAGGCTCCCCCTCTGCATCGTATCTAACTAATTCCGGTAATACCTCATGAACTTCTTCGGCAATAAATCCCAAAGTTGCATCTCTAACGATGGTTGGTGTATCTTCTTTAAAATTAAATCGTTTAGGAATTAATGAATAAATTTTTGATGTATCGACATCAAAGTCTCTAATATTTTCTTTATAGCGCAGAGATGAGGTGGTTGCATCATCTGCCCAATGTAAAACGTTTGCAGAAACTGTAGAATAATAAATGAGATCCCCAGAAGCAAAAGTAAATTTTCCTGACGTTGAACCTGCGCTTCCTGCTCTAGTAACTACAATATCTTGCCCTGAACCAGAATATGAATATACTGTTACCTGTTCTAGATCCCCTCCACTATTTTTTAATGAAATTTTGTCATATCCGGGAGTAAAATAATTTGGATCTATCCCAGAACCTAAAGTTATAGTTGCCCTGTTATTTCCATCAGCTGTGCTTTGAGATAATCCTGACCCTCCTAAAGTTCCACCTAATAGAGAAATGGCACTTGGGACATTTACAGCTAAAACTTGATCCTCTGTTGGTGCTACTGTAGGAAATACATAATTTTGAGGCGTATCTCCACCAGATGTACGCGTTGAAATAATCAGAGAACACAATTCAATGATAGGGGTAGGATGAAAATGTGGAGTTGAACCAGCGCGTTGCCCTATGCGAATTTTTGTTCCCGCAGCCCCAACAACTTTTAATTCTTTCCCATATGTATGGGCGTTTTCAATAAACCCCATCGCACCACGGTTATTCCCATCTGTAGTTTCAAAAAGTAAATAGTTTGTAGATGTATTTGCTGTATCCCGTAAATGTATTCCACTGGTATTAATAATCATTTTAGGAGAGGTGGAAGCGCTATTTAGCGATCCTGAACTAGACAAATTTAAATTTTTTGTAAATGTTACATCACTTGCAAATACTTTGTCTGTAGTAAGAGATCCCGCTTGTATAGAATCAGCGGTAATAGCATTTGCGGCAATCGCTACCGCACTTAAAGTTGGGACTTTCCCATTATATGGCAATATCGTAGGTTCCCACCCAGCGTTCTGCTCAATCATTAATGTTGTAGGGGCAGGTCCAACTACAATGGTTGCGAGTAAAATTTTATCATCTTGAAATGGCACACGGAAATCACTTGTAACAGCCATCGTAGCGGTCGTGCCTGATGCGGGTAATGTAACATATGCATAATGCGTAGTGTTTTGGGATAACCCAGATACCCCAGAAGTAGAAGCAGTGGAATCTGCTACAGTATAGGCGGTATCATTACCGCTTTGGTCATCATTTTGCCCAAGTGAAATCTTACCACTGCCATCACCGGATGGTCCAAACCATCTAAAGGCATTATATAACGATTTTTCATCTGTTAAATCGCTACCATTATGGTCCGATTTCCCAAATTCTATATTTGTTGTAAATGGTTGGGCACCTTTTTTTAACAAGGCTGTAGTAATTCGATTATTTGCAATACCAGCTATATCAAGCTGTACAGTAGAAAACCCGACCGTTCCTCCGAATAATTCTAAAGCACATTTGCCATCTACTGTATCTGTATCTGCTTTTGCCCTTCCTATCACAATATCTTCAGTTTGGTCTGCTATTTTTGAATAGACTGTAGCACTACCAGAGGCAATATCTATTGGTACAATTTGTAATTCCTTATTATCTACCGCTAAAGGTGATGCTATAGGTCCCGTAGGCCTTAAAAATAACTGATGCCAATTATAAGTAGCCCCTGTTGCGCTACCAACTGTATAAACTTTGCCTCGTAAGGTGTACCGAGTTCCATCAGATAGCACAACCGTACAGAAAGACCCAGAACTTGGTATTACTTGAATCTGATTATAATTAATCGCTACAATTGAGCCATCATGAATAGACCATTTCTGCAACCCTTTGTCTACACTAGGGAAATTTCCTACATCCTGTACATCGGTATCTAAAGCATCTACTGCTATACCTCTACCGTTATTTTCCATTCCTACTCCGGTTATATAACAGGTTAAGGCCCCCATTGTTTCTAACCGATAAGTAATTTCGTCAACCAGAATATTGTAATCCTTGTCCCATATTTTATTTTTAATGCGCAAAGCATGACCGGGCTCACATGGTATATAAATAGCTATGTCTTTGCCAGCATCTAAGGCGTCACCACCATTTGTATCGTTTACACCAGACCCATACGTAACGCTGTCCGTATCATAAGCAGAAATATAAGAATAATTATCAATTTCGCCAGAGGTGGTGTCTAATTCAGCAATTACCATACCTTTTTTTACACCGAACAATGTGGGGTTATTTGTCTGTGTACTACCATTACCACCAGTAAACGCATTTGATCCAAAATCAATAACATTACTTGACCGAGTCACATCTGCCGCAGCTGCTGTAAGTTTAACCATCGGGTAGTTGCGCAAATTAATCTTTGCTGTCGTAACGGCTTTTCTTGTATGTTTATTTAATTCAGTTGCTACAGATTTAATAACCGAATCTGGGGAAGTAGAGCCCGCGTTTATGTTAAATCTAAATGGTCTATTTATTCCTAAGGCTCGTGATTTTCTTCCTGTATCTGGCACTAAATCAAAATAAGGTTGAGTAGTGTTAGAAGCACCTAATCCTGCAGATGTAAAAAACCGTATTGAGGAGGTCCCTGTTGGAAAATCTTCAAATGTTGTACCATCTAAATTTGTACCAATATTCCCAACAACCGTATCTTCTTTATAGACATTCCCTAAAATTAAATATTGATTGGCGCCATTCCCAGACACATAATGTACTGTTGCACATGGGTCAGTAGAATCTTGTTTGTATAACAATAGGGGGTTATTGGTATCCCCATCAACCTCATATGTTAAAGATTTACCTTCCCATGCATATGCAGTCCCGCTATGGGTTACAGTCCCTTCCACTAATTCAAATGTAGCAACCTTATGTTTTCGTTTCCCTTCAGTATTTGAATCTGATTTACCTTCGTCATTAATATGAACTACCGCTGATGTATATATAGTGTCACTTTTAGTTGTAAAACTCGCATCTGACTTCATTGCAAATTTAAAATCAGTTTCTCCAGCCCAATTGCTTGAAGGGTGTTCAGCAATAATCCCATAAATGCTTGGGTCCGAGGCTCCAACCCCAACAGGACCGGGCCTTGTTCCTCGTTGAAAATAGTTTAATGCTGCATCAGGTTTCACAGATGTAGAAACCGAGGCAAATCCATGGTCCATGTAATAGTCATACCCAAAATGTTCTGATGGAGATGTGGTATGCGGATCTTCTAAGGCTAATTGATGCAAATATTTTAACGCCTTCTGATTCCCTTTTGACATATCTAGTCTGCCTGAATCGGAAGAAGACCCTCCTCCCCCTCCAGTTTTTTCGTTTGTAGTAAGGTCAGCTGCTGACCCTTCAAATTTTGCTGTATCGGATGTTGCTATGTTGTCGGAAATTTTTGCTATAGCATGGGCTATAATTTCACTTCTAGAATCATAATTCGAATGCGTAATATCAATTTCTCTTAAAGCTCTAGGGGCGTCTTCTAGTGGAAATTCACCTATTTCCTGCAAGGCATCCTGCATAAACACCCGGAGAACTGCGCCTAATCTTAAATCATATTCATTAGCTACCCTATTTATTCGACCCCGAAACAAATAGGTTTTAGTGGCATCATCTCGTAGGCGAACTTCCATATAGTCTGTAAACACTTCATTTAAATTACCTTGAGATGCTGCTGCGTCGGTTTTCGTAACAACTGTCGAATCAGTATCTTTTGATGCATTGATTAATAAGACTTCTGCTTTAGTCGGGTTTGCAATTTTTTTACTAATGATTGCAGATAAAACTGCGTTTTCACCAGAATAGTCAGTTGCAACTACCCATGCTGATCCATTCCAGTACTCCATTGTAATCGTTGGTGAAGCCATATCTACACTCCTTAGAACAGTATATCTTTTCTATAATCGGTTAAAAAATTCAATTGATATTCCCACCGATCTTCTGTGGCAGCCATCATAGACAATTTATAGTTTGCTAATGCACAAACATAAACTGCGCCCCCCGTTTCAGAAGTAGAAGATATGCTTTGAGTTACCGATGGTGGTGTAGCAGTATTAGGTTCCGCAGCAAGTGTATGTCTAGGGAAATTGGCATCTCCAATTTCTAGTTCTACTTGTGTTCCAGTAGCCATGTTCGCTACCCATCGAAATGCTATTTCTTCAAGAACATTTTTATATGGTACGTAATAATCCGCTGCTACATCCGTGTAATTTGTTGTGCTTGCCCAATATTTGCGGGTGATTGCATATTTGGTCATGTTTTGAAAACCTGCCGTAGTATTAGAAGTATCTTGTCCAATATTATCTACAATTCCCGTAATTGTAATCTGGGGTTTGGTACTACCTAAATCCATCAATTGTATATTTTTCGCTACCCCAATTTGCAACGGGGCTTTTTGTCCCTGTATTGTCACAGAGTCAGCTTGTAAGGCATAGCGCTCAAGTGTAGTGCTTGTTGCTGAAGCATTATGTGGACAATTTCGCAGTAATACAGCAAGTGTCATATTAATTCTCCTATTTCACCATCAAATCTTCTGGTAAGATATCGTTATTTATATCATTATGATATGTCCAACCACTATCATCACCATCATTTATCATTTGTTCAACTCTTTCTTGCCTCGTTAATATTGCATTGTTGTAATTATTAGTAACTACCTCAACTTTTATTGGGCGTGCTGGAGGCTCAGTTCGAAAAGGAGCGCTTGTGCCAGCAGTTGCAAGTGGTGTAGCTGCTGCTGGGTCCGATCCTTGAAAATATTTTCCTACTATCGGTAACTTTGAAAGCATTGATTTGATAATTCCCCATAGGGTTTTACCTAAATTCATAATACCATTCCAAATACCTTTAGCAATATCCCATACCCCTTTAACAATGTCATAGACAAGATTAAATCCCCAGACTAGGGCATTTTCAAGCGATTGAAGCCAAGTAAAATTTTCTTTCAGCTGTTGCCAGATATATTTAATGCTATTTCCAATCCCTCTCCATATACTTTTGATTATGGGGATTATGACATCAAGCCATAGCATCTTTAAAGCCGCAATAAATCGAAGGTTTTTAATTAAATCCCATAGCTGCCCAAGCCAAACAACTGCTTTCCCTACCCAAACAGCTGCTTTTTCTCCCCATGCAGCAACCACCGGAATCCAAGTTGCCATTTTAGCAATCATTTTTCCAATCATTGGAAGAAAAGGTGCTAAGAAACTATCGACCATAAACCCAAGAATCGCAAAAATAGCCCCTAATCCAGCCTTTGCAACTTGGCTGTTTTTGAACATCTTGAATACAACAGCACCAATTGCTAAGACCGCTGCCGCAGGAGCAGCTGCTTTAGCGATACTTTTTAGCCCAATTTTTTTCTGTGCTTGTTGGGCGTTAGCAATTTTTTTAGTGTCCATTGCCTGACCAGCAATTTTGCGATCCATTGTACGGGAAGATCCACCACCGCCTCCCGAAGCAGTAGCGCCTCCTCCATGTTGTACCATGATTCTAGCCACTAAAGGTACTGAATCAGCCATTTATGTTCTCCTTTGTTGTGATGCAGCAATTCTTTCTTGCCGTTCTTGCTCATCAGATTGCCTTTGTTCCAATGCATTGTGTATTCCAATTATTGTACTAATTTGTTGCTCAGATAATTCATGTATTTGGTCATACGGAATACCGATTTTTAACAACATTAGAATTACAATCCAATAATTATATAAAAGGCTTTCCTCTGGATTTACTTTAATAGCACCAGATAAGAAAGCCATTACTCTTTTTTTACGGTTTCAGGATCAGCATTAAGTTCATCCATGCCAAATGCCTGTGGTACAAGTTGTTCAAGAGCTGTACCTAATCGACTATCAACACTAATGAGAAATGATTCGGTAGTTTTTCCCCATGGGGCTTCTACGATCATTATAGTTAACGCTTCCCTAACATATTGGTCAGCGTTAAAAGATGTATTCCCGTCCCCATCCCATTTCATATGTTTTGTAATCAGTTGGTTTCGTATTGCCCAAGAAATTTGTTTTACCTTAACCTCAAATTGATCCCCAGTTTCTGGGATAGTAACAATCTCGGTAGATGGGGCTGTATCCACTATATAATTGGATACCTCAAAACTAGGCTTCTTTGTTGTAGCCATGCTGTCCTCCACTATATTTAATTTTACTTTTCTATATCTTACGGATAATAAGACTCAGAGTCTTCTACCACTATCTTCATACTGCGAAAGAGAATGTCTGCATCAACTTGGAATGGGTTGTCCGTACCAAAATTATGAGGGGCGGATCTTAAGAATGCCCCCTGTGTATTTCCTCCTACTGCTGCTGTACCATCATCTGGAATAGTGATCGTAATATTGTCGTTTGTGCCACGGGTAAAAGTTAACGTAATATTAAATCCTGTTTTAGTACCGTAATCCCCTTCAAGAAGTAATTCATTGAACAGGGTACGTGCGGCGGTAGAAGCAACACCAGCATCAGGTAATGCTATGGTAGCCGACATAGAATATTCTCTTCTGCCTTCGCGGATTTCCAGTGGACCTCTCTTTCGGCCCAACTGTTTTGAAATAAAGAAATTTTCTTCGAGGTTGTTATTAATACTGATTTCAAAAGACCTTACACGGGCAATGGTTTGTCCGAACATGGTAAGATCTCCTTGTGAGAAATAATATGGTTCGGTAGTAGGGTGAACTACATCACTAGAATCAATAGTTTTCATAAGACTATAAAACGGTACAGTAACTGTTCCGTTAGAATTAGTTTGTTGGTTATGTAACATCCCCAAGAAACTCATCCCATCCCATGACATTGTTAGCATACCCCCCTCTTCCCCTGATATAGAGGCAGAGCCAATTTTGCCCCCATAATATCTGCGGTCAAAGTTTCTAGATGCTAACTCATCAGAAGATTGCATATGAGCATGTAAGGATATCGAGTCTAAATCAACAGTTTCGGTAATGGTATGTTGATAGTAAGATAAACTTGAATCTACCTCCCTAACATAATCACCGTGAACATGGTCAAACTGTAATGGGTATTGTAATTTTAACGTATTGGTATTTTCAACCGCTAAAACTTTTCTTACCTCTGCGGTCGCAATGGCTTCCGCGCTGGTTGTAGAGTTTGTTGCTCCATATATGACTATATAGTCATCAGCAACTATTCCATGAGAACCAGAAACTGTTATATAAATATCGCCTTTTGCAGGAGGTGCGGTTACAGACCCCGCTGCACCATTTTGATTAATGGTAACTGCAACATCTAATATAGCCTGTGTAGATCCATCTGCCTCTATTGGTAGTGTGGCCACAGATCCAATAGGTAAGCGTAAGGACCTACCATTTAATAAAACAAAATCACTGATAGACCCGCTAAATGTTTGGGTACTACTATATGCTCGGTTAAAGTTTCGTTTCGACGCAGTTCCTAAGAAATACGCTGGCTCAATAGCCATTTCTGGGTCCGGAAGATCAACAGATTCATAAATACCGGGTATTTGCGTAATGTATTTATCAACGTCTACATCACTAGGTACAGCAGTTACAACTTGTAGAACTGTTGTATGGGGATGGTAAAATGCAGTAGGGGCATCTAATGTAATAGTCCCCGCTGCTGTACCATCAATATATTCAATTTTTCGAACTTCGGAGTTATAATATGTAGCGGCAGCCCCATGAATTTCTGGCCCTATTTGTATAAATTCTCCTGCAGCTAATGATGATCCATTAGAAAACACTATATTCCTAGTTCCCGCAGGATATCCTGCAGAATTATTTATGCGACCAATACCAGTACCGTCAGTTACTCCACCAGAAGCTAATTCTGGGTAGCCACCTTGTGCTGCTTCAACACCAAAGGTAAGCTGTGTTTGGTCACTCCTATATACTGCCATATTATCCTCC
>Ga0110931_1000584_pt1 | contig 13871 bp, 10 predicted proteins | sample 4_EtaG_FD_79333 | JGI IMG/M metagenome (GOLD analysis project Ga0110931, IMG submission 79333) | Marine viral communities from the Subarctic Pacific Ocean - 4_ETSP_OMZ_AT15127 metaG (version 2) (version 2) | ecosystem: Environmental > Aquatic > Marine > Oceanic | place: Pacific Ocean | collected... | reverse complement strand
GGCTATCAAATCCAAGCAGATGGCAACGTCATTACCGAAGACATTGCTACCCAATATGCTGATATTGCACACAAATTAAGGCTTACCCCACAGCAAGCAGAGGGTGTGCTTGAGTATTATCGTTCAACGGTATCTAACTCTGCTGAACAAATGCAGCAGATAGCAGCAGAGCAAGCCGAAAGCACTGAGGCTGAACTGCGTCGTGAGTGGGGCAAGACCTACGATCAAAAGATAAACGCAGCATCTGGTGCGGCTAAAGAGTTCGCTGGTGATGAAATACTAAACATGCAGTTATCTGATGGCACACTGGTTGGTAATCACCCTGCATTCATCAAAGCCTTTGCGGCTATGGCAGATTTTAAAACCACAGTGACAAGCGAAGATACGATTGGTGAGGCTGCGGGTAACTTCTCTCTTACACCAAAGCAAGCACAGGCTGAGATTGATTCTATCCTGGGTGATAAAAGCCACGCCTACTGGGATAGCAAGAACGTCACAGCAAGGCAATCAGCGGTGCAACGTGTTCAAGAGTTAATGGGTATGATCCATGACTAATGAGGAACAAATTGAACTGAGATTAGAGTGTCTTAGAATTGCGATTGAGTTTGGCACACAACGTGATATCATGAACCCATCCCATTTGGCAGAAAGTTACTACCAATGGGTGACGCAGGGTAGCGGTGAAAGCCGTCCTGATGACAGCCGGAAAGACGGAGGCCCGACGCCGGCCAAAAAGGCCAGGAGTGTCCGTAAGGGTAGCACACCGCAACTTGTGTAAATGTAAACTGTAGTTAGGAGGTAGACCAATGTCTACTCAAGTCACTACGGCATTTGTACAACAGTATTCTGCTAACGTGCAGATGCTTTCACAGCAGATGGGTTCCCGTCTGCGTGATGCGGTACGCACTGAGAATATCGTTGGCAAAAATGCCTTTATCGACCAAATCGGTTCAGCAACTGCTGCCCTGCGCACCAGCCGCCATTCCGATACACCACAGATGGACACGCCGCATGACCGCCGTCGTCTGTCTCTTGCTGATTATGAGTATGCCGACCTGATTGATGATCAGGACAAGGTACGCATGCTCATTGATCCAACATCTTCTTACGCACGCGCCGCAGCAGCAGCTATGGGTCGGGCAATGGATGATGTGATCATCGCAGCAGCAGTAGGCGCAGCAAGCACCGGAGAGACCGGTTCTGGCAGTGCATCGCTTGACGCAACAGCAAACTCTGTCGGATCTGCATCGTCTAACGATGGCCTGACACTTGCCAAGCTGCGTGAAGCAAAGCGTAAGATGGACCTCAACGACGTTGACCCGTCTATCCCGCGCTACATTGCAGTAGGCCCAAAGCAGATTGAAGACCTTCTTGGCGACACAACTGTCACCAGCAGCGACTTCAACACTGTGAAGGCTCTCGTGCAGGGTGAACTGGATACCTTTATGGGCTTCCGCTTCATCATGTCCAACCGTCTGTCCGTGGACGCTAACGACATTCGTAAGTGTTTCGCTTGGGCAGAAGACGGTCTGACTCTTGGTATTGGCAAGGACATCAGCGCACGCATTGATGAACGCGCCGACAAGGGTTACGCAACTCAGGTCTATTACTGCATGAGCATCGGATCGGTGCGCATGGAAGAAGACAAAGTTGTTCAGATCTTCTGTGACGAAACCCCAGACTAAGAGGAGAGATGAATCATGACTACTAAAAACTCGACTCTTGTAGCTAACTTTGAAGCTTCACCACAGGTCTTCAGTGACTCTCACGAGTTGCATGGTGTTCTGCGTGTTGCACAGGGTTCAATCGCACTGGCAGCGGGTGACAGCACCGACAATGACATTGTTATGCTGGCACCTATTCCGTCCAACGCATCCATCACTGCGCTGCAAGTTGCAGCAGATGGTCTTGGCGGTAGCTGCACATTCAACGTAGGTCTGTATCAGGCTGACGGAACGGTTGTAGATGAAGATCTATATGCCACTGCCGTTGCTGATGGCACGACAGCCGTTGCTGATGTCCGCACTGAAGCTGCCGATATTAACACTATCGGTCAGCAGCTTTGGCAGGATGCCGGTGCAAGTGCAGACGCTGGCGGTTACTACTATGTAGCAGTCACGTTCAATGCGACTGGTGGAACGGCTGGCGATATGTCGTTCATCATTCACTACGTTGTGAACTAACATTGAGGGGGCGGTACGCCGCCCCTTCTTTTCATTAAGAGGTGTGTGATGCCATCAGTCGTTGATATTTGTAACGAAGCTATGGATTTGCTTGGTGCAGCAACCATTACATCGCTCACTGAAAACTCCAAAGAAGCGCGGTTGTGTAACAGACGCTACGAGACTGTAAGAGATCATGTCTTGCGTGCGCATCCTTGGAACTGTGCAATTACACGCAAAACGCTGGCAAAAGATACTGATGCGCCGGCCTTTGGTTTTAACAGCCAGTTTACGCTTCCCACAGATCCATATTGTCTGCGGGTTTTGTCATTTTGGAACAGTAATGTTGATAATGAGTTGGCTGCATACGACAGCAACGTGATGTTCAAGGTTGAGGGCCGGAAGGTTCTGACTAACGAAAGCACATGCAAGATTACATACATTGCACGCCTGACTGACTCTGAGCAGTTTGATACGCTGCTTTCAAGCGCCATAGCGCATCGTCTTGCCGGAGAGACTGCATATGCCATTACTGGCAGCAACAACCTCTCACAAGGCATCCTAGCGCTGTATGAGTCACGTTTGAAGGAGGCGCGTACTATGGATGCTATGGAAGGCTACCCAGACCAAATACAGGCAGATGATTTCTTAAACGTCAGGTACTAATATGGCGCGTGTTTCCACTATTATAACGAACTTCCGCGCCGGAGAGTTTTCGCCCCGCCTTGAAGGTCGCATAGATCTACAGAAGTACAATGAGGCGGCAAAAGAACTAACCAACATGGTGAGTTTCCCACAGGGTGGCATTACACGCCGCCCTGGTTCGTATTATGCCGGAACATCGAAGGATGGCGGCAAAGTACGTTTGATGAACTTTGAGTTTAGTGATGAGCAAGCATATGTGCTTGAGTTTGGCGCTAACTACATTCGTGTGTTCAAAGATGGCGGTATAGTTACAGAAGCCACCAAGACGATTACAGCCGTAACAAAGGCAAACCCTGCTGTTGTTACAGCATCATCGCATGGCTTTAGTAACGGAGATCGAGTTTATATCACGGGCGTCGTCGGTATGACGCAGCTAAACAACCGTGAGTTTACGGTAGCAAACCAAACAACAAACACCTTTGAGTTGTCTGGTATTAACAGCACAGGCTTTGACACTTATAGCAGCGCTGGTGCTGCGGGTAAGATTGTAGAAATTACTACTACATATAGTGTTACAGAGATTTTTGAGATCAATCATGCGCAGTCAGCAGACGTTTTGTTCCTTGCTCACAAAAGTCATGAGCCAGCAAAACTAACACGCACAAGCCATACATCTTGGACGCTTACTGATATAGACTTTATTGATGGCCCATATTTAGATGAGAACAAGACTGCGACAACTCTTTATGCGAGTGCTGACACAGGTAGCGTAACAATCACAGCTTCTGCTGACTTGTTTACAAGCGCCGATATTGGACGGTTAGTCAGATTTCGTGAAGTCCTAGAAATTGAGTATGATGAGTGGCAAGCCAGCACAAGCTACGCTAACAATGTGTTTGTGCGTTTTAATGGGCATGTCTACAAGCATGTGACCGGCTCAACGCAAACGTCCGGCAATACCCCACCTGTTCACACATCAGGGCAAGAAACCTATGGTTCGCTTGTTTGGGAATACAGGCACGACGACACTGGACACGCAGAGATAACAGCATTCACAGATGCTAGGAACGTCACGGCCACAGTTAAAGAAGACGATGGCGGTATATCCGTTTTGCCGCACAACACTGTAGGATCTAGCAACGCTACGACCAAGTGGTCTTTGGGTGCATTTGGCGGCGATCAAGGTTTCCCGCGTGCCATAGCGTTTTATGAAGAACGTCTATACTTTGCCGGCACAAGTGCGCGGCCACAAAGTATCTTTGGTTCTGTTAGTGCAGATTTTGAAAACCACACACCTGGCACAAACGATGATGATGCAATCAATATTACGATTGCGTCGGACAAAGTTAATGTTATCAATCATTTATTGCCAGCCAGATTTCTACAAATCTTGACCACAAGTTCAGAGTTTACCTTGTCGGGTGGCACAGGTACAGAGCCTGTAACGCCAACCAACGTAAATGTGTTGCGCGAAACTACTTTCGGCTCATCTAGTATCCGTCCTGTGCGTGCTGGAAACAGCACTATCCTGATCCAAAAGGGCGGTGAGCGTGTCAAAGAAATCACTTTTGACCTTGATACTGACGGCTTGTTGGGCGTTGATTTAACGATTTTGGCAGAGCATGTAGCCAGTGGTGGCCTCACAGATATGGTTTGGCAGCAGGAGCCAGAACTTATTCTGTGGTTCGTGCATGCGAATGGTACCTTAATAGGGCTTACATATGACCGTGCTAATGGTGCGGTGGGCTGGCATCAGCACCCACTGGGTGATAGCGGGGTAGTAGAAAGCATTACCGCCATTCCTAGTGGCACAGAAGATCAGGTATATGTATCTGTAAAGCGCACTATCAATAGCGCGACTGTGCGCCATATCTGCTATTTGAAGCCTATCGACTTTGGCTCTGATGTCGAGGATGCGTTCTTTGTTGATAGCGGCTTAACATACGCAGGATCTGATACCACATCTATAACCAGTCTTAATCATCTTGAAGGTGAGACTGTACAGATCCTTGCTGATGGGTCTGCGCACGCTGACAAAACAGTAACGAATGGCAAAGTCACGCTAGATCGCAGCGCTGGTAAGGTGCATATCGGGTACAGCTACAACTCTCTAGTGGAAACTTTGCGACTAGAAGGTGGCGCGGATGATGGTATTTCGCAAGGCAAAATCAAGCGCATCCACGGTGTTACTGCACGTTTTCTCAACAGCGTCGGCGCAGAGGTTGGTCCTGACACCGGCAATCTTGATCGAATACCGTTTCGTGATAGCAGCATGTCTATGGACACGGCGGTGCCTATGTTTACAGGCGACAAAGAGATTTCATTCCCATCAGGCTATGACAATGATGCACGGGTAGTTGTGCAGCAGTCACAGCCACTGCCAATGACAATACTGGCCATTATGAGAAGGTCTAATACGTTTGATGCTTAAGTTTCGTCCATTCTCAAGAGATCATATTAGACATATCAAGCTGATGTTTGAGTTGTCAGATGATGGACGGCAAGCGCTTGTTGAGCATAAAGATATCAACGGTTACACACTGTTTGAGGAAGATGTTGTGCTTGGCATAGGCGGTGTACACAACATATGGGAAAACGTAGGAGAGGCGTGGTTGCTTCTTGGGCGTGAGGCGTTTGACAAGCCTAAGACAGTGGCACGTCATACGGTGCATATGTTCGATCACATGCAAGAAGAGCATAAGTATCAGCGTATCCAGGCCAGTATCTCAGTTAAGGATACAAAGGCTAAACGGTTCGCAGAATGGCTTGGTTTTGAAAATGAGGGTATAATGAGGAAATACGGGCCTGATGGCTCAGATTACTATCGTTATGCAAGGGTGACATAATGGATCCGATGACAATCGCAGCAGGAGCGTCCGCTGTATCTGGATTGCTTGGTTTCAAAGGCAATCGCGCTTCTGCACGAGCAGCAGAGCAAACTGCTGAATACAATGCAAGACTTGCAGAGAACGAGGCAATTCTTCTTGGACGTGCAACAACTGCTAGAGAAGCCGGAGTGCGTCAAGCATCTGATTCTCTTGCTGGGAGTCAAATAACTGCAATTTCAAAATCAGGAGTGCAAGTAACTGGCAGTCCACTTCTTGCGTTGGCAAATACATATTTTAATACAGAAGAAGACGCTATGCGAATACGGTTCGCTGGAAATATTGAACAAATGAATAAAGAGTCTGAGGCCGCTTTAAGCCGCGCTACAGGGCGTTCTCAAGCAGCAGGGTTCCGTTTGGCGGCTGTTAATAGCTTAATTGGAGCCGCTAGTGGAGTGGCTGGTGCATATCAGCAGCAAAGCTTGCTTGGTTTGCAAAAAGATTTCTACACTCAACAAGAGAAGGCCTAACAGATGCCGCGCATTCCGCTTTACAACAGAACAGGAACGCCAAGCCAAGAAATCGGTGCGCAATCTGTTGGCCCACGCGCCTCTATTGATGCTTTTGCTGCGCCAAGTAGGGCTGTTGTGCAACTTGGACAAACTATTGGTGCCGCTGGTCAACAATATTCCGATCAAATGAACCGGTTTGAGTCTAAGAAGGCACAAATTGAGTTTGACTTTGCGATGGCTGAAAAAAATGCGGAAACAGACCGCGTTTATCGTGAAAGCATGATGAACTACGCAAGGCAAAGCCAAGAATTTCGCGAAACAAATCAAGATACATCTACAGATGGGTTTCGTAAGGCACACGATGAATTAAATGACCGGTTTGTCCAAAGTGTAGATAGCCGCAACGATCTTACGCCCAATCAAAAAAGAGACATCAAGGGCCGGTTAATGCCTACATTTGTAGCGCAATCAACGCAGGGATCTCGTGAGGCGTTTGCTCGTGGTCAAGTTGTGCGCAGTCAGGTTGCAAAAGAAAGCATTGCAACAATGATCGGTGATGCACGTCAGTTGCATGCAAATCATCCTGATCGTAAGCGATTGGTTGGTGAGATCGAAGCAGAAATACTTAGATCTGAAAGAGATGGGCTAAACACAGGGTATTCTGTACAGTCTGTTCGTGTCGCCTTCGAAACAGGCGACATTGACACACGAATTAGAGCGGCTGCAACAAGTGACCAGTTAGATGAAATATCGCAAGATATTTTAAAATCAACAGTGCTTGGACCAAATTCTCAAGCAACCTTGCAAAATAGAATTAACACAAGGCGCAATCAGCTTTCTCAAGAGACTTATCAAGATTTGATTGGGGATCTTCAGGCCTTGAATGTTAATTTTGACGATCAAGATCTTTTGAAGAAAAGCGCTAAAAATGGCGATGTTTATGTAGGCACGAATGAAGATGGCGAAGAAGTCATTATGGATTTTGGCGCTGTAAAACCTAGCGTTAGGCAGTCTTTCGTAGACACGCTTATACCGCGCAGATTTAAAGAAATTGATGATAATGTTGGTCAGGTGATGGTTAGCACAATTATGTCTAACGTCAGTGGTGGCAACTCTGTCATTGATACCATTGAAGATGCGGCAAGTTATTATGGTCAGGATTTTTTAAACAGAACCGGCAAGGACAAAAGTGACGTAGACGCTATCCTTGTAGAAACCGCGCAGCAAATACAGCAAGAAGCCGCTAGGATGGTCGCTAGTGGGCCTTTTGAGCAAGATGAAGTGAACCGCATGTTAGACAGCGTAGATGCTTTGTTGCAGCAACCTATCGTTGGAAATGATGCGTTTGTGCGTGATGCTGGCGCTTTAGGTGACAAAGCGAATGGCATTGCCAATCGCGTAGCAACAATTCGTGGTGACATGAGCAAGGCGCTGGCTGACGCCGCTCAAATGCAAAGTGGGGTAGATCTAGTAAATCAAGGCAGAATTAATATTCAAGACATTGGGCTTACAGATGATGAGAAGCAGCTTGCCATTAGATCAGCTTTATCAGAGCGTGAAACATTGGCAGAACAAATAAATCTGCTGTCTGACAATGATGCTGAGTTTAAGCAATGGACAGGATTACTAAGTGCGGCCAAAAACAGACTTATGGATCCATCTGTTACAGAGATATCAGATGATGTTACAAGTGCGTTGCAGATTTTCAATGCTATATCTCTGCAAGGCAGAGAAGGCGTTTTTGACAATCACATAAAATCTAAAGATAGGGTGTTTTGGAATAGCTGGAAAACATTGACTAGCATACATTCTCCAGAAGATGCTTTGTCAATCATCAAAACTCAACGTCAAGAAACAGACGTTAATCTGTCTTATGAAGCTGTTGCAGATCAAGTCAACGTGCAAGGCGAAGAATTGTATCAACAAGGCTGGTTTACAAGTGCTTGGAACTCATTGACTGGTGGTGAAGATGTGCAAATGCCAGAAAATATTTCACATATTACGACTGTCGTGGGCAATCTGACCAAGGAATATATAAAGCTAGGAATTGACCCAGAAGCAGCCCTGACTCAAGCATCTGATGATTTTTTCCGCACTCACACTAATGTTGGCAATGTCTTGTTGCGCATTCCTGATGTTCAAAAGTTTCCAGACAATTTGCAGCAAATGCGCGACGTATTGGTAGATAAATTCCTTCAAGAGAACCCTGATCTTACAATCGAACCAGAAGAACTTTCTATTATGAACGTACAAGGTTCCGTAGATGTATGGCGTATTGTGCGTAACGGTGGATACCCGGTTACTGGAACATCAAATCTATTCAACCTTACGAAAGCGCGTGATCTTGTTGAAGAGGCAAACAAACGCGCTGCTGGAGAGGCGGCAGCAGAAGGTCTGGCTGATGCGAAGGCTGGTATACGAAGTGCGACAGGGCCAAGCGCAGCAGAAATAGCGAAAGACATTGATCCGTTCACCGGCCAGCCGAGAATGCCATAATGATCCAAGAAGATAAAAATCGTCTGACTCTTACGCCTACACCGGGCCTAGCTTTACAGGACATAGAGAGAGCGGAGGCTGCTGCTGCTGCGGATCAAGAGCAAGCGGCGTCTTTCTTTGAGTTTGCTTCTGCTAGTTTAGAAGAAGATCAAATGCTTTCTTACTTCATGGAAGATAAGGAAGAGTTTGCGCCTGATGACGGTTGGGCAGACGCTTTGAACGAAGAGTTGTATGCAGAACTAACAGAAGGCATACCGCAAGACTATCACGATTACCTTGAAGATACGGTCAGCTTGGGGCATGCGCGTGCAACACGCGAGTATGTCCTACAGTCTCTTAAGAATGAAGAAAAAATGGCGTCTTGGGGCTGGTCTGGCGTGCCAATGAGAATTGCGCTAAATATCGCTGACCCTGTTGCCATTGGAGTAACAGTAGCTACAGAAGGCGTAGCGGCACCTTTGATTTGGGGCGGGAAAGCTACACGACTAGCTAGGATCATTCGCGGCGCTGCTGCTGGCGCAGCCAGTAACGCAGCTATTGAAGGCTACATTGCGAGTCAAAGTGCAACACGCGATGAGTATGATGTGTTGTATTCAGCTACTGCTGGTTTGCTTTTGGGTGGCGGTATCGGCGCTATACCCTTTGGCAAGCGCACCAAAGATCAAGATCCGACCATTCAAGCGCATGAAAATCATTTAGATGCTATAACACAAGCGCAAGAACAGGATGCTGCTGCCGCTGCAAAAGCATTTTTAACAGGCGACACAAGTGTTGGCGCAGCAACAAATCCTCTCAGCCCATCTCCTGTCATTAGGCCTTTGTCAAAAGGCGTTGATAATTTGGATGATGATATTGTGACTCAGGAAACTATGTGGGGAATTCCACGGATTGATATGGTCGGGCGGCTGTTACAATCAAAAAATCCTGTATTCAATCGTCTTGGGCAAATTTTAGGTGAAGATGCTGTTGGTGTAAGAGATGGCGGCAAGGCTCGTATTGAGTCTACCGCAGACATTTTTAAAACAAATATCATGAAAGGTACATTTGCTAGGTTCTATCAAACCTACAACCAAGAATATAGCGATTGGGTAAAGTCATCAACAAAAGGTATTTTGCGTAAATACAGGCTTACAAACCGACGCGCTTTTGGTGAGTTGGTAGCAGATGCGATTGAGCGTCCAGACTTGCCGCATCACCCTGCTGTAAAGCGCATGGCGCAAAAAAACGCTGAATTATACGCTGATTTGCTCGACCAAGCACAACGCGCTGGCGTTAAAGGTTTTGAAACTATTCCAAAAAATCTGACTTATTTTACTCACAGGTGGAACAAGTTTAAGATCCAAGAAATGTATCAAAAGTACGGCGACGATGCTGTGCATGGTTTGTTGAGGCAAGGCTTAATTAACGGATCTACAGATCTGTCAGACGACGCGGCAGACCAGATTGCGCGTGTTATGCTTGATAAAATCCGCTCTGATGTCGCTGGAGTTGATAGTGGATTTAGCAGATTGTTTACGGCTGACAGTCGTGAAACCTTAAAGCAAATTATGCTTGAAGAAAAGTTTGGTAAAATTAACAAGCAAACTGGCAGATATGAAGAGTTTAGCGAAGCAGATGTAGACAATCTTCTTGGTCTGTTTGAGCAAACAGAGCGTGGTGTGCCAGCGCGTGCAAAGGCTAGGCTGCGCTTTGATATGGAAACAGAGATTGAGTTTGGTGGGCAAACACTGTCTCTCAAAGAGTTGCAGGATCGTGATGCAGAACAGGTGTTCACGATGTATGCAAGCGAAATGGCTGGTCGAATTGCCTTGGCGAAGAAGGGCATTAAGTCAGAGACTGATTTTAATAAGATGATAAATGAAGGTCGCAAGTATGCAGAAGCTAACGCGATATCTCGTGGTACCACTAATAAAGAGTCAGAGATATCACAGGTTATGTACAATCTGCTTTTGGGCCGCCGTCCCAGTCCACAGTACGACCCAAATGCTACTTACATGAAAATTACTCGTTTAGTGCAAGATTATAATTTTTTGCGCTTAATGGGTCAGGTTGGCTGGGCACAGTTTGCAGAAATTGGTAACGCCTATAACGTCAATGGTTTCAAAGGCATGCTGCAAGTGATGCCTGAGTATAAAAGCATGTTGAAGCGTGCTAAAGATGGTCAGTTGTCTGATCCTGTCCTAAGAGACATAGAGGCTTTTTATGGCACTGGTTCTGACCGTATGATCCAGCAAATGATTAATCGCCTTGATTACATGGAAACAGGTGCTGTCATTGGTGGTGGCAAGTTAGGACGCGCTTTGGGCAAAGCGCAGTTGCGCACAGATCAACTTAAAAGATTGCAAGCAGATGTATCTGGCATGGCACCAATCACACTAATGTTGGAGCGTGGCACTGCTAGGGTTGTTGCTCAAACTTTGTCAGATCTTGCCTACGAAAACGCTAGCCTTAGTTTGAAACGACTTAACTCGTTAGGTCTTGACGAAGATACAGCTAAGTTGGTTTTCAAGAACATAAAAGAACATGCAAAAGTTCAAAGTTCTGCTTTGTTCCGTAACAAAAAATTGCGTGAACTAAATCTGGAAAATTGGGATCCAGATGCTAGAGAAGCTTTTGGCGTAGCTTTGGCGCGTTGGACACGCAGAACAATTCAGCAAAATGATGTTGGCAACTTGTCATTGTTTATGACAAAGCCTTGGGGGCAGGTGATTAGTCAATTTAGAACATTTCAAATTGTGTCTCACACAAAACAGTTAATGCATAATTTGCAAATGAATGATGCGCGTGCATATTTGGCTATGACCTTTTCTGTAATGACCGCTGGCGCAGCTTACTTTGCGCAGCAAAACGTCAAAATGATTGGCATGAACGACAAGGAACGAAAAAAATATGCAGAAAAAAACTTGTCTATTGGTGATGTAGCAAGAGCGGGATTTTCACGTTCAAGTTGGTCTGCATTCATACCGGGCACACTTGAACACATTGCTTACTTTGTATCGGACGAACCACTTTTCTCTTACAGAACAACAGGATTGTCACAAAATTTCTTAAGCGGCGTCCCAACAGTGCAAGCATTTAATCAGTTGTATCACGGTGCCGCACGGGCCACTCGCACAGTTAGTCCTTTCAGCAATGAAGAGATGACAGAAGGCAGGGCTAGAGCATTGCTGACGTTGTTGCCATTTCAAAACGTAACAGGCATTGCAAATGTGCATCGTTACTTTGCAGAGCAGTTTCCAGAACGATCTGGAAAATGACTATGTTTTCTGATATATTTATGCAGATTGGAGCAAAGACATGACCGTTAGCAGCACCACCACAAAGAACAGCTATTCCGGCAATGGTTCTAACGACACCTTTGCTTACGGCTTCAAGATCTTTGATGATGACGACATTACGGTTATCATTCGTACAGATGCGACTGGCACAGAAACGGTCAAGACCAAAACCACCCATTACACTGTAACAAACGTCGGTAACACTAACGGCGGTAACGTCGTATTTACCGGCGGTAACATACCGGCAAGCGGTGAAACTGTAGTGCTGCGCCGTACATCTGAGCAAACACAGACCACAGACTATGTGGCTAACGATCCGTTTCCAGCAGCCACTCATGAGGACGCGCTTGATAAGTTGACCTTCCTTGCACAAGAGCAACAGGAAGAACTAGATCGCGCAATCAAGATTTCTCGTACAAATACAATGACTTCAACAGAGTTTACTGTTGGGGCAACTGATCGCGCAAACAAAGTTTTGGCTTTCGATAGCAGCGGTGAGATCCAGGTCACACAAGAGATTGGTACGTTTCGTGGCAACTGGGCTGCATCAACAGCGTATGAAGTGCGTGATCTGGTAAAGGACACCAGCACAAACAACATCTTTATTGTGAATGCTGCGCATACAAGTTCTGGCGCACAGCCGCTGACCACTAATGCGAATAGCGCCAAATATGACCTGATTGTGGATTCTGCGACTGCTACCACAAGTGCAACAGCAGCAGCGGCGTCTGCTACGGCGGCAGCGTCTAGCGCGACAGCGGCGGCAAACAGTGAGTCTGCGGCAAGCACAAGCGAAACAAATGCTGCAACATCTGCCACAAATGCAGCAACCAGCGAAACCAATGCCGGTAACAGCGCCACAAGTGCTGCAAGTTCGGCGACATCTGCTACGGCGTCTGCAAGTACAGCTACAACCAAGGCGTCAGAGGCATCTACATCAGCCACAAACGCGGCAACATCAGAAACAAACGCTGGCACCAGTGAGACTAACGCTGCAACCAGCGCTACAGCAGCAGCTACCAGTGCTACCAATGCCGCTACATCGGCTACCACAGCAACGACTAAGGCCTCTGAGGCAGCGACTAGCGCGACAAATGCAGCGACAAGTGCTACGACTGCTACGACAAAAGCGTCAGAAGCATCGACCAGCGCATCTAATGCCGCGACATCTGAAACTAATGCTGCAACTTCTGCTACCAACGCGGCGACAAGTGCAACAGCAGCGGCAGCAAGTGCATCAACAGCAGCAGCGGCGGCGATCCCATTCGCCATTGCATTGGGGTAAACTATGGCAAACGATTTCAAACTTAAAACTTTTGCAGGTGGCAGCACTAACGCTAACACCGACATGACTATTTACACTTGCCCAGGATCTACAGAGACAACGGTAATTGGCATGTCTATCGCTAACATTACTACTAGTCAGATTACGGTTGATGTGAAGATCGAAAGCGACACAAGCGATACTGAGACAAACGCCAATGTGTTTGTAATTAAGGATGCGCCTATTCCGGCAGGTGGTACACTGGTTCCGGTTGGCGGCGATCAGAAGATCGTGCTGCAAGCAACAGATGTGCTGAAGGTACAGTCAGACACCGCAAACAGCGCAGATACAGTGTTGAGCATTTTGGAGATCACCTGATGGCTTATGTTGGCAACCCAATAGCGTCACAGTTTCAAGCGCGTCCTGCCACACAAGAGTTTAACGGTGATGGCTCGACTACGACTTTTACGCTGAACAATACCGTGACCCAAGAAGACATCATCGTGTCTGTTGATGGTGTTGTGCAGGAGAGCGTTGACGCATTTACGGTGCCTGACGGCACGACGCTGACCTTCACCGCTGCGCCGTCAAGCGGCACTGGCAACATCTTTGTGATGTATATGGGCGTGGCAGGGTCTTCTGTAACACCGCCAGCAGGAAACAAGGGCAACTTCAAGGGTGGTGGCCTG
>Ga0110931_1000581_pt1 | contig 13915 bp, 10 predicted proteins | sample 4_EtaG_FD_79333 | JGI IMG/M metagenome (GOLD analysis project Ga0110931, IMG submission 79333) | Marine viral communities from the Subarctic Pacific Ocean - 4_ETSP_OMZ_AT15127 metaG (version 2) (version 2) | ecosystem: Environmental > Aquatic > Marine > Oceanic | place: Pacific Ocean | collected... | reverse complement strand
CCGCAAGACGGATGCGGCCATGAAGTTGCTGGAAGCGAAGACGCAGCAGTCGATGCTGACCTTGCGCGACCAGATCAACACTTCGTTGTATTCGGCGCAGACGGGCAAGGCTCCGTTGGGGCTACAGGACATCATTGCTGATGCGCCCGGCACCACCCCGACCACCTTGGGCGGCATCACCGTTAGTGGCAATAGCTGGTGGAAGAACAAGACCAACGATGCCAGCGGCGACACCTCGTTTGTAACCATCAGTAACACGAACTTTTACGAGGGAATGTTACGGATGAGCACGACTTGGAACGACATCAGTGAAGGCAATGAGCAGCCTACCCACATTTTTACCACGAATGACCTTTATGGCGATTTCGAGGAGATTTTTGAGGGAACGGGCTACCAGCGTCTGACGGGCAAAGACTCGCCCGGCGTTGATGGTCGCTTGCCGTCTTTCCGGGGTATTCCGGTCCAGTATGACCGCGATTGCGGTTCGGGCCGTATGTATTTTCTCAACACGAACTATCTGAAGCTGAAGATGCAGAATGGGATGAACTTTGCGAAGACCCCGTTCCGCGAGCCAGCCAACCAGATGGCGAAGGTTGCTTTTATCATTGTTGGTCTTCAGTTGACTACTAACAATCGCCGCAGACAGGGCGTTATTCATAGCTTGACTGCGTAATAATCATCCGAGTCCCAAGCCAATGGGGCTTTAAGTCCGAGAAAAGGACAAAGGAGCAAGTTTCAAATGGGTATTCAAAATCAAAACTTTGCCGTTAATCGCATAGGCGGTTTCGGCCAGCAAGGCGTTTTTACTGAGTCCTCGACTCCGAAATACCCAGTTGGCCAGATCGTTGAGTTGTCTAACGGTAATCGTTATCGTTACGGCTACACGGGTGCTGCTATTGCAGCGGGCCTGCTGGTGTCACAAGACCTTTCGGCTACTTCGCTGGTTGAGACTGACAATATCGTCATCGCAGCAGCCAGTGGTTTTGACCCAGCCGCTGGGTCGAAGCAGTTCCAGATTACGCTTGCCAGCGTTACTTTGGATCAGTATTCGGGTGCGCTTCTTCAGATAACTGATGATGCGGGCGAAGGTCACCAGTATCGCATTAAGTCGAACAGTGCCACTGGTGCCACGACGAGCGGCAAGGTGGATATTTACCTGTATGACGGCATCAAAGTTGCGCTAACGACTGCAAGTGACATTGCTATCGTTGGTGAGCTATGGAGCAATGTCGTTGGGGCTACCGCAGCCACGGATTACGTCATTTCCGGTGTTACAACGATGGCAATGACCTCCGGTTATTACGGCTGGTTCCAAACGGCGGGCGTTGCTACGATTCTCGCAGATGGCACCATCGCTATAGGCGATAACCTAACGCTGAGTGATGGCGTTACGGGTGCTGTCCAGCTTAAAGACGCTGAAACCGAGCCGTTGGTTGGCTTTGCTGCATATGCGCCCGATAATACGGGCCATGTCGGCGTAGTGATCCAAGGATTGGTTGCTTAGTCTTATAAAAACCATTGACCGAGGTGGGGCTTTGGCCCCACCTCGGTCAACTTTAATTAGAAAGAAACTACCGTGAATAAAACTCCCAAGCAGCCGCAGAGCGTTACAGCAATCGACCCACAAGAAGCACAAAAAGTAACAGCGGCAACTGCTCCCCCTACTGTAAGTGTTACAGCCGATCAGATTGCGGAAGTAATTGCCAATGCAAGCGATGACGTAAAAGAAAAGATTCGTGTGCGATTGGACCTCAACAAGACCCATGCTCGCGCCAAGAAAAGACCGATGAACAACCAACAGGTTCGCAATACGGTCAAGGCGTTTGGCGAAGTGTCCCATGTTGATGGATTTGTTCCCGATCCTCCGAGTCGTATTACCGAGCGGGGCCAAGAGGCTGTTGACATCTGGAGAAATAGGTGGATTGAAGGAAACGGTAACAATTTAAGCGAATATGATCTCGACCAAATAGCTTCGGAAGCAACGATGTAACATGGCAGACCCCGTTCATGGCGATCTAACCGTAAATGGGAACGTCTTTGCTGCTGGGTATAGGGGTGACGGGACGCAGTTTAACGCGCTCGGCGCACCCCAACTCACTGGCACTCAGCGAGATGCGTTGGCCAATGTTGCAAATGGCATAATAATATACAATTCTACGACCAATAAGCTGCAAGTTCGGGCTAATGGAAGCTGGGTAGACCTACATTGACTAATATTGAAGTAATACAGCTTGCGCTTCGCCGGGTTGGCCTATCTACTACTTCGACAACCTTCAAAGATGGTGCAAGGTCGTATTTAAACCTCGCAACTAAGGATCTTGCCTCAAGGGCAAAGTGGTTTTGGCTGTTTAAAGAGAGTAGCTTTACTTGCGTTAGTAGCCAGCGCAGTTACAGCCTCGCTGCGGATGTAGCCGAGCCTCTTTCCTTTAGAAACAGCACCGAAGATCATGTGCTGGTTATCTGGAGCAGCCAAGACTTAGATGCTAATGACCCGGATCACTCCGAAACAGGCGATCCTCGTTACGTTAGCATTGACGGCATCAACTCATCCACGGGTTACATTAGCGTTGCCCTATACCCCAAGCCCGACAACAGCACGGATGTAATTAAATACCGCTACTATGGCTTCGTTCCAGACTTTTCCTCTGATGACGATAGCAACTCGCTCGACCCATATGTCCACCCCTTGTTACAGCCAGCACTTGTTTTTGGAATAAGTGCGCTATATAAACAAGAAAAAGGGGATGACCAAGGGTCTATGGTAGACAAAGCGGAGATGGAGCGGATCATCCAGCGGGGGTTGTTACAAAACACTACAGTTCAAGGCAATCGGTCTTACCGGATGCGCCGCCGCGACAGCATGAATGGTGGTGCTTTTGACTTCAAGCCATTAGAAGGCAGCCTCTCCTAATGCCTATTAACGCAAGCTCGGTTCAATACGGACCTTGGTCAAAAGGAGTTAGATACGACCTCCCTACTGAGGACATGGGAATCGACGCATTGTATTCAATGAGCAACTGCCGAGTTGGACAGGCGGGGCAAGTAGAGAAGCGAAAAGGGTTTTCTAAGTTCAATGGCTCGGCTCTTAATAGCGGTGCTACTGTAACAGCCGTTGGCCAAGTAACATTAGCGGGCGTAGAAAAGACTTTTGCAATATCGGGTAACAAGTTTTTTGACATCACAGGCGGCACTGGGACGGATCGAACGGGCAGTGCAACTATTACTGCCGGAAATGACAATGTGTGGGAGTGGGTGCTGGCTGGATCATCGCTGGTGCTGACCAATGGCGTAGACACCGATGCAATAGCATGGACAGGCGGCACGAACAATATAGCAGCCTTAGATGATGACGGTAGATTCACGAAGGGCGCACACATCGCCTATTGGGACAATAGATTATGGATAGGTAATGTAGATGGCGCAAAATACCAGCTTTGGAGAAGCAATACGGGCGATATTACCACATGGGGTTCGACCGATTACTACAACTTTGACTATGACATTACAGGCATTGCCCCTATCGGCAACTCTTTGGCCGTTCATACTGACGAAGGCGTTCACACCCTAACTCCAACGGGCAACGCTACTGTTCCGTATCAAGTTTCTCGCCGTGCGCCAGTTGGCACGGTTTCTGGTCGGGGCATTGTTACAATTCCTTCGGGGTTACAGATTTTCCCTCGGCTTGATGGGTTTTACGCATGGAATGGCGGCGATGAAGTCACTAAGATAAGCCAAGCATTAGATGGCAGTCGCTTTTGGGACAAGCTCAACACAGCTAAACTGAGCCTTTGCCACGGAATATATTATCCCAACATGAACGAGGTGTGGTGGTTTATTCCCTATGGGGCCTCGCAGGCTACCAACAACTACGCGGTCGTTTATAACACGCTACTAAACTGCTGGTCTGGCCCTTATACCAATATGGCGCGGGATGCTTCTGGCTTAGTAGATGACTTGCCCCATGCGGGCGGCTTCGATGGGTTCGTCTACACCCATGACACGACAAACGCAGATGACACCTCGGCCATATCAGCTACATTTGAAACAGGATCGCCTGCGCCAATGGGGGCCGATGTTAGGCTGCGCTGGCTCTATGCCCGCCACTTTTTCGATACGCAAGATAGTGGATATGACGTTCAAGTGTTACAGCAGTCTCCCAAGATAACAGGCACAACGGAAGCTATCTTGATGGGCGAATTGAGCGCAGGTCTTGGCTCGTTTACGCTGGGAACGTCAAAGTTGGGTGGAAACACCGATGCTTTATACGCAGATACTGACTTGATAGGCTACGACAACATGAGTCAGCTTAAATATACCAACAATGCTTTAGACGAACCATTTACCTTTAGGCGCGTAATGTTACAATACAAGCCTATTGGCCGAATGCGCCGCCGAAAAGTTATAGGGGTGGAGTAAAAGGTCATGGCAAACGGATCATTTGATTACAAAAAAGACCCTCGCTTTAGAAAAATACAAGAAGGGGCGAAATACGGTCAATACGATAGAGACACACTTTCAAAGGCATTGTCGGGCCAAGACCTTATGGGTTCGGGGGGCTACAATATTCACCACGCTGGGGCACTTATTGCCGATAGTGGCTTTAACCCCAATGCGTCTTTTGCCGACTACACCAAGGGCCTTGCTGGGGTTATGGGGGATGATCCAAATGCAAGGAACCCCGGCTTCGGTGGTATGTCTTTTAATGAGTTTCAAAGCCTGTTTCCAACGCAAGCGGTGGACTTTACCCGCAGCGACGCTTTTAAGAACATAAGTGTTCCGAAGACGGCAACGCCAAGCCAAGGCAACCCAGCCCTCGTTGTGTCTCCGGATGATTCCACTGACGAGCCTGCTTCTACCACTACTGCTACTGCGACACCAACGCCCCCGCCCCCGCCAACTTCCAGTGGCATAGATCCGGGCATGAATGAGTTCTACCAAGGCGAGTTGGAAAAGGCGCGTAACTTAGCTCGCCAAGGCCGCACCGACTTCAACCTGCAAGATGCAGCAATAGCGGCTGGTCGCATGGGTCTTCCTAATGATATTGAAAGCCTACGTGCGATGGTGATGCAAGACTTCGTTGCCCCACAGGGTGCATCAACGGGTCCATCGGCACAGCCGCAGGTAGATGTAACAAGAGAGCAGCCCGGTATAACATTTCAAGGTGCTGGTCCGTCCCAAGCCGCAGCGCAAGCCGTAGGGGGTGTTACTGACCTTGAGTTGCGGCAGCAGCAGATGGACACGCAGCGCGAGCTTATAAGCAGCGCAGAGGAAGCGGCTGCCCGCACCCGACAAGGGTTGCCCGGCCTCAAGGTAGCCGATCCAAATCTTAACATACAGATAGCAGAGGCGGCAGCCCCAACAGGCGGCCCATCTATAGGAACGGGCTTTGCGGCACCTAATATGCTTGCAACGGGTGATGTAGAATACGACCCCGAATACTTTAAATACGAAACCGATTTACAAAACTTTATGCTGGATGCCTTGCGCCAAAACCTATCGGGGCAAGGCGGCATGGACGCTGTTACATCAGCACAGATGGCAGATGTTGCAGCCAAGCAAGCTAAAGACGAAGCTCAGACAGTAGAAGACCTTCAGCGGTATGGAGTATTGCGAGGGGGTGGGGATACGGCAGACGTATTGGGAGAATTGCGGTCTGGATACGGACGCACTTACTCCGACATATTAGCTGACCAAGCCACTCGACAGCAAAATGATCCTCGACTTGAAGCGGCAATGCAATTAGCGCAATTAGGCAGTGACCGTTACATGAGGGGCGGCGAGATGATAGGCCGCCTTGGCGGGCAAGATACACTGGCAGCGCGAGATGCCCAACAAAGGGCCATAGAGCGACAAGAGGGCATGTCGCTGGAAGCGCAGATCGCCAATCAGCAAGCCATAGAGCGCGAAGCTGATATTAGCGGCTTCCTACGTGGAGCAAGATCGCTTGAGGGCAGAGGACAAGACATTGACGCGCAGTTTGGTCGCGCAGATCGCCAGTTAGAGCAGGCGCGGGTGCTGGCACCGCAGTATCAGTCGGCTGCCGACATGGCTCGCAGCGATGCGATGTTACAGCAAGACGTGGCTGACAGAAACCTCGCTCGCGGGCTTACCATCACGGAGCCGACAACGCGAGAACGCTTTGAAGAGGGAGTGCGCGGAGCGCAGCAGGCTGAGTCATTAGCGGAAGCGGGTGTTACAGGCCGATTCGACGGGCAGAATACGCTTGCCAGAGATCAGATGTATGAGGACTCAAGAAATCTCAGCAAAGAACTGGCCAACAAGGTAAGGATGGGGACCTTGGATGCTGAAAAAGCATTTTCGTTACAAGGCCTCATTAATGAAGGCAACCTTGATCAAGTCAAAGCAGAGCTTGCTTCTGCTGAGTCAATGCAAGAGGCAGACATTTCACAAGAAGAAAGACAGTCGCAGCGCGACTATTCCAACTTCACAAAAGAACTCAACAATGCTCTTGCCTTGGCTAATATTGACCTAACAAAATCCGAAAGAATACAAGGATTAATTAATGACGGCAACCTTGAACTGGCAGAAAAAGAGCTTGAAGGCCTTGGAATAACCGTTGGACAAGAAGAACGTCAGTCGCAACGCGACTACTCATTAGCGCAAAAAGAACTTACCAACCGCCTTACCTTGGCCAACATTGATGTAACAAAAGCTGAAAGAATACAAACCCTCATTAATAACGGTCAGCTTGACTTAGCAGAAAAAGAGCTTGAAGGCCTTGGAATAACTACCGAAGCAGACAAAGAGATGCAAACCGAAAGGTTAGCAGCCGCCTCGGAAGACCTTAGAAACGAATTAGCGAATAGGGTTGAGCTTGGCACCTTGAGCATGGACCAAGCAACTACAATACAAACGCTTATCAATAGTGGAAACCTTGACTTGGCTACGGCAGAGCTTGCCTCGGCTGAAGCCATGCAAACGGAGCGGGTGGAACAAGAGGAGAGGCAGTCACAGCGCGATCACGCCAACTTCCAGAAAGAGCTTACTAACCGCCTTGATTTGGCCAATATAGACCTAACGAAGGCTGAGAGAATACAGGGGTTAATTAATAGCGGTAATTTGGAAGAGGCGAATGCTGAACTGGAATCGGCTGAACGAATGCAGACCGAAGCACTGGAATCTGGAGAACGAATGCAGACGGAGCGGGTGCTGGCATCCTCGGAAGACCTTAGAAACGAGTTGGCAAACCGGGTTGCGCTTGGCAATATTACGATGGAGCAAGCGACTTCCGTACAAACGCTTATCAATAGTGGAAACCTTGACTTGGCGCAAGAAGAGTTGCTTGGTATTAAATATACCACCGATGCTGAAAAAGAGATGCAAACTGAGCGCATTGACATGGACGAAAGGCAGTCGCAGCGCGACTACGCCAACTTTGAGAAAGAGCTTACCAACCGCCTTGACTTAGCTAATATTGACCTAACGAAGGCTGAAAGAATACAGGGCCTTATTAACAGCGGGAACCTTGAACTGGCGCAAGCTGAATTGGATTCGGCTGAAGCCATGCAGACGGAAAGAATTGACTCAGAGGAACGTATGCAGACGGAGCGCATCGTATCGCAAGAGGGTCAGTTTAACAGCGAGCTTGAGTTCCGCAGGGCTATTGAAATCGGCGCAATAGACGGTATGCCTACGTTACAATCTCAGTTACAAAAAGCTCAGTTGGCCGATATGCTTACCGCCCGACAGGCTGAGTCGCTTGGTCAACTCCTTGCCCTTGCCAACGCTTTACCAGACGAGCAGCGAGGAAAGGCTATGGCGGCCATATCAAAGCCCATACAGCAGTTCATGGAAGGGCGTGGTTACACCGATACCAAGGCAGCTATCGCTAATATACTTAACGTAAACGCGGAAGATTACGGTGGCGAAGCACCAAAGCCGGGGCAGCCACCGCCAGTAGACCGCGTTGAACAAAAGCGAGAACAACTGCGCGGAATAGGACTAACTCCTGACGAGGTGCAGATGGCACTTGATGGCGTTAGCGTTGAAGAAATTTTCCGACTTAGGGATAGGTAAAGGAAGTATAACATGGACCCACTTACAATCGCACTATTAGGCTCTGCTGCTGTTAAAACAGGCGCGGGCATGTATAGCAGGCATCGCCAAGGTCGGGCAATGGAGAGCGCACAGAACAAGCAAGAAGATGAGCAGCGCAGGCTTAACGCCATTGCCCAGCTTCAGCGCAGCGCACCGCAACAAGCGGCTCTTAAATACAAAATGCCCAAAGATGCGATGGTAGCTGATGTAGTCGGTCAACTTGCTGGGCTGGGCGGGCAAGTGGCTATGATGAGAGGTGGTGGCGGGGGCGGTGATGCAATGGCATCTGGCGGCCAAGGCCTGTCTGGTGGCGTTGTTGATCCTAGTACCCTAATGAAACCCGCCAACGCCTACACAAGGGGCTTTGGCCAGCGCAGAGCCATCGACACATGGCAACCAAGTTATTTACGGTAGGTAGAGGATATCATAATGGCTAAAACTAATCTTACAGACCATCAGACAAATACCGGCGGGCTGCTGAACCTCGCACACAACCCAAGGGCTTTGGATAGATTTAAGTCCAAGGGGGGCAAGAGCAAGCAGGCGACGAGTGGTGGTAGCGGTCGGCCCGATTGGGTAGACAACCCGCCAGAAGGTTTTGTCATTGCATCCAGTGACGAAGGCGTTCTTCGATCTACTGCAAGGACGCAAGCGGCAGATCGCCTGCGCCAACAAAACGCTGAAGCCTCTGGAAAGTATTGGACAGACCCGCAGTCGGGGCAAACTTTTGCCCTGGGAAAGCAAACCGCACCAGATCGGCCACAAGAACCCATAGGCGAAGGCACTGACATTGGCTTGGGTGATTACGACCCGCCCGAACTTGAGATCGACTTAGAAGACTTAGCCCCCGAAGAGGAAGAAGAGGATCCTGTAACAGCTTTATCTGACCCACAAAGCGAAGGGCTACAGGGCGAACTGCAAGACCGCGAGCGTCTTTCTGGTGAAATCGAAGAAGACTTCGGCAACCGCAGGCAGCAGTTTCTCAAGACTGAAAGGGTAGGTCAAGATTCTGTTTTAGCCCGTGACCCAAATAGCTTAGAATCACAACTGTTACAACAGTCGGGCGTAACAAGCACCGAACCAGAAGAACCCGCATCGGAATATGAGCCAAGGCAGCCGCTGTTACAACGGTTTGCTCCGGGTTTATTTGACAGCCTCAATCGCTCGGCAGCGGATGATGTTACAGGAAACATTGTAGAAGCTGTTGATCCAAGCAAGTTCAGCGCAGGCGGCCTTACCCCCGAAGAGTATCACCAAAGAAGTCTGGAAGATGCCCAATCAAGGGTCGGGAGGGGCATGTTTGGCTTTAATAGGGACGGGCAAGATGAGGTGGATCGCGCAGCGGAGAGGCTTGACAAGTTTCGCTTTTACGAAAAGGGCCCAACTCAAGACGAAGCTGCCTCTGGCGGCGTTCCGAGGGTAAGTCAAAACCCCCCTGCGCCGAGTGCAAGTGATTTGATGCGGGCTTCTGCGGAAAACACTTCGGGGTTCGGTTCAGCCACGCCCGGCGATTCTGAATCGCAATTCAATTTATCACAATATTACAAAAGTCAACCAAGGGTTGGCGAACAGGGCGGGGCAACCATACAGCCCGCTCGCAAGGCTGTAACATCGGGCATAGAAGCCCCCGACATGCAGCGCGTAGAAGAGTCTGGAATGCCGAGCCAAGAGATGAGAACTGGCGGGCAGGGCATCGGAAGTCAGCTTCGTGAGCAGGGTGGCGATATTATGGGGCAACTTGCCCGCTTGGGTAGTGGCATTGGCGGGTTCGTCAAAGATAATCCCGATTTAGTGTTACAGGGGTTACAGACGGTTGGCGAATTGGGCGGGGCTTACAAGCGGAGCAAGCGCGAAGAAGAAGCGGCTCGCCGCATGGCAGAAGAAGCTCGCATGGGAACGGCTATATCGGCCCTTACAAGAGGTCGTGTAAATCCTTCTGTTGCCCCTCAAGTGCCCCGCACTACGGCTGGCGAGGGCATGTTCGATGTGTTGGCAGGCATTGGCCGAGGTGGTCAAGAGTTTATGGCAGGGGAACGCCAGCGAGCGGACAAGATGCGAGCAGAGGGGATAGAAGAGGCTGAGATTGCTCGCCAAACAGCCCGTGATGAAGAGTTAATGGGGCTTGATCGCCACCGGGCTGAAACGGAAAGAATGGCTGTAACGGGTAAAATTAAAAAAGACCTCAAAGAGGCTTCAGACAAAGAAGCAGAAGAAGCCAAAGAGTCTAAGCTAAAACAAGAAGATGCCGATTATATAGCGGGCCAACTGAAGCGAATGAAAACCCTGTTTGACGAAGGAAACTTTTTGACAATGGGCGGGGCATCAGTAGAGCAAGGTTGGTTGCCCGGAGCAACGCGCCAAAAAGAATTTGATGCCGTAAAGGGCAGCTTGATTGGTTACATGAACCAAATTATGAGGCTGGGTCGCATGTCGGATAATGATGTTAAAATCATACAGCGGCAGCTACCGGACAGAGATAAGCCTACGGCCTACAATGAAGGTGTATTTGCGGGCTTGATGGGGAACCTACAGGCGATAACTCCCGAATGGGAATCATCGCGCTTTAATGAAACAGGCAGCGGCTTTGAGGGTGGATCAATAGCAAAGACAAGTCGTTGGGGCGGGTTGCAATTTACTGACGATGAGCTATCAGACCTCTCTGAAGATGAAATACTTAGTCTCAGCGCAGATGATCTTAGAGAACTGAAGGCTGAAATGAATAAGAGAGGCTTACAATAATGCCCTCTGCATTGGCGCAAAGAATAGCAAGGGCTGAAGCACGGCAGCGAGGCGGGTTGCGGTCTGCAAGTGGCGGGTCAATGCTTGCAAATAGGATTGCTCGCGCCGAAGCTCGCCTTGGGGGGCAGAAAGAGGAAGAAGAGGAAGAGAGGGGTCTGCTGTCGCGCATCTACTACGGAGAAGAGAAGGGCGAGGGCGGTAGGATGGGCATTGAAGACATACCCGGCCAATTTGCAGACGTTGTAACATCTCCCTACGAGAAGGGGCTTAAACCACTTATCGACATAGGGGCGGGAGCAGGCAAGATTGCATTGGGCCAAGAAGAAGACGAAGACACGCGGCTTGCGCGAATGGCAGGCAGTGAGTTTGTAGATTCTGTAACAGGACTACCAGAGGCATTTAGGAGCGGATACCCCGTTGAAGGGGTAATGAATCTGGCAAGCGTAGCTACACTGCCCGTTTCGGGCGGGGCTTCGGCAGCGGGGTTGCTCGGCAAGGTGCCGAAGCTCGGCCAATTAGCCAAAGTGGCTTCCAAGCTCGACAAGGTAGCTGGAAGTAAGGCCATGAGGGCGGTAGATGCCGTTGCTGATCCAATGTCGTATGGTATTGGAAAACTGCCAAGGGCATAGCCGCAGGGGGTCGCGCCGCCAAAGGTGCTGTAACAAGTCGCAAGCGCAATGCGGATCCGCTAATGGACGATATTCGTAAGCCGGGCCGCACCATAAGGCAAGAGGTTGCTGAGTATATACAAAGTTTTACAACGAGCTTGCCGCAGCCTGCCGTGGGTAGGATGTATGACTACTTGATAGATCCCGATAAGCGAACGCAGAGCTATAAAGTAATGAAAGAGGCTCGCAATAACCCCGATGAGGCGATCAAAAGCATTGTAAGCAAGATCCAAAAGAAAATAGACGATATGTCGAACAGTGAAGGCGATGCCTACAGGGGTGCAAGGGCTGAGTTTCTTGATAGTGTGAAAAAAGAAGACATGATAGAGACACATTTCCAAAAAGAGGGTGGCGATGCGATTGGCGAGAGAGTAAATAACCTTCTCAACCCAAGCAGTGAGCAGACGGGCTTCGGCGGTCGATTGCTAATTAAATGGAAAAAAGATACTGGCAGGGTGGATGCTGATAAAAGACCGATTTATGAAACAGTAACAAGTGAATGGGCAGGCAGGGGCAGCATACCCGAAAACGCACAGTATCAATACGACATAGAGTGGCGGGATGTAAATGGAACTGCAAGCGACCTACCCTTAGAGCAGCAAAGAGTTGTTAAAAAAGAACTCTTAGACAATGTATTGCGAAGTTCGGGTAGGTTTGAGGCTAAAAATGCACCTTTAAGCATATCGGACGCTTTTACGGAATCAATTCGATTTGAAAAAGCCCAAGACGCACCCAAAGTCCGAATGGAGATGGGGCCAATGGAAGTTCTTAGGGCCAAGCTAAAAACCTTGCGAAAAGAGGCTGTTAGGGATGCCGCAGGCAATGATATTGCAAATAAGATGGATGCTGCCAACGAGGCCTACAGCGACCACCGGATAGAGTTAGCTCAACTTAAAGAAGATTTCGGTGCCAAAATTGGCGATGCCGATGTTGACCACAAGCAGCAAAGGTCCAAGCTATTGGGGGAAGTATTAGAAAGTGAAGGCCGCCTTGACAATTTGAAAAAATATGTTGGTGATGATGGGGTGTTACAACTACTTGGCGCGTCCCATTCTCGCTCATTCGGTGGCGGCCTTGTAGTAAGGTCCAACTTCTCCAATCTATTGAGGGGTATCGCTGGATTGGGGCTGGCTTTCAGCGCAGGGGGCCTCGGTAGTGCAATACTTGGACTTCCGCTAATGCTCGCATTTTCACCACAGGCGATGCTTTCTATCTCTAAGAGGTTCGCAGCAAGCCCAATCGCAAATAGAGCAATTAGGGGAGATAAGCCACAAATTAGTGAAATGGATATTACCAAAAAAGTGATAGGGACCGTAAAAGGGGCAGAACAGCTACTCGGCAAGCAGGGGGTGAACCTGCGGCAGTTGGCGCAACAGGGAATGACATTCGGACAACTAATGCAGCGGCTGGAACGTGAAGCCGAAAGGGAACAACGACAAGGGTAAATTATGGGAACTATAAGCCGCATTACGACATTCTCAACGGGCGATACGCTAACAGCGAGCGACCTCAATGGTGAGTTTGATAACATAATATCTACTGCCAATGGCAGCATAAACGCCGATAACTTGGGTGTTACAGCCGGGCAGGCCAGTGCCTCAAAGGCTATTGTCCTTGATGCCAACAAAGATTTTGCCAATGTAACAACCTCCAACCAGATCCGTAACCTAACCATTAGCGGATCACTCAAAATAGGCACTACATTCTTGCCAGATGCGGCAGGCGGTGCTGATTTGGGGTCTACCTCGCTGGAATGGGGGGATGTTTACGTAGCTGATGACAAATACCTGTATATGGGGTCCGATCAAAACATCAAGATCGGCTACGATGAAACGACCACTGACTCCCTTGCTATTTCGGCCATTGAAGGGGCAGCGTTGGCCATTACCCTTCGTGCTGACGAAGGCGATGACGCAGGCGATGAGTGGAAGCTGAATGTAGCCGATGGTGGTGTAGTAACATTTGGTAACGATATAGCTTCCGCAGGCACTTTTGTTACACACCTAACACTCACCCCCCATGCTACCGTAGCCAGTTCAACGCTGGCATTGGCGGGTGGCTTAACCGTTGCTGGGGCTACTCAAGCCAACAGCACTGTTACAGTTGGGGTTGATGACCAAGGCTACGATGTCAAGCTCTTCGGTGACACGGCTTCGGCATATCTGATGTGGGACACTTCAGCGGACAAGCTACTAACCGCTGGTGGTGCAACTATAGATATAGTTAAAGACAAGCTGTTGATTGGCGGGGTAGCTGTAACAACTACTGCTGCCGAGCTTAATTTGCTCGATACAGCTTCTGCTGGGACGGTTGTAGCCTCAAAAGCGGTAGTCGTAGATAGCAATAAAGATATTGCCTCCTTCCGCAATGTTACATTGACGGGCGAACTGGATGCTGCCACAGGCGATTTTAGTGGCGATGTCGATGTTGACGGGACGCTTGAAGCCGAT
>Ga0110931_1000573_pt1 | contig 13998 bp, 9 predicted proteins | sample 4_EtaG_FD_79333 | JGI IMG/M metagenome (GOLD analysis project Ga0110931, IMG submission 79333) | Marine viral communities from the Subarctic Pacific Ocean - 4_ETSP_OMZ_AT15127 metaG (version 2) (version 2) | ecosystem: Environmental > Aquatic > Marine > Oceanic | place: Pacific Ocean | collected... | reverse complement strand
GGATAAAATAGGAGCCATGTCATAATGAATACAGTGCAAAATCCTAGGATGCAAGCAGAAGCTCTCAAGCGTATGGGCAGAGGTCCTGATACGCAGCTTATTCACATGACTGACTCAGAGATAGATGCTCTCAATGGTCTCTCTGGTCTGGTGTTTAATGAGCCACTGAGAACAAACCCAGAGACAGGTCTTCCAGAGGCAGGTTTGTTTAAGAAGCTTCTTCCCACGGTTCTTGCCATAGGTGCTGCTACTTTCTTAGGTCCCATGGCTGGAAGTGCAATAGGTAGTTCAGCAATAGGACACGGCCTTACAGCTGCTGGTGGTCACCTTGCAGGTCAAGCTCTTTCAGGACAAGATGTAAGTTTGTTACGTGCACTACCCGCTGCTATAGGTGCTGGGTTTACTGCTCCAGAACTAGGATCTTTAACTGGAGCAGGGTCCGCTCCTGTAGCAGCTGACTTTGAAGCAGCTATGGCAGGAGCACCCGGAAGCTTTAATCCTGCTACTACTGTTCCTGCACCTGCATTAAGCGCAGGAGATATTGGATCATTTGCTCCAGTTGCTGTTGATCCTGCTTCAGGCCCTATGGCTGCTCTTGATGTTACTCGTACCCCTTTAAGCGGCACAGACTTAATAAGATCACCTCAAGAAGCTTTTGATTTCTTATCAGAAGATACTCTAAAGAGAGTAGGTGCACCTCTGGGTCTCGCAGCACTAGGAGGAGAGTTTGATGAACGTCCAGCAGTAGGAGGCCCTCAAGGTGATACAAGAGAACCCTTTGTTCCTAAGAACCTCAGAGCAGATCGTACCCGTAGAAATCTAGACCTAGACGAGGACGGGGAAATAACACAAGAGGATATCCTGCAGGTGGTGCAGGGTCTACCAGAGGGGCAGTCCTCTAGGTTCTTTACACCTACTGTGTTTACAGAAATAGACGAAGAGACAGAAACAATAAAAACAGGTGGTCTGGTGGGACTACAAACAGGAGGAGAGGTTGCAGAAGCTGTCACAGCCCTGACCGGAGGAGAAGGTGCATCAATTCTTCCCATGATTGCACAAGCAGTTACCAAACCTGAAGAAGAAGAGAAACAGGCTGTAACTGCAGGGCATCCTCTGGGTACTCTGGGTACACTAGGAGCCGTGCCAACCAGTGGTATTTCTGTAGGTGGTGGACAACCTGCCCAGCCTTTTGAAGAAGGTGGTAAACTTACAAATCCAGCGTTGCAACCAAACACCTTCTCAGGTAGCGTATTGAGCGCGGTATTACAAAACGCATTTAAAGAACCAGAAATGCAATCGAAGTTAGCCAGTTCACCACAAAATGTACAACAGCTTTTAAATCAATCTTTTGGTGTACCACTTCCTCAACCTATTAGTGCTCCATCAAGTGGAGGAGGAGGAGGAGGTGGTGGATATTCTTTTAATACCTCTTATAGTCAACCTTTCTTTGAAGGTAGAGTTGAAGGACCCGGAGACGGCATGACAGATAACATTCCGTTTGTCATTGCAGGTATGCAAGAAGGTGGCCAGATAGGTATGCAACCTGCTGTTCTTTCTCCTGATGAATATGTCATACCAGCAGATGTAGTGTCCATGCTAGGTAACGGATCAAGCTCTGCTGGCGCAAATGAGTTGGATGCGTTCATAGGAAACTTTAGAATGGATAAGTATGGTAGACCTGAACAACCACCAGAGATGCGCGGAGGACTTGATAGTTTAATTTAGTATGGTTAATATTTCACTTGTACCCGTTGATGAGATTAGAAATATCTGGGGAGATGTTTCAAGACACTTAGAGAAAGCAGCTGAATACACCTACGGAAGATATGAAGAGATAGATATCCTGCATGAGTGTGTAATAAATAAATTTAATTTGTGGGTTGCTTATAAAGAAGGTCCAGAGTACATAGGCGCAGCGTGTACAGAGATTTTAAAGTACCCTAGAAAGAAAGCTCTCTCTGTTGTCTTTCTATCTGGTGATGACTTTTCAGAGTGGATGCCAGAGATAGACCAGAAGTTTGTAGACTTTGCCAAGGTTATGGAATGTGATTTTGTAGAAGCCTGTGGAAGATCAGGTTGGGAACGTAAGGTAAAAAAATTAGGATGGCTCAAAAGATTTAGCATTATAGAAAGACCATTGACATGATGACAAACTTAAAAAGAACTTGGAATGATAACCCCTTTGACCAGTGGACAGAGGAAGAACTTCTGTCTATGGAGGGGCAAGGCATCTGTTATGGTAAAGGTGGTGGTTCTGCTCCCCCTCCTCCTCCAGCTGTTCAAACTCAGGTAAATCAGTCTGAGTTTCCTACGGAGCTAAAACCTTTTATTGAAGATATCTTTGGTAAGGCACAGGGAATACAAGAACAAAGAGAGCGCGAAGGATTCCAAGCTTTTGAGGGACCACTTCAAGCTGATTTTGATCCTGCTCAGACCAGAGCATTTGAAGCCATAGAAAATATTCCCGGGTCTACTGCTCCACTGTTTGATGAAGCTACTTCTTTTGCTAGACAAGCCACCACTGCTCCCACTGACCCTGCAGAAGTAGCAGCTTTTATGAATCCATTTCTTAGAAATGTCACAGATATTCAGAAGAGAGAAGCAGAACGGGTGGCAGATGTACAGGAACAGCAACTAGGGGCGCAAGCTGCACAGGCAGGAGCCTTTGGAGGTTCCAGAGCAGCTATACTAGAGGCAGAGAGGCAGCGTAATTTAGGTCAGCAACTGGATGACATAGAAGCCAGAGGACTGGCAGCTTCTTTCCAAGATGCTCAGACAAGACTTGGACAACAGAGAGCAAGAGAAGCAGCAGGTGCTACTCAGCTGGCATCTTTGGGTTCTGCCATACCTGCTCAACAGTTGAAAGAACTAGGCGCACTGTCAGGTGTAGGTGCAGCTAGGCAGACACAAGGCCAGAGAGCTATTGATCTGGCTAGGCAGGAGTTTGAAGCAGAGGAAGCTTTCCCTCTTAGAACTCTTCAAGAGTTTTCCTCTATTCTCAGAGGCTTTCCCATTGATCCTACCCGGTCAACTACCTCTCAACAGTTTTCAGCTGCTCAACCCCTGTCTACTCAGCTACTGGGCGTGGGTACTCAGGCTCTGGGAGCACTGGGTGCAGCTGGGTTTAAACCCTTTGGTCAAGCTGGTGGCATGGTCAAGGAGATGCCAGTGGGATACCAAGGAGGAGGTGCTCTTAGTTCTCTGATTCAGAAAACACAAGACCTTGACGCCTCTCCTGTTATACAGATGGCCAAAGGTGGAGATATAATGAGCCTCTTGAGTCCTATGGGTAGTGCTATGAAAAAGGACGGGATAGGAGGTCTTGCATCTTTTCTAAGTCCTGCTTATTCAATTGCTAAAGGCAAGATGCCGGGTGGTCTTCGATATCTCCAAAACCTTCTAAGTGGAGGTGGTGGTGGTGGTAGTGCTCCTCCTCCTCCAGTTGTCTCTGATGCTGGTGGTCCTTCACAAGAAGAGATAGACAAACAGATAGACGCTGCGCTAAGACAGAGAGCAGCACAGGCTCAACAGGCAGGATCACAAGGTACTCCTCGAGGGCAAGTAGGTTCTCAGGTGAGGCAACCCTTCAAAGGAGGAGGTGGTCTTCAACAGATGGTCAACCTTCCTACCAACAGGGTACAGTTTGGTAAGACTGCCTATCAGGATGTTACTACAGATTTTGATTTATTTTTAGATAGAACAGGATTCGGTAATATACCTGCTAGTCAAGCTGCCATGGCAGAAAGAGACAGACAAAGAAATGAACTACTCAGGCAGAAGCAAGGACCTCTATCTATGGGAAGTGCTATCTTTACTGAACCTGCGGGAACAGGTGGTAAAATGTACGAAGAGAACGAAAGAATAAACGAGCAACTGCGTAAACAATTTATAGGTGCTGCTCCTTCTGCTCTTGGAGGAGAAGAAGAAGTGTCTGTCACTGAAGATTTTGAAGTAGCGGTGGCAGAGTCTCCTGATTCTTTAAAACCTAAAAAAGATACTAAAGATCCTAAGACTAAGAAAGGTACAGATGATCCTAAGACTAAAACTAAGACAGACCTCTATAGATCTCCAGAAGAAGCAGCTTATGCTAGTTTAATGGACTCTGATGCAGGGCAGAAGGCAGCTAAGAGATACTTTGCAGGAGAGAACGTAACACTGGCCAACATCTCTGAAGCACTGAAAGCTTACAAAGGATTTAAAGATACAGAGATGGGGCAACGTAGAAAGATTAGTGAAGCTAAACTGAAGAAGGCTGCAGCTGCAGATAAACGTATAACAAATGCTCTTCAGAGAGCAAAGATTATGTCTGAAACTGCTAGAAACCTAGAAGCCCCTAATATAGACAGAGCTAAAGCTTTGGGTGAATCTATTAAAGCAACAGCTACACTACTAGAACCTATGAGTAGGCAGTATATGATGCAGCAACAGGGTGGTCCAGAAAAAGTAGCTGCACTAGAAAATCAATTGCTAAGAGATAAAGCCATGCAAGCCCAACTATTACAAGAGTCAGGAGCAGCAACAGTTAGTAGAGATCTGGGCCAAGCAACAACTATACTGGAAGGACTATCTCCACAAGTACAAAAAACAGTAGCTGGTGCTCTTAAAGGAAAGTAAATGGTTGAGATTCCTACAGCGGATATAACTTCTCCTACTATGGAGGACAGCACTCCTGCTTTTGACATAGGAAAATATGGTTTTACTGCAGAGGAGTTTCCTGAACTTGAGGGAAAGTCAGAGGCAGAAGTTCTTTCTTTTATTATTAGTGCACTCAATCAACCATCAGAGGTAGAGCTTCCTGCACCTACTCCTGCACCTGTCCCTCCTCCTTCAGATGACAACTTCCTCCCTGCTCTGGCCTACGGAGCAGACACAGCACAAGCTGCTCTAGGAGCAGGTATTAAAGCTGTTGGTCAGGGTTTTAATCTAGAAAGTCTAGAAGAATATGGTAGAGACCTAGAAGAAAAAAACCTTAAAGAAGCTGAAGAGTCTGCCAAACAGTACACACAAATTAGATTAGATGACGTAGACTTTGGTGAGAACACCACTGACTTTATCATCCAGACCCTAGGAGAAACCCTACCTTCCATGGGAATAGCTGCAGCGGGTGCGGCAGTAGGTGCCGTAGGTGCAGCTGCTACTCCTGTTGCTGCTCTGACTGCCACTGGAGGAGCACTCGCAGGTGCCTTCCTTCCTTCTTCTCTTCTAGGTGCAGGTGAAGTCCAGCTAAAGATGCAAAACCTCACAGGTGATTCTGACTATGAAGACCCCTTCACTGCCATGGGAGGTGGTCTTATCATAGGTGCACTGGATACTGCTGCCGCTGCTATACCTGCTCTTAAATTTTTAGGTAAAGGATTTACTCAGAAGGCTACCACTGAAGCACTAGAGAAGTCAGGGATTGACTTTGTTGTTTCTAGAAACGGTACAGCCACTGCAATAGATGAACTCAAGAAAGCAGGAGGAGACTTTGCCAAGGCAGAAGCTAATATCATTGCAGCTGGTAGAGATATAAACAGAGGTAGATTAGCCAGTGGTGGAATAGAAGGAACAAAGCAGCTTGCCCGAGAAGGTCTTACAGAGGGAACTCAAGAAGCCATAGGAACTCTTCTGGCAGAAGGTTCCACAGGGATAGAAGATGAAGAGTTTCTTTCTTCTATTCTAGAGTCTGCTGTTAAAGGAGGTATAGCAGGGTTTGGACCGGGTGCTGTTGTAGGTGCACTCAAAGGAGGTAAGACTAAAACAGATCCAGTCAAAGAAAAAGAGGAGAGCGTAAAGGTTGAAGATACCGCTGAAATAGAAATTCCTGATAGTAAGACTGAATCTGTAGAAGGAGTAGAAACTCAAGTAACAGAAATTGAAAATGAAGAAGCCCCTGCTGTTGATGTAGGAGAACTAGCAGATACCATGAACCTAAGAAACAGGGACGGTCAACAATTCTCTGAATCTGGTGATGGAACTGCTGCGTTTATCAACGAGTATGGTGAGCTGTCTAGAGAAGCCACTGATCTTGCAGCTGAACAAGAACTAGGATTAGTCACAGGAAATGTTGAAGGAGTTGCAAGAGTATCAAACAATTTAAGATTAAGATTAAACAAGCTAACTGAGATGAATAAAATTATTAGCACTCCTCAGTTTCAAGCTTCTCTTAACAAACACCCTGCTCTAAAAAAACAATTAGACAACATAGGTTTAGAAATAGATGCTAGAAAGGCTGAGATAAAAGCTGCCTCTGTACCTGCAGGTATAGTAGGAGAAGCAGATATTATACCAGAACTTACAGATGAAGCAGGTAGTTCTATAATAATGAAAAAAGGAAAGTCTTCTCCTTTGTATGATGAAGACAATAATCTTGTTGGAATAAGAGAAGTACTTAAAGAACCAATAAAATTTCAAGAAGATGCTATCAGTCTTGTTGAAGAGTTAGAACAACGAGACTCCCCGCAAGTAGGGACCACTGATTCTCAAGGAGATGTTAGGTATCCAGATAGACTTTCTCTAATAGAACACATTAAAAAACAAATTCCTTTTCTCCGAGTTGATCCTACAAGTAGAGTGGAGCTTAGTCCTAGAAGATTTGAACCAGTGGATATTAAGTTTGATCCAGCAGAAGTTAAGGCCCCTACTGCTTTTGATATAGATATGCAGAAGCACAAAAAGAATTTAACAGATGCTGCTAATAACAAAGGAGGAAGAGGGCAGTTAGATGACAACCCTCCTAACTCTGTAAACTTTGATGACAACGGACCTCAAGGTATGCTCAACCGTGTGGGTATGTACATGAGGTTTATGTCTTCTAATAAAAGAATAGCTGATAAATTTCCTGAACTACGAAAGACTTATAACCTTGTAAAAAGATATAATGAAACATGGTTTTCTATTATCACTCAGGGAATAGAAGGTAGAAATCTGGTGCTTGCTCTTCCTCGCGGAGAACCACGTAGGAAGTACAGAACCATGCGTACCAAAGCAGATATGATTAGCCAGCCTATTAAGTTTGAAGGGGCTGGAGATTTATCAGCAGCTAGTGTGGCTAGGATTTATATAGTTCCTCCTGAAGCAGAACAGGGGTTAAGTCTAGCTCAAAAATTAGCACAGAGAAAAGAATACATGGATCAAATCATGCCCTATCAAGCGTATGATCCACATTCTTCTCAACTAAACTTAAACTTTACCCCGGAAGAAATACAAAGAGGGTACATAGAAGAGACTGATCAAGCTGTTGTTGATGCTTTATTTCAGGAACAGAACACAGCTAATGCCATGTGGGATAACATAATTGCCAGTAGAATAAGAAGCATAAAAAGAAAACTAACAGAAGCTGATGATAAAGATGGTAGTGCTTATAGTACTGTCCGTTATATAGAATCAGTAGAGGATGATATTCTATTGGAGGGGTTCAGAGGTTTACCAGAAGGGTCAACCAAAGAAGATGTTGTCAGTGAGCTTACAAGCTTTGATCTTTTTCTTGCAGCTTTGGAAAGAGTAAATGAAAGGCAACGGTTAATACAGGAAAAACAAGGAACACCTAGAGGAATATCTAAGAAATCTTTTGACCTTCTTCCCTCCAGCATTATAGAAATGGAAGGTGTAATAGAAGGAAGAAGACAAGGCTTCTTTCCCCGTATGAGGATGGGTGATATTATTATCAGGGTCTTTGCCACGTTTACTGAAAAAGATAAGAACGGAAAAGAAAGAACCTTTAGAAAGGTTGTCTATCGGAGAGATGTAAATGCTCCTCTGTGGCGCACACTAAGGAGTGATCAGCAACCCATGGATTGGGTAAAGAAAAAATACACAGATCCTTTAGAATCTTTCTATAAAGAGAAAGGATTAGATGTAAGTGTAGAAGCTGTATCTAAAGGAAGTCAAAACTATACCGTGTTTGCTGACGAAGAACTTTCAGATATCTCTATTTTAGAAGCTATTCTTATCCATGAAGCTAAACTTAATGAAGACTTCTCAGGTAATACAACACTCTGGAGCGGTGTTACCAGAGACATGGACGGTAACATTATAGATGAAACTGTAAAAACCTCAGAGGATTTTATAAAACTCTTGGCAAAACAAAGAAGAGACAGGCTACAAGGACAGGGATTCAGAGGTTCTATGATGAGGAGAAAAAATATTCCGGGGTACATAACACCTGAGAATGTTAACTCATACCATGATAATGCTTGGGCGCAGTACGTTGTATCCATGGGTAGGTACGTTGCCAAGAATGATGTAGAAGACGAAATTAATTCTGAGCTACAGCGTTTAAACTCACTAGATCAAGCGGTAGAAAAAGGTGGAAGTTTTGTAAAGGTTGCGAACAGCATGTGGCAGAACACTAAGTCTCCACAAGGAGGTGCCTCTGCCTTAAAAAGTTTGGCCTTCTATGGTTTTCTAGGTGGTAACTTTTCTTCTTCTATTCTTAACCTCACTCAAAACTTTGTCACAGCTTCTCTCCTCTTCGGTGCCTATGGTAAAATTTTTCAACCTAAAGTTGCTAAAGCTGCAGCAGCTGCCACGCGCTTGTCTATTTACTATCAAAGAAAACAAGCATTCCTCCAAGCAGATAAAGCTAATGTATCTAAAATACTTCTTGAGACAGGGGCAGCTAGAAATTTAACAGAAGCTAACGAGCAGTTTAATGCACTATATGAATTACAAAAAAGAGGAAGCATTGGTAGGATTAACACACAGGCTTTAAATGAAAACGCTGATCTTACCACAGAGTACTGGTCTGAGAAGCTTGGCCTGAACAATCTAGAACAAAAGGTTTCTAGCAGAGTAGATGCAAAAAATGTAGAGAGATTTAAAGACTACGCTAAGACTGGTAAAAAAATAATAGACGGGGTATACTCTACCACTGAGGTTGCCAACAGAATAGCAGCAGCACTAGCCACTTACAATACTGTCAAGGCACACGGTGAACAACAGCTTAAAGGTAGTACAGATCAGAAGGCAATAGTTAATGCTGGTCTAGAACCCATGGTTCAGTTTGCTGCTGAAACTGCTAATCAAGGTAGAATAGTAACTATAGAAGATGCTATGCAGTATATCATAGATGAAAGCCAGTTTAATCTTAGTGCTTTTAACAGACCTCGTATTGCTTTTGAAGGTAAAGGTATAGGAGGGGTTACTCTTCAGTTCATACCGTTTGTTACCATGATGACAGAGGTATATGCAAATGCTATACATAAGTACGGAGGTAATAAGTACGGAACTATCAGAGGTGGTGTACTCAACATGACTCCGCAAGGTAAAAGAACACTTGCTTTCTTACTACTACCTCAAGTTATCATGGGAGGAATGTTTGGTCTTCCCTTTGCAGATGATATGAAAGAGGTTATAAAAGCAATCATAAGGTCACCTGTAGGAGTTTCTCTGGGTCTACAACAGTCAGACTTAGAGCTTGCGTTCTATGATATAATGACAGATATTTTTGGACCTGAATCATTATCTTATGCAGAGGCAATTGCCAGAGGTCCTATCAAATCATGGGGAGGTATAGACATTTCTCAACGTGTATCTCTTTCTCCTTTTAGAACTTTGATTGAAGCTGGTACAGGGCAAGCATCTGTAACAGAACTTGTCTCTGGTCCTTCCGGTGCTTTCTTTACAAACGCCATAGGAAAATCTTTTGATGCTTTTGAAAGAGGTGATTTAGGTAAAGCTCTTTTAAGATTGGCTCCTCTGGCTGTGGTTCAAAATATGATTAATGCTTGGGAAGCAGGAGAGATGGGAGTTGCCACAGGAAAGGGTAGGATATTAACAGATTCTCTAGGACCTAAAGATCTAGCTGCCATGACGCTAGGATTTGCAACTGAGAGTGTCTACATCCCTAGGCAAGAACTGTACAGATTAAAAACTTACCTTTCAAAAAGCAATGCCATCAAAGATTATTACGCTGATAAAATACTAAGACTTATGGTAAAGCAAAAGAATACTAGCTCTGCAGAGGAAAAAGCAGAGATAGGAAATGAGATAGAAAAACTATTTAAAGATGTTGTAGACCATGACCTCAAACAAGATCAAATGTCTGATAGAATTGATCCTAATTTTAATCTAAGGCTAACGGTTCACAAGCGTTACGCTGATCAAGTTCTAGGATTAGAAAAGTATGGAGGTGGTATGGAAGAGATGGAGACCAGACAAAAAGAAAACATCAATTAAAGTTTAGATAATTTTTTTGTTTGTTAGCTCTTTCTCCCCTGCTAGTGTAGGACTATGCAGGATGAACTTAAAAATAAAGCACGGCATGTCTTTCTAGGATATGATTCCCGAGAGCATATTCCTTTTAAGGTGTGTTCGCACTCCCTCACCCGGAGGTCTTCCCTCCCGGTGGAGGTAACTCCCGTTTACCACAAGACCCTTCGCCATGCTGGTATGTTCTACCGTCCTTGGAGAATAGATGAGGACGGCCAGTACTGGGACGAGGTAGATGGTAAACCTTTCTCCACAGAATTTTCTCACAGTAGATTTCTAGTACCTGAGATAGCCAGAAGGAACAACCTCTCTGGGTGGGTACTCTTCTGTGATTCTGACTTTCTTTTTCTCTCTGATGTATGCGAGGTATTTGATTACTGTGATGAAGACTATGCAGTTATGTGTGTCAAACATAATTACCATCCTGAAGAAGCCATCAAGATGGATGGGATGTTACAACAAGACTACAACAAAAAGCTCTGGTCCTCCTTTGTACTCTACAACTTGGACCACCCCGCCAATGATAGATTAGATGAGGTAATGGTCAACAGTGAAACAGGTGCAAACTTACATAACTTCTGCTGGCTTGACAGTGATGACCAGATTGGTAGCATACCTCATGGTTGGAATTATATTCCCGGTGTTAGCTCTGGGATTAATGATATTAAAGCTGTTCATTACAGCCTTGGTGGTCCTTGGTTTGACGGTTTCCAAGACACTGAGTTTGCTGAAGATTGGGAAGCGGAGCTTGATCACTTTGAATTTAGTTTAAGTAGTTTCAGAAAAATAGTGGAGATATTTTAGTATGAGTAAGTATGATATTGTAACATCTTTTAATCCTGATGGACTTGATCTATACGGGAGGAACATGCTCAACTCTTATGTTGAGAACTGGTCAGGAGATAACATCAAACTACATGCGTGGTACCATGACTTTGGAGACACGCCTTTCTATCTTAGGTTCAATGAACTAGAGATACCAACTGAGCGTATCAACTACTGTAATCTAAATAATGTAAAGGACATGCTAGATTACAGAGAGAAGATGAAAATCCATGACGGTACAGAAGAAGGAAAGATTAAGTACAACTGGAGACTAGATGCTATCAAGTGGTGTCACAAAGTCTATGCCCTGACAGAGACAGCTTCTGATCCACATATCATACAGGAAAAAGACTGGCTTATCTGGCTAGATGCTGATACCACCACGCACTCTGAAATTACTGGTGAGTTTCTTGACAGCATCTGTGATGAACAGTATGACATTGTACACTTGGGACGCACTGCCGCTGACTATAGTGAGACTTCTTTTGTTGCGTTCAACCTCAAGGGTAGACCTGCTAAAGATTTCCTAGCTGACCTGCGCGAGACCTATGATAACTACGAAGTCATTACGTTTAGAGAGTGGCACGATGGGTTTATCTTTGAACGCTTGCTCAAGCTACACCAGTACCATGGATTGAAAGCTCTGAACCTTACGCCCAACGTCACTGATCTCAATGCCTTTGCAACATCTGTTCTGGCTGAGAAGATGCAGCACTTCAAGGGAGCACAGAAGAACGGTGTCTCTGGAGATGTAAGTTTGGAGTCAGCGCAGAGGTACAAGCAGATCTCTGAGATGATTAGTTTCTACAAGTGTTCCAGCTTTATAGAGACCGGGACATACAACGGGGGTAGGGCTATTCAAATGGCAGAGGCAGCGTTTGCTCACGCTGACAAGGTAACCTATACAGGGTACGATCTGTTTGGCACCACCACTCCAGAGCTTAACAAAAAAGAATTTAACTCCAAGGCAACCAACTCAGTGGAAGCTGTGTCAGAAAGACTTACAGCCTATGCACTGGAGAAGGCCAAGGATGATAAGACCTTTGAGTTTAACCTTATTGAAGGGAACACCAACAAAACTTTGAAGGATAAACCCACTGCTGACTTTGTGTTCATTGATGGGGGTCACTCGTATGGCACGGTGTCACATGACTACAAGCAGTTGAAGCACAACAAGATTGTTGTATTGGATGACTACTTCACCAAGGATAAAGATGAGAAGGAACCAGCAGAAGAACATCAGGGTGTTAACAAGTTATGGGAAGAGGTAAAGAAGAGAGAAGATGTTAACAAGTATCTCCTTCCTTCCATGGACCCTGTGCTAGGAGGAGGTATCACTCACCTTGCTCTGATAACAGAAGCCTCTCTTCCCAAGTACAAAGCAAGAGTTCCCATTGTTGTACGTCCTCAAGACTGTGTACCTTCTGAAGATATTCAGAACAACATCAAGGCTAACCTACCTAAGATTGACAACTGGATAGACCGGAAGTGCAGGGTCAATAACGAGATTATATTTGTTGTCTCCGCTGGTCCATCTCTGGATGTTGAACAGATCAAAGAAGACAAGGAGATGTTAGAGGAAGGTGGTAAAACTGTAAAGGTTGTCTGTGTCAAACACGCACTGCCCATGCTTATGGAAAAGAACCTTGTTCCTTGGGCGTGCACACTACTAGACCCTAGACCTATTGAAGGTGTCTCCACTCACGGTGTGGTCAGGAGCACTCTGTTTGACAGCATCAGCCCCCGTACCCACTTCTGGGTGGCGTCTATGACTGACCCATCTGTGGTGGATCTACTCCAAGAAAGAGATGCACACATTGTGGGGTGGCACGCCTACTCGGACGCAGTGAAGGGCGGCATAGAGGGTTCTGGAAAGGATGCCCTGATGATCACCGGCGGTACCAACGCTGGTCTCAGGACCATAGGCATTGGACATACACTAGGATTCAGAGAGTTTCACCTCTATGGATTTGACATGAGCCTAAAGGAAGCACCTCCAGAGGCAGAACAAAAAGCCACAGATGAAGAAGACAGACCTAAGTTTATCAACGTATCTGTGGGAGATGGAAGCTACTGGACCACAGGAGAACTATTGGCAGGAGGACAGGATCTAGAAAAGTTATTTAAGACTGCTCACGAAATGGACATTCACATTCAGTTCAAAGGAACAGGAATGGGTGCCAAGCTATGGGAAATAGAAGGACCTAAACCAATGAAGGGGTACTCAGCATGGGGGATGTAATTAATTTTACAAACTCAACTATTGTAAACCCTGACGGTACGCTAAACAAAGAGGGGAAAGAGCAAGCGTTGCAGCATTTAAAGAAATGTGTTACGCTACTACAGCAAAGAGTAGATAACGAAGAGGTAGATGGAGCGGTCATGCTCTTGTTCAAGGACGGTGATCTTGCTGAAGATGTAATGGCAGGAAACATTAAGTCTACCTCTCTTCTGTTTGTCCTTGAATACATTAAACATCAAATCATAACAGGTGCTGAACTATTTACTGAGGAGGTAGTAGAAGATGATTGAAGCAATTATGTTACACAAAGCAGAGATCATTGAGGCAGTCATGGGTATTGTTGTAGTTGCCAGTGTCATTGTTGCTGGTACCAAGACCCCTGACCCTAACACTGTAATGGGTAAGATATACAAGGTAGTCGAGTGGGCTTCTCTTACCTTTGGCAAGGCCAAGCAGACAGGTGAGACCCCAGCCAAGAAGATCAAAGTCAAGGATGCCTAACAGTGCTCTCTCTTGTAGGTAATCTTCTTGGATTTTTTACCAAGGTTATTCCTATGCTGTTTGCATGGAAGGCAGGTAAAAGTTCTGCGGAGAAAGCTGTGCTTGAGCAAGCGTCGGAGATAGTGGAGAAAGCTAATGAAGTTGAAAGAGAGCTTGATCAGCTTAGTGATGATACTATTACTAAGCAGTTGCGTAAGCGTTGGCTCAAGCAAAAGTAATTGTAGTTGGGTGAAGCCTAT